>ERZ894186.250-NODE-250-length-27340-cov-10.671468_pt1 | contig 27340 bp, 20 predicted proteins | sample MGYA00380280_ERZ894186 | MGnify/ENA primary metagenome ERZ894186 (study PRJEB32331, sample SAMN06328449) | human gut metagenome | biome: human gut microbiome; feature: stool | host: Homo sapiens | collected 2013-02-13 ... | reverse complement strand
TGAGGATAGAGCATGAAGGGAAAATCTTTTGCAGTAATAGGGCTTGGACAGTTTGGAAGGACACTTGCCCGTGAACTTGCCAATTCAGACTGTGATGTGCTGGCAATTGATGATAAAGATGAAAATATTCAGGAAATTGCAGATACTGTCACTTATGCAGTTCGTGCAGATGTGCGCGAGCCTGGAATTCTGAAATCCCTGGGCGTGCAGAACGTAGACGTTGCGATTATTGCGGTTGCAGAAAATATGGAAGCCAGTATTACAGCTACCATGCAGGTGAAGGACCTGGGCGTCCCGCTTGTTCTGGCGAAGGCAATGAATTCCCTTCATGGCCGGATCCTGGAGAAAATCGGTGCTGATCAGGTAATATATCCGGAGCGTTCCATGGGCATCCGCGTTGCCCGTAATTTTACAGCCAGCGGATTTGAGGATGTGTTTGAGCTTTCTACGGAGTTCAGTATGGCAGAATTCCGGATCCCGGATGAATGGGTGGGAAAAAGTCTTTCAGAGATCAGGCTCCGTGAGCAGCATCATATAAATCTGGTTGCAGTGAAGCATGGAGATTCTGTAAATGTAAACCTGAATCCTGCGGAGAAGCTGGAAGCGGGTTGTATTCTGGTTGCAGTAGGAAAGAACGAGGATTTGAATAAATTCCGAAAGCCGCTGTAACAGGGAGGATAATTTATGATAACCAGTGCAAATAATACACAGGTGAAAAATATCATACAGTTAAACCAGAAGGCCAAGGCCCGCAGGGAACAGGGGTTGTTTGTGGCTGAGGGACGGAAAATGTTCGGGGAAGCTCCAAAGGACTGGATTTCCAGGGTTTATGTGACAGAATCCCTGACTGCAGATGAGTCCCTGATGAAGCAGGTCATGGAGCTTCCGGAAGAAAAAAGAGAAATTGTGGCAGATAATGTTTTCCGCCAGATGTGTGATACCAGGACTCCACAGGGAATTCTTACAGTTCTGAAGAAACCGGTGTGGACTGTGGAAGATATTTTAAAAGGAGATGCTCCTTTGGTAATGGTTCTTGAGGATCTTCAGGATCCGGGAAATGCAGGGACTATTTTCCGAACAGGTGAGGGTGCTGGTGTTTCCGGTGTTTTTCTTACGAAAACCTGCGTAGACATTACCAATCCAAAGGTCATCCGATCAACTATGGGATCTGTTTACAGAATGCCTTTCCTATATGTGGAGGATGTGGTATCATTAAAAGCAGAACTGGAGCAAAAAGGTATCCGTACCTTTGCAGCCCACCTGAAAGGAAAAAATTCCTATGATCAGGAGGATTATCAGGGCGGCACAGCATTTCTTATTGGAAATGAAGGAAACGGGTTGACGGAAGAGGCAGCAGAAGCTGCTGATTGTCTCATCCGGATCCCCATGTGCGGCAAGGTGGAGTCCTTGAATGCAGCTATGGCTGCAGGAATTTTGATGTATGAGGCTGCAAGGCAGAGACGGTAGGGTTAGCTGATCTGGAATCTGTCTGCTGAAGTATATCTGATGACGTATGGCAGATTTTGACAATCGCTTATCTGAAAGGGGGAGTCTTATGGAACCAATTATCTGGCTGGGAGTCCTGGCTGTGCTTCTGGTTATTGAAGGGCTTACCACGGCACTTACTACGATCTGGTTTGCAGGAGGCGCACTTGCTGCCGCTATTGCAGCCGGCATTGGAATGGGAATCGTGCCGCAGCTTCTTCTGTTTTTCTGTGTTTCACTGGTGCTGCTGTTTTTTACAAGACCGGCAGCTCTGAAGCTTATGAGAAAAGACACAGAGAAAACAAATGTGGAAGGTCTTCTTGGAAAAAAGGCTGTCGTGATCCAGAAGATCAATAATCTGGCCCAGACAGGCCAGGTTCGCATCAATGACATTGAATGGATGGCCCGGACATCCGATGACAGCGTAACAATTCCGGTTGACACTGTAGTAATCATAAAAGCAGTCCACGGTGTTAAATTGATCGTGGAGCCAAAGGAGGCGTAATATGGGAAGTATCTTATTTTTGCTGATTGTCATCATTCTGGTGCTGTGGATCCTGGCATCCTGCATCCGCATCGTACCCCAGGCATATGCGATCGTACTTGAGCGTTTAGGCGCTTACCAGGCAACATGGGGAACCGGCGTACACTTCAAACTTCCATTTGTAGAGCGTGTGGCAAGAAAAGTCAATCTGAAAGAGCAGGTTGTAGATTTCCCACCACAGCCAGTTATCACAAAAGATAACGTAACCATGCAGATTGATACTGTTGTATTTTTCCAGATCACAGACCCGAAGCTGTACGCATACGGCGTTGAGAATCCGATCATGGCCATCGAGAATCTTTCCGCGACTACATTGCGTAACATTATCGGTGATATGGAACTGGATGAAACCCTGACCTCCCGTGAGGTGATCAATACCAAGATGCGTGCTTCCCTTGACGTGGCAACTGATCCATGGGGAATCAAGGTAAACCGTGTAGAGCTTAAAAATATCATTCCTCCGGCTGCTATTCAGGAAGCCATGGAGAAACAGATGAAAGCAGAGCGTGAGAGACGTGAGGCAATCCTGATCGCAGAAGGTGAGAAGAAATCCACCATCCTTGTTGCAGAGGGTAAAAAAGAATCTGCAATTCTTGATGCCGAAGCTGAGAAACAGGCTGCTATCCTTCGCGCGGAAGCGCAGAAAGAGCGCATGATCAAAGAGGCGGAAGGTCAGGCAGAGGCAGTTCTGAAGGTTCAGAAGGCGAATGCAGAAGGTCTTCGTATGATCAAGGAAGCAGGTGCTGACAATGCAGTTCTTACCCTGAAGAGCTTCGAAGCTCTTGCGAAAGTGGCAGACGGCAAATCTACCAAGATTATTATCCCGTCAGAGCTCCAGAACCTGGCAGGACTGGCAGCTTCTTTGAAGGAAGTTGTTGTGGATGAAAAGGATAAAAAAGAAGAGTAACATTCTTGAAAAAAGAAATTAATGAGATGAAAGCCGACTATGGTCAGTCTGAAAAGTGAAAAATTGAAAGACTTATACGACAGTTTACTGTAAAGCATGGCAGAAAGAAAAATGGTGCCAGGCACTATACCTGGCACCAGAGGAGGATTATTATGAACTTAAAAGGCAGAAATTTTTTGACACTGAAAGACTTTACACCAGAGGAAATTCTGTATCTTCTTGATTTATCCGCTGAGTTAAAGGCAAAGAAAAAAGCCGGTGAGCTTACCGAGTATTACAAAGGCAAAAATATTGCCCTGATCTTTGAGAAAACCAGCACCAGAACACGTTGTTCCTTCGAGGTGGCAGCCCATGATCTTGGAATGGGAAGCACCTATCTGGATCCAACAGGCTCCCAGATCGGCAAGAAAGAGAGCATTGCAGATACTGCAAGAGTTCTTGGAAGAATGTATGATGGTATTGAGTACCGTGGATTTGGTCAGGAAATTGTAGAAGATCTTGCAAAATATGCAGGAGTTCCGGTTTGGAACGGTCTGACAAACGAATATCATCCAACACAGATGTTAGCAGATATGCTTACCATCCGTGAGCATTTCGGATATCTGAAAGGAATCAAGCTGGTTTACATGGGCGATGCCCGTTACAACATGGGTAACTCCCTAATGGTAGCCTGCTCCAAGCTTGGTATGCATTTCGTAGCCTGCACAAGTAAGAAATATTTCCCGAATGAGGAGCTGGTTGCTCAGTGCAAAGAGTACGCAGCAGAGTCCGGCGCAACCATCACTCTTACAGAGGATGTAGAGGCTGGAACCAAGGACGCAGACGTTATTTACACAGATGTATGGGTATCCATGGGTGAGCCGGATGCAGTATGGGAAGAGAGAATCCATGATCTGACACCATACAAGGTAACCTCTGCAGTTATGAAGAATGCAGGGGAGAAAGCAATTTTCCTTCACTGTCTGCCGGCATTCCATGATCTTAAGACAAAGATTGGCAAAGAGATGGGCGAGCGCTTCAATCTGACAGATATGGAAGTAACAGACGAAGTATTCGAGTCTCCGGCTTCTAAGGTATTTGATGAGGCTGAGAACCGTATGCATACCATTAAAGCGGTTATGGTTGCTACACTGGGAGAGCCTGAGAATAAATAATTCGGCTTCCAGATAACAATGAATTAATGAATTCCGATTGTTTCTACGTTCTTATGTACTACTTTTTATCCTCTGGATAAGATGTATCATTTATTCAAAGAACCTGGACGATTGGGAGTTATAGAAAGGGTATCTGAAATGATTTCCGAAAAAGAATCATATGAAGAAATTGTCACAGGCAGTATCTATAACGAAACCACAATTGCAGATCAGATACATACAAAATGGGCGGGCAAAACCGTCCATTTTGCAAGAGAAACAGATTCTACCAATTTGTGGATCAAGCGTCTGGCGAAGGAAGGCGCATCAGAGGGAACTCTTGCACTGGCAGAATTTCAGTCAGCAGGAAGAGGAAGACTTGGCAGATCCTGGGAGGTACCAGAGGGTACGTCGGTTATGATGAGCATTCTTCTCAGACCGAAATTTGAACCTCAGTATGCACCAACCCTTACCCTTGTAATGGGTATGGCTGTGGCGAAAGCAGTGAAGAATCTTGGATTTGACGTAAGTATCAAATGGCCCAATGATGTGGTAGTTTCCCACAAAAAAATATGCGGAATCCTTACCGAAATGGGGGTTCGCGATGGAAAAATTGACTATGCAGTCATCGGAGTGGGAATTAATGTAAATATCAAAGAGTTTCCGGAGGAGATGGCAGACAAGGCTACATCCCTTTATCTGGAGAGCGGCAAGGAATTTGACAGAAGCCAGATTCCCGGGCTTGTGATGGAAGCTTTTGAGGAATACTATGAAAAATTTGCAGCGACCTGTGACCTCAGTGGGCTGAAAGAGGAATATGAAAGTATTCTTGCTAATTACAATCAGCCGGTGCGTGTGCTGGCGAAAGAGCCGTACGAGGGCGTGGCCAGAGGGATTACAGATGGCGGAGAGCTGTTGGTAGAGAAAAATGATGGAACGATTGTAGCTGTCAGCGCCGGTGAGGTTTCGGTTCGCGGGCTGTATAGCTATGTGTAAGGCTATTGTTTAGGCACATTTTCGCAAATGATATTCCCCACTGATTGCGATAATCCTACAGTGAATGGGGCATATCACTTGCGAAAATGTTGTTGACACAGATGAAAACAGAAAGGTGGGACTTAATTGTATCAGGAGAATGTAGTGCTTTGCGGCGCAAGCGCCTATGAACAGAAATATTACTTTAATAAAGACTTTGATTCTCTGCCTGATCATGTGAAGAAGGAACTGCAGATCATGTGTGTTCTTTTCACAGAAGAGATTGGAGGAATTTTCACACTGGAATTTGATGATCATGGAAACCTGCAGTTTAAAACAGAGGCTACGGAAGCTGATGGATTTTATGATGATATTGGCGGTGCACTGAAGATTAAAAAGCTGCGTGTGGAGAAAGAGGAGCTTCTGGAATCTCTGGAAATGTATTATCGTGTGTTCTTCCTTGGGGAAGATGTGGATAAAGAGAAGACAGAAGAGTAAGCTGTGTGGATAAACTGATAAACAGGGAAAATAGCAGCTCATCAGATGTGACATTTGAGTTCACGAAGCGAGTAATTGTTGAAAGGATTGAATAGTTACACATCAAATATGAAAGTAATTAAGGTGATATGAGTAGTAATTTAGATTCTAAGTTGAGATATGAGCTTCCAAAGGAGATGAAGTGGAAAATCGGAACTGTGGAGATCCCTAACCGGTTCGTCCTGGCACCAATGGCGGGCGTTACCGACCTGGCTTTTCGCAGGCTTTGCAAGGAGCAGGGCGCTGGGCTTCTCTGCATGGAGATGATCAGTGCCAAGGCTATTTCCTATAAGAACAAAAATACCAGGGCTCTGATGGAAATCGACCCGGTGGAGCATCCTATTTCCATGCAGCTCTTTGGAAGTGAGCCAGAGCTGATGACGGAGGTGGCGAAGGAAATCGAGGAGGAGCCTTTTGACATTCTGGATATCAATATGGGATGCCCAGTGCCGAAGGTGGTAAATAACGGTGAAGGTTCAGCTCTTTTGAAAAATCCGGATCTGATTGTGAAGATTGTGAAAAGCATTTCTTCTGCCATTCAGAAGCCATTGACAGTGAAAGTTCGTATCGGTTTTGAGAATGAGCCGGTGGATATTGTGGAGATTGCAAAGCGCGTGGAGGATGCCGGGGCAGCAGCTATTGCAGTTCATGGACGGACACGGCAGCAGTATTATTCCGGGATAGCAGACTGGGAGACCATTGCCAGGGTTAAAGAAGCAGTTTCCATTCCGGTGATTGGAAATGGGGATGTGGATTCGCCGAAAAAGGCGGAGAAACTTTTTCGGCAGACCGGATGTGATGCGGTGATGATCGGGCGTGCTGTGGAAGGAAATCCATGGATATTTCGGGAGATGAATCACTATTTTGCAACAGGGGAAGAGCTGGCAAGACCTTCTCTGGCAGAGGTGAAAGCGATGATTCTGAAGCATGCGCGGGCTCAGATTGAAATGAAGGGTGAATTCATCGGAATCCGGGAGATGCGCAAGCATGTGGCATGGTATACAGCAGGGATGCCCCACAGTGCAGGGCTTCGTAGGGAGTCCAATAATATTGAGAGTTATGCGGATCTGGAGAAGCTGCTGGAGAGATTATAATTATGTTCAGTGGATCCGATTCTGCAAAAAATCATTTCAAATGTAGTGTTGACCAGATGAGTGGAAAACCGCTGTATGGTGATAAAAAGATAATAATCAGACGTATGAGAGTCAGGAGGTTTGGGCTGGGAAGGCTGGAACTTGCTGACTTTTTTATAGTTGAAAGGGAACGATTATGGATAAATTACTGAAATATAATGGTGTGCAGGAAGCACTAAAATTTCTGCGCGAAGATGATGAAAGAACTTTGCAGGAGCACCTGGAAATGTGCCAGATTCCTGCGCCTTCCTATGAAGAAGGGGAGAAAGCGGAATATGTCCGAAAGAAGATGGTGGATGCCGGTCTTTCAGATGTGCACGTTGATGAGGTGGGAAATGTGCTGGGAACCTGGAAAGGGACTGGGAATGGACCGCGAATCATGGTTGCGGGACATACAGACACTGTTTTCCAAAGGGAGACAGACCTTACTTTGAAGAAAGAAGGCGAACGCTACAGCTGTCCGGGAATCGGAGACGATACCAGGGCGGTAGCGGAGCTTCTCAGTCTTGCAAGAGCAATGAAAGCTACAGGCATTCGCGGCGAGGGAGATATTGTGTTCTGTGCAAATGTGTGCGAAGAGGGACTTGGTGATCTGAGGGGAATTAAGCATGTGTTTAAGAATATGGCAAATACAGAAGGACACTACGACGGTTTCGTCTCCATCGATGATAAAAATACCTCCGGAATCATCTACCAGGCAGTAGGCAGCGAACGCTATCTGGTAACTTTCCACGGAACCGGCGGACACAGCTTCACCGGCTTCGGAATTCCCAACCCGATTCACGCAATGGGAAGGGCTATTGCGAAAATCAGCGATTTCCAGACACCAAAGAATCCGAAAACTACTTTCAGTGTAGGCGTAGTAAATGGCGGCACGTCTGTAAATGTAATCGCGGAAGAGTGTTCTATGCTGGTGGATATGCGCTCTGTGGATGCAGGGGAACTTGAGAAATTATCTGCAAAACTCCACCAGGCAATAAAAGAAGCCGTGAATGAGGAAAACGCCCGCTGGGGATATGGAACTTTAAGTTCTGAGAGTACAGGACCCCTTGACGACAATAATATGACAGCGAAAAGCAGTGTGGGAGATACAGCTGGCGCAGTGCCAGTGAATGCTGATAATGGAGACAGGGAAACCTCAGCAGAAGATGACCGCATCGCAGTTACCTTCGAACAAAAGGGCAGGCGCCCCGCTGGTACCCAGGACAAATCCTGCCAGATTGTCCAGGCTGCAAATGCTGCAAATCAGGCCATAGGCATGGAAACCCTGTACATCGGTGCTGCCAGCACAGACGCCAACATCCCCATCAGTCTTGGAATCCCTGCCATCACCGTGGGCTGGGGAGGAAAAGGCGGTGGAGAGCATACCATCCACGAATGGTACGAACCTGTAGAATCCTGGAAAGGACCACAGCGTGACTTGCTTTTGCTGTTGGCGTTATCGGGCTATGAAAATATACGAGAGTATCAGCTTCCACGCATAAATCCGAAAGGAAAATAAAAAAACATCCCCCGGAAAGAATAGTCCCAATAAACGGACATTTCCTTTCCGGGGGATGTTGTATTAATTGAACTAGTTCTGATGTTTTTTACGAAGAATTACATAAACCAGGATCAAAGTAAACAGCACAAACAAAATGGAGCAGGACAGTACATAATTCAATGCTGCGCCCATAATTCCCAACTGCTGCACCAGGATCCGGGCAGCTGCGATGGTAATAACTGCGGTGATGGAATAAACTGGAAGCAGGCATTTTCCCCAGCGGATAGCGATAAGGATATTGTAGATCATGTAGACTTCCGCGCTGATTCCACCGCCGATAAGTAAAACTACGAAATGCAGCTTATATGGGGAAAGATCTACACCGTAAATAATCTCCAGCAATGTTCGACCGATGAGATGCCCTCCGGCCACAACAGCCACACAGCAGACAAGGATGATGCCAATGATCCGCAGTATGTACAGTGTGAACTTTTTCACATTATTTTCCCACCATAATTCTGCGATGGTGGTGATGGTAGGCTTAAACACGAACTCGCACATCAGCGAAATCACAAAAGAAGGCATAAACAGAATGCTATAGTAAGTCTGATATTCATCTGTCATAACGCCAGCCATTGCGTATTTTGGAATGTTGTAGAGCAGCAGGGAAAGAAAAGTACCGATAAACATAGGGGTACAGGTTCGAAGTAACTCCCACACATGAGACATCTGAAGCTTGCGTCCATCCTCTTCATGACCAACGTATTTTCTGGTCATCTGTGAGTTAATGATAAGACACAGAATAAGGGAGGTTGTAGAAGTAGCAACACAGGTGCAGTACAGGTTCTTGGTGATAATAAGCATAGCGGTGAAAAAAACTGCGGAATACAGATTTCTCGCCGCCAGCATTTTTCCCATCTGCTCAACATGGTACTTTTGCTGAAGATTTCCGTGGAAAACATCCTCCACCGCATCAATCATCTTCATCATAATAATAAAAGTGCTGATGATAATATATTCGCCTTTGAAGCTGAAGGAACTGTAAATAATTCCAAACAGCATCATCAGTGCACAGGTGATAATGCGGGAAACCTTATACTCGGAAAAAATATATTTGTGCTCCAGATCCGTGGCCTGATAGGTGCGGACACCATAGCGTCCCACCTGCAGAAGCAGCTGTGCAGTAGCGTAGCTTAAGGAATAAAACCCTGCCAGCTGTGCGCCACACACACGAGTTACCACCAGGAGATACAAAAAGGAGGAGCCTGAGTAACAGGTACTTCCGATCATATTCCATAAAAAGGCTTTTTTTACATTTTTTTCTTTATTCATTTGCTAAAAATCTCCATTTATTGGTAATCGCTGCTTAATCCTCAGATGTCATCTGGCGCAGCTGTTCCATAGAGTGCTCACGGAAGCGGGCAATCTGCTCATTTGCATAAGTAAAATCAATTTCTTCGGTAAGCTTCTCGTAAGAAACATCATCCATAGTTCTATCGGTAAGCTTCACCAGATTAAGAAGCTGCTGAACACGGCGGTTCATGTGATGACCGTTTACCTTGGCGAAGAATTTGCGGTTAAAAATAAGGGCAAAAACAACACCATGGAAAGAATCAGAAACTACATATTCTGCATTTTTGAAAAGTCCCATCCACTCTGCAGGACCAACTGTGATCTTGCAGTCACATTTCAGAAGTCCGACTAATGGGAAAGGAATGTATACAATACGGTAGCCGGTCTTATTGTGGAGTCGGCGGGCGAAGTCTACGATTTCTTTGTTAATTCCCAGCTGGTAAACCAGAATGTATTTTTCTTTATATTTTGGCTCAACCAGAAGCTTATCCCACTCTTCCGCAGTGAGAAGAAGGGTAGGATCGCAGACCACTTCAGGACGCTTCTCTGTGAGATTCTCTACAATGTCAGCCCCATAGTCTTCACGAACCAGAATTTCATCAAAATCGGAAAGCAGTTCTTTATATTTCTGCTGGTATTCTTCCGGCGGAAGATTTTCACCGATACTTGCAGCATAGCTGCATTTCTTTTTCCCCTCTTTTACAAAATCAAGGAAATAGGTGGTATCAAAATTGGTAAGCTTGTAATCCCAGATCTGGTCGCTTCCAGCAATATAAATATCGTATTTGCCAGCTACCGGCTGCATTTTACCCTGAGTGACAGGCTGGCTGTAGCGCATGTGTCTGCGGAATCTGTTGCATTTGAAACGGCGGGGAATGTAGCAGATATGGCCGATTGTCCCGTAAATATAGTTAAAAAGTCCTTTCTTTTTCAGGTTTACAAGGCGGAAAGGATTGCTGATATAGTCGCAGCGGTAATCAATAATTTCCGGCTGGGTGCCGATTTCCTGCAGCTTTTTCTGAAGCGCGTAGCTCTGTAGGATGGCACCGTAATTGTCGTAGTTATGGAAGGTAATCACACCTACTCGTTTTTTCTGCATAAAGTCCTCCTGGCTAATATAAGGTAGATATAATATAACACATAAACGAGAAAATAAACAGTTTTTGCAGGTGGATTTATCAATTAATTCCAAAGTGTTTATGGAAGTTAAAGTTGAAATTGTTAAGGAGTACGCTATAATAGAGATAATGAAATTTACCTGAGAAAGTGGAGGCGAAAAGATGGCGGGATATTTAATCGCAGAAACTACCCGTGAGGAGCGGGAGAAGATTGTTGCAGAATCCCTTGGAAATATTGAGGCGAACTGCGACGGTTGTATGGCAGGGCTGGCTGAGATGTATCAGGAATACATTGATGGGAAGAAAGAGCTTCGCCAGATCAATATGGAATTTAACGCAAGATACGTAAAAAGCGAGGACATGCCGGTGAGAAGCCGGTGCCCGGAGTCCTTTTGCTAATAGAAATCAAAGAGGGCACCAAACTGAAATATGAATTGAGGCAGTACGAAGTAACAGAATAAAGAAGCAGTAAGAGCAGAAGTTTTCAGTACATGTAACGAAAACTTCTGCCTTTTTTTAACCAAATGTTAATAGTTCTTTTTTTATTCTGGTGTTATTATGTAAAAAAGTCGTATTATAATTAATATGGAAATAAAAGGCTATTGCTAATTACGTCTGCAATAAATACGTTCTAGAATTATTTTAGTTATGGAGAAAAGTATATGGAAAAAAACGTATTAAAGGTTCGCATGCTTGGAACCTTTTCGTTGGAATATAAGGGAAAAGAACTGGTACTGGATCGAAATAAAGCATCGAAGACTACACAGCTTTTTCAGCTGCTTATGTTTCATACCGAAGACGGCGGAATTTCCAAAGCTGCTATGATAGATGCCCTTTATGGAAGAGTTGAGGTGGAGAATAAGAACGGAAGCCTGAACAACACCATTTTCAGACTTCGTAAACAGCTGAAGGATATTGGACTTCCAGATAGCAAATACATAAATATCCAGTCCGGAATGTGCTGTTGGGACGGAAATATTGAAGTTCAGGTTGATGTAAATGAGTTCCGGAAACTGATAGAGAAAGAAAAAAAGGAGAAACGGGAAGAGGACAAGCTCCATCTCTGGATGCAGGCCTGGAAAATTTATAAAGGTGAATTTCTCCCGGATATGATCGGGGAGCAATGGGTCGCTGTGGAGAATGTCCGGTGCAGAGATGAGTACTTCCGTGTTACAGAGGAGCTGTGCCGCTGGCTGAAGGGGCATGAACGGTATGAAGATCTGCATAAAGTGGCGCACAGAGCCGCCGAAATTTATCCTTTTGACGAGTGGCAGGTCTGGGAAATCGACAGCCTGATCGGAATGTCACGATATAAGGAAGGCCTTGAAGTTTACCAAAACACCGAAAAGCTTTTATTCGATGAAATGGGAGTGGCCCCTTCGGAGAGATTGTTAAAGCGTTTCAAGCTGATGGGAGAACGGACTTCACAGGCAGCAGGTGCCCTTAGCGATATCAAGGAAAGACTTCGGGAAAAGGAGGCTGCAGTAGGAGCATATTTCTGTCCGTTTCCCAGCTTTGTTGACATCTATCATGTATTCAGCCGTATGGTGGAGCGCTCTGGTTTATCCGTGTTTGTTATGCTTTGCACACTGGACTATAAGGCGGATCATGTTTCGGAGGAGAAGGAACGTGAAAAGTCCGAACTTCTCAGACAGGCCATCCAGTCATCCATACGAAAAGGTGATTTTTACACCAGATACAATGTCCGGCAGTATATTGTCATGCTGATCGAAATCAGCCAGGAGAACTGCCCCATCGTTTCCAAACGAATTGCAAAAAAATTCAATAAGCTCTCTGGCGATAAGAAATTCACTCAGGTTGATTTCTATGTGGCATCCATTGGAGAGATGTGTGAAATGGAGGGATAAATTATGGTCTACGATGTGATTTGTGATGAGTATGAACTCATTTGATCCTGATTTATGGAAAAGACTTGAAAAATGCTAAAAATGCCATAGGAAATCGCTCGTTTTTGCAACTCTTTCGGAAAATGAAAGAGTTGGAGAAAGAGGCAAAGTGATAGAATATATTTAAAAATCATATACTATCTATCATGCAACCGAAAATAATTCCCGATTCGGTTAAAATAAATCTACATATCCAAAGAAAGGAATGAGACATTATGAAAAAGAATGGGTATTTAAGAAGATTTCTGGCACTGTTTCTCGCTCTCGTGATGATCATGGCTGATTCATCTGTGACGACGTTTGCGGCGACGGTGGGAAGGGTGAAGCAGAAGAGTGCGGCCGCGGAAAGCAGCAGTCAGTGCAATGTTCAAATCAATGTTGCAGAAGAACTTGACGTGGAACAATTTTTGAATGATTACAAATATATAATGCTTGGAACGGAGACTCCCGACAAGTGGCCAGGGATTGGGGCAACATCATCAATTGAAAAAATAAGTACAACAGAAAATGTTGTACTGAATGATGTTGCAGAAGGTACAGAGAAGAAAATTTATTTTGTGCAAGGAAAAGAGAGCTGGCAGTGGGGAGCCTATAAAACTACTGGCGATACTTTTCAACAGGGTGAAAATAAATTTAAAATTTCTGTAAGTGAAACTGCAAGTGGTTTGACTGTAAATATAAATAAGGTAGAATTTATTTCTCGCAATGTTCAGATAGTAGCTGATGCAGATCTTGACTTTGCAGCATTTACAAATCAGTATAAGTATGTGATGCTTGGAAAGACCACTTCTTCTGGAGTTGAGGCGGTTTCTACTATTGAACAAATCGATAGCAACACAACAGACGTAGAGTTAAAAGTTGATAAAGATGAAAATGCAGATGATTTAAAACTGTATTTTATAAGGGATACTTATAATTTAAATAGTAATTTGACCAATGATTCAAAATTTAAACAAGGTAATGTAAATTATAAAATAGCAGTAACAACAGATAATAATAATTTCAACGTAAATATCGAAAAAGTGGTATTTCAGCCAGGACCTACAGTTGATTATAAATCCGTTTTAGGAAATTCATTACATTTTGGTATTGTGGCTAATGATTTTACTTGTAATGGAGATCTGGAAGCAAACCTTGCAGTAGGTACTTTGCATGGTTCTGGAAATATGAAGAGTAGTAAAAATTATGGCGGTAATGGAACTACTTTAATTGGTGCATATGTTGATTATGGTTGGTATATTTTTAAGAACTCTGAAGGTGGTCAGGGTGATTTAATCCTTTATACAACACCAGACGCTGCTAACAGATTTGGAAATGATATATGGAGTAAAGGTTTAGTAATTGATACAGAAACATATAGACAAGAGGAAATTCAGAATATTGTTAGAAGTATGGTTGATGAGTCAAGAATGACTAGTAATAAACTAGCTTCTGATGCTCATACAAAAGGTTTAAAATATTCATCTGTTGCTGATGAAAATGGTGTGATTGATTTAACAACCTCTCCAGCTGGAACTTATTATATTGATTTTGAGATAGGAGAATATGCAAATTCTAATTTAAATCTTAAAATTACTGGAGATCAAAATATTGTATTAAACATACCAGACGAAACAGCCACATTGAAAACTTATCAACTTAATATCGATGGGAAGAATTGTAATATTGGTGGATACGCAAATGGTGGAATTGGTGAAAAGGCTTGCGAAAATATTATCTTCAATTTAAACAATGCAAGTTCTGTTATTTCTGAAACAATACATGGTGTAGTATTAGTACCAAATGGTTCTTTTGAAAATAAAGCTGTAGGTGCAGGTTGGATTGTTGCAGATTCTGTAACAAGTGGCGGTACAGAATGGCATTGTCTTTCAAGAGATATTCCTGTTGTGACTTCTTATGCAATAAAAGCTAAGAAGACTGTAAATGGCAAAGCCCCATCCGGTAACGAAGCAGGAAAATTTACATTTAAGTTGTATAAGATTGATGACAAGGGAAATGAAACGCTTGTTGATACAAAATCCAATGGAGATGGTGGACTCGTTTCATTTGATACATTTGGAAATATTACAGAGGCTGGAACTTATTGGTATAAGATAACAGAAGAGGGAACTGTTGCGGGTTATACTATTGATACAACTGTTTACTATGCAGAAGTTGTGGTAAATGCAACTCCTTCAAATGGAGTAATTATTAGCAAGAATGCAAAAGTTACTTATCATAAAGGGACTAAGACTGGAGATACAGCGACAGTTGCGACCTTTAATAATATTAAAAAAGAAGATGAAACATCTGCAAACATTAAGGTTAAGAAAACATTTACTAATGGTGCAGCAGATAAGAAGTTTAACTTTGTATTAACTCCAATTAACAATGCACCAATGCCAGAAGGTGCTGTAAATGGAAAGAAAACAATTAGTGTTGCTCAAAATGATGGTGTGAAGAATTTTGGAGAAATCAAATATACGACAGCAGGAACTTATAGATATGAGGTTGTTGAAGATTCTTCAGAGCAGGCAGCAGGAATTACATATGATAATCATAGATGGACTGTGACTGTAGCTGTGCCAGCTGACTTTAGTACACCTACAGTAACTTATAGTAGGGAGGATGGTATAACTAGTACTATAGGTGCTGAATTTACAAATAGTGAAGAAAACAAGGAAACGGAAATAACCTTGGAAGGAACCAAGAGCCTGAGCGGAAGAAATCTAAAGGCAGGAGAGTTCAAATTCGAGGTAAAAGACGAAGTCGGAACCGTAGTGGCAACCGGAACGAACGATGCAGCCGGAAAGATCGCATTCAGCAGGATCGGATACAAACTGTCCGACCTGAAGAAAGGGGACGGAAGCTATGCATCTGAGAAGACTTACAGTTATAAGGTAAGTGAGGTAAAGGGAAACGCCGGAGACGGAATCACTTATGATGACAAAGAGTATACTGTAAAGGTAAAAGTAAGCTATGACCAGGCAAGCGGAACGATGAAAGCGGAGTTGGCAGACAAGGACCAGAAACTTGCATTTGCAAACAGCTATGACACCGAGACTGGAATTGACCTGGAAGGAACCAAGAGCCTGGAAGGAAGAACCCTGAAGGATGGCGAGTTTACATTTGAAGTAAAAGACAAGGCCGGAAAGGTAGTAGCAACCGGAAGCAACAAGTCAGACGGAAGCATCAGCTTTAATAATAAGCTGAATTATAAACTGTCCGACCTGGAAAAAGCGGACGGAAGCTATGAATCCGAGAAGACCTATGAGTACACCGTAAACGAGGTGATCCCGGAGGGAGCAACCGCTGAGAATAACTATACTGTAAATGGTGTAACTTACGATAACAGTATCTTTACTGTGAAAGTAATTGTAAGCTATGACCAGGCAACTGGAATAATGAGTGCAGCTTTTGCTGAGGATAGTCAGGAGCTTATATTCGACAATACCTACGACGCAAAGGGATCTCTGACATTGGAGGCAAGTAAGACTCTGAAGAACAAAGCTCTTGAAGCTGATGCCTTTAACTTCGTGCTGAAGGACAAGAACGGAGAGACTATTCAGACCGTTGCCAACGATGCAGATGGAAATGTAACATTCAGTCCGCTCAATTATACTCTTAAAGATGTTGGAACTCATGTTTACACAGTATCAGAAGTTCAGAGAGAGAATACCGAAGTTACTTATGATACTACTGAGTATACTGTTGAAGTAACTGTAGCAGATGCAGGAAACGGAAAACTGAAGGTAAGCAAGACGATCAAGAAAGGTGATGATACTGTTGATGCAATTGCTTTTGAAAACATTTATAAAGGAGTAATTGATATCAGCGGCTCTAAGACCTGGAATGATGCAGACAACCAGGACGGAATCAGACCAGCAAGTATCACTGTAAAACTTTTTGCAAATGGAACAGAAGCTGCAAGTCAGGTGGTAACTCCTGATGAGGCTGGAAACTGGAACTATGTCTTCAAGAACCTGCCGCAGTATGATGCAAAAGGAAAAATCACTTATACAGTAACTGAGAGTGCGGTAGCTGGTTATGAAACAAGCGTAAGCGGCTACAACATCACCAACACTCATAAACCAGCAACCCTCGACATCACCGGAACCAAAACCTGGAACGATTCCAACAACCAGGATGGCAAACGTCCAAAGAGCATCACCGTCAACCTTCTTGCAAATGGCATAATTACAGACACCAAGACCGTAACAGCTGACGATAACTGGACCTACAGCTTCACCGATCTGCCGAAATATGCAAATGGTCAGGAAATTACCTACACGGTAAGCGAGCTTACCGTACCTGGTTATACAACAACTATTGATGATAATTACAACATCACCAACAGCTACACCCCAGGTGAGACCAGCGCGTCTGTAACCAAGATCTGGGATGATGCTGACAACCAGGATGGCATTCGTCCAGAGAGCATTACCGTAGCTCTCCTTGCAAATGGAACGCCAACTAACAAAACTGTTACTCTTACTGCTGCGAACAACTGGACACAGACGATAACTGGTCTTCCGGAAAAAGCAGATGGAGAGTATATCACCTACACCTGGACCGAGGTTAATGTTCCAGAAGGCTACAGCTTGACAGGAACTTCCAAGAACGAAACGGTAACCACTCTGACCAACACTCATACTCCAGAGCTTACTTCCATCACCGGAACCAAGACCTGGAAAGATGCAGATAATCAGGATGGAAAACGTCCAGAGAGCATTACCGTAAACCTTTTTGCAGACGGAACTAAGCTTAAGAGCCAGAGTGTAAGTGCTGATGCAGACGGAAACTGGAGCTACAGCTTCACAGACCTTCCGAAATATGCAAACGGACAGGAAATCACTTACACCGTAACTGAGGATGCAGTCGATGGCTACACAACCGAGAGTGATGGCTATAATTTCATTAACACTCATCAGCCAGAGACCACCGAGATTACCGGAACCAAGACCTGGAACGATGCAAACAACCAGGATGGCAAGCGTCCGGAAAGCATCACTGTAATCCTTCTTGCAAATGGCACAGAGAAAACTCGCCAGGCCGTAACTGCAGACGAAGCAGGAAACTGGACTTACACCTTCAAAGATCTGCCGAAATATGCAAACGGCCAGGAAATCACCTACACCGTAGCTGAGGAGGAAGTAACTGATTACACTACAACCTACGATGGCAGCAACATCACCAACAGCTACACTCCAGGAAAGACCAGTGCAACAGTAACCAAGATCTGGAACGACGCTGAAAATCAGGATGGAAAACGTCCGGAGAGCATTACCGTAAGTCTTCTTGCAGACGGTAAAGAAACCGGAAAGACCGTTACCCTGAGCGTCGAGAACAATTGGAAACAGACTATATCTGACCTTCCGGAAAAAGCAGACGGAAAAGCAATCGAGTACACCTGGACAGAGGAAACTCTCCTAGAAGGTTACGAACTTACCGACAACAGCAAGAACGGAACTGTAACTACTCTGACTAACACCTACGCTCCAGAAACAACTTCCATCACCGTAACCAAGACCTGGGATGACGCAGACAATCAGGATGGCAAGCGTCCAGAGAGCATTATCGTCAACCTTCTTGCAAACGGAGAGATCGTAGCAAGCCAGACTGTAAAAGCAGACGAAGCAGGAAACTGGACCTACACCTTTAAAGACCTGCCGAAATATGCAAATGGCAAGGAAATTACCTACACCGTAACCGAGGAAGCAGTGGAAGGTTATGAAACAAGTGTAGACGGATTTAACATCACCAACACTTACACAACCGAGACAACTGAGGTGAAGGGCTCCAAGACCTGGAACGATGCCGACAATCAGGATGGCAAACGTCCGGAGAGCATCACTGTAAGACTTCTTGCAAACGGCGAGGAGAAGGACAGCCAGACCGTAACCGCAGACGAAAATGGAAACTGGACCTACAGCTTCGAAAAACTGCCGAAATATGAGGCTGGAAAAGAAATTGTATACACGGTAACTGAGGATGCAGTTGCAGATTACACAACTGAGATCACCGGCTACGATATCACCAACAGCTATGCGCCAGGAAAGACCAGCGTCACAGTTACCAAGGCATGGGCTGATAACGATGACCGCGGTGGTCACAGACCGAAGGAAATCAAGGTTCAGCTGAAAGCCGATGGAGAAAACAGCGGCGAGGAAATTACCCTGAATGCAGAGAACAACTGGACCTACACATGGTCTGACCTTGACCAGAAGAAAGCCGGTAAGGACATTGCCTATACCGTAGAAGAGACTGGAAAAGCAGTTGGTTACATTTCCACAGTAACCGGAAATGCAGAAGAAGGCTTTATCATTACCAACACCATTACCTCCGTGAAGATCAGCAAGGTAGACATCACCGACCAGAAAGAACTGGCAGGTGCTCATATCCAGGTGATCGACAAGGATGGAAATGTAGTAGAAGAGTGGGATTCCACATGGGAAGCTCACGAAGTAACTGGCCTGAAGCCTGGCGAAACCTATACCCTTCGCGAGACTGTAGCACCAGAGGGATATACTTTGACCAGCGATACCACCTTTACCCTGAAAGAGGATGGAACCGTTAACAAAGATACTACCACAACAACCATATCAGATAATGGAACCCTTCTGGTAGAAGACAGCAGAACTTCTGTAAAAGTAAGCAAAGTAGATATTTCCGATGGGAAAGAGCTGGAAGGTGCTCACATCCAGATCATTGACCAGGATGGAAACGTAGTAGACGAGTGGGATTCCACCAAGGAAGCTCATGTTACCGAGAAACTGAAAACCGGTAAGATTTACACTCTTCGTGAGACTGTAGCGCCAGACGGATATTTACTTACAAGCGACACTACTTTTGTTCTGAAAGAAGACGGAACAGTAGATGCAGAAAAAACAACAGCTGTTTCCAAGGATGGTGTTTTACTTGTACAGGATAAACTGGCAACCGCAGCATCTATTGCAGTGACCAAGAAACTTACCTATATTGGTGAAAATCTGGCAGCAAGAGATCAGACCTTCTATGTAGCCCTGTATTCTGATAAAGAATGCACACAGAGAGTTTCTGATGTGAAAGCTCTTGTGTTCAAGAATGCAGATGCTTCCACCGTAGTATTCTCAGAGAATATTAAGGCAGGCAAGACATACTACATTGCAGAGTGTACACAGGATGGAACTTCTCAGACGATCGGCGCTCTTGCAGATGGAACCGTCTATGAAGCTGTATTTGGCAATGGTAACTCCACAACAGTAACCGAAGCCAATGGAACAACAACCGTTTCCTTTGAAAACGTGTTCAGCAGCTTCCCGCCAGATGGATTCTACAAACAGGGTCAGCTGACAATTACCAAGAAGGTTCTTGGTGCAGATGGAGGCACCAGAAACAGCAACGAGGTATTCTATGCAGGTATCTTTGATGATGCAGCTCATACACAGCTTTCCCAGCAGGTTGAGCAGAACATTATCAAGCTTGATATGGACGGTGGCTATGAAGTAAGTGAGATCATCAATGTTGGTCTTGCCCAGTCAGGAGCAAAGGTAACCCTGTATGTAACGGAAACTGATTCCAACGGAAAACCAATTGCAGGCTCCGAAGGCTTTGGATATAAAGTTACCGTAAGTGCAGATTCTGTTACACTTGATGAAACGAATATGACAGCAGAAGTTGTCATCACCAACCAGGAAGAAAGCACAGTAACAGAAACACCAACACCTACTCCTTCTTCCGATGGTGGAAATAGCGGTGGCTCCGAAAATCATTCCGGCGGCTACGGCGGTGGCAAATCACCGAAGACCGGAGATGATACCCCGATCGGAACTTATCTGATGCTTCTTCTTGCAGCTGCAATGCTTGCAGCCGAGACTGAAAGACGCCGCAGAAGAAACAAAAGACAGTAAAGCAAAACAAGGTTTCTGACCAGGTCGGAACCATAACAAAGCAAGTACAAATGAAGGCGGTCCGCACACAAAGCGGATCGCCTTTTTGCAGATTCACTTTAGTTTTCTGCTCAATTAAGGAAAACTACAGAACAGCCCTGTGGTTCTGGTTTTGCAAAAAAGTAAAAAAACTTTCCTGAAAAGTGGAAAAACATCCCGAAGAAAGAGTTGACGAAACAGCCCTACTGGTATAATGAAGTCAAATTAAAGGATATTACATTTGGGAATGACTTTATAGATTTCAGGAGGTTTCCATTATGAGAAAGAATACATTAAAAAAAGCAATGGCAGTTATGATTTCAGCGACAATGCTGGTGACAGGATATACAGTAGTTTCCGCAGAAGGATTTACAGATGCGGAGGCACTTGCAGAGATGGATGCTTTTACTACAGGTGATGAAGCTGTATATGTGGAAGAAGTTCAGCCGGAAGCTGCACAGACTGAGGAGGTTCAGCCAGAGCAGACTCAGACAGAGGTTCAGCCGGAGGTTGCACAGACCGAGGAAGTTCAGGCAGAAGAATCTCAGGATGAGTTCCAGACCGGGGAATCTGCTGAAGAAGCCGCTTTTGTTGATGGATTCACAGATAGCTCTGCAGAAGCTGATCCAGCTGAGTTTACCGATGGAACCGGTGAAGTTGGAGATGCAGTAGAAACTACCGTAGATTCCGATTTCCGTTTCGAGAACGAAGAAGTCATTATCACTGCAAAAGTGTTTGATGAGACAGCTCTTCCAGAAAACGCTGAAATGAACGCTGTAAAGCTTGAAGCTGGCAGTGAGAAATATGAAGAAGCAAAACAGGCTTCCATCAGAGACCTTGGAACAACAGAAGACGACGAGTACACTTTCTACGACGTAACCTTCATCGCAGATGGTGTTGAGATCGAAGTTCCAGACGAAGCAGTCGTAATTAATATGGAATTCAAAAATGTTGCATCAGAGGAAAACGAAACCCAGAGCGCCCTCCACATCCAGGAGACAGAAGCTGGCGTAGTTGCCCAGGACGTAACCGCACAGTCCGCAGACGGAACACTGAAATCCGTAGGATTTAACTTCTAAAATTCAATAACCGCAAGCAGATACAGGACTTTCTGAGAAATCGGAAAGTCCTTTTTGTATAATCAAAATTTCATCTATGCTGCTCCCGCCACGCCCGTGGTGAAACCCCATACACATTTTTAAAAGCCCGGGAGAAGTGGAGGGCGTTTTCGTAGCCTACGGCAGAGCCGATATCTCCTATAGATAATGTGGTCAGCTTCAGCAATTCCGCCGCTTTTGTCATGCGGTAATGAATGAGAAATTCCTGTGGAGAGTGTCCTGTGCTGGTGCGGAAAATTCGTCCCAGATAGCTTCTGTTAATACCGCATACAGCTGCCACATCCTCAATAGAAATATCATTCTGGAAGTTCTGTTCGATAAAATTTATCGCCTCTTTTATATAATAATCACTCATTTTACTGGTGGCGGCAGGCTGTGGTCTGACAACAGATTGTGCAAGCAGATCCGTAAAAAGATAGAAATGTCCCATCAGATGAAAAGGAGATTGCTCTGAATTCTGAGAAATGTAAATCAGTTCATCCACCATCTTTTTTCGTGCCTCCCTGGAGTGGGCCATATAGACTGGCGCATCCTTGGAAAAGCCACAAACGTTGAGGATTTCTGTGGTACGCAGCCCGTCAAACTCCACCCAGACGTATTCCCATGGTACCTGAATATCTGCCACATAAGTGGTGATCTGTCCTGGAAAAATCATAAATCCCTGTCCGCTCCGAACCTGATAATTTACATTCTGCCCCTTGGAATTCGTGGCCATCAGGGTGCCTGTTCCGGAAAGAACATAGTGAAAAAGATAGTGATTCCGCGTTGCCGGACCAAATAAATGTCCGGGAGTACACTTCTCATGTCCATATTGGTAAAGGCATAGATCAATGAAAGTTTCGCTCGGAAAAATGTGAAAGTTGTTATCCATATCCGGAATCCTCCTGTTACATTTGCTGACAATATATCATAATGCGATAATATATTTCATTATACCATAAAAAACCATCATAAAGGCATAAAATAAGAAAAATTAAGCTATTTAAGTGTTGATTTTGGTATGCTATACTTAACACATCATAGAAAAAGGAGGCCCCACTCATGGCAATCACCTTCAACGAAACAACCCGGATCTTTACCCTCACCACTGCCCACACTACCTATCAGATGCAGGCGGATGCTCAAGGGTACCTTTTGCACCTGTATTATGGTGCCAGAACTGCAGGAGAAATGGACTATCTTCTGAATTATGGAGACCGTGGCTTTTCTGGAAATCCGAATTCAGCAGGCAGCGACAGAACCTATTCTCTGGATGCATTGCCACAGGAATATCCATCACTTGGCACAGGAGATTTCCGAAATTATGCGTTAAATATAGAGAATGCAGATGGTTCCCAGTGTTGCAATCCGATTTACATAACACATGAAATTGAGGCTGGAAAATACACTCTGAAAGGTCTTCCATTCGTCCGTGCAGAAGAAAATGAAGCGGAAACTTTGAAGATTATACTGGAAGATCCTGTTACAAAAGTAGAGCTTCGTCTGCTCTACGGAGTACTGGAAAAAGAAGATATTATCACCAGAAGTGTGATAATTAAGAATGCTGGAAAAGCCCCTGTAACAGTAAAAAAAGCCCAGTCTGCATGCCTGGATTTCCTTCACGGAGACTATGATCTGATCAAATTTTATGGCAGACATGCTATGGAAAGAAACATGGAAAGAATGCCGGTTTCCCATGAAAGCACCCGAATTGGCAGCCGCCGTGGAACCTCCAGCCACCAGTATAATCCAGGGGTAATCCTTGCAGGAAAAAACACAAATGAAGACAGCGGAAGCTGCTACGGAATGCTGTTTGTATACAGTGGAAACTTCCTTGTAGAAGCAGAAAAGGACCAGTATGATCAGACCAGAATCCAGATGGGTCTGACTGATGAACTGTTTGCATATCCCCTGGAAGCCGGAGCTGAATTTACCGCGCCAGAGGTTATTTTATCCTACACAAACAAAGGTCTTTCCAGGCTTTCCCAGCAGTACCATCACTGCATTATGAATCATATCTGCCAGGGAAAATACGTCCATGCAAATCGTCCTGTCCTGATCAACAGCTGGGAAGCCGCATATTTTGATTTCACCGGAGACACCATCGTAGAGCTTGCAAAGGAGGCAAAAGCGCTTGGAATCGATATGGTGGTTATGGATGATGGATGGTTCGGAAAGCGAAATGACGACAATTCTTCTCTCGGCGACTGGTATGTGAACGAGGAAAAATTAGGCGGAACTCTGACGAAATTAATCGAAAGAGTAAACGCAGAAGGCGTGAAATTCGGTATCTGGATTGAGCCTGAAATGGTCAGTGAGGACAGTGATCTTTACAGGGAACATCCGGACTGGGCAATCACAATTCCAGGCCGCAAGCCTGTTCGTTCCAGAAACCAGCTGGTTCTTGATTTTTCCAGAAAAGAAGTACGCGATGAGATATTTAAACGTATTTGCGCAGTTCTGGATCAGGGGAATGTGGAGTACATTAAATGGGATATGAACCGCAGCCTGGCAGATATTTATGCACCAAACGTGACCTATGATTATGTTCTTGGGGTGTACGATTTCCTGGAAAAACTTACGAACCGTTATCCGGATATTCTTATTGAAGGCTGCAGCGGAGGCGGCGGAAGATTTGATGCCGGAATGTTGTATTATACGCCTCAGATCTGGTGCAGTGACAACACAGATGCTATTAATCGTACACGGATTCAATATGGAACCTCCTTCTTTTATCCGGTAGCAGCAATGGGTTCACATGTGTCAGCAGTGCCAAACCATCAGACCGGAAGAGTGACCAGTATGCATACAAGAGGCGTTGCAGCTATGTCTGGAACCTTTGGCTATGAACTGAATCCCGCACTTTTAAATGCAAAGGAAAAAGCAGAAATCCGTGCCCAGCTTGCCCAATACAGGGAGTATCAGGAATTGATCCGTGAAGGAGATTATTACCGTCTTTCCAATCCTTTCCAGGATAATTTTGCGGCCTGGATGGTGGTATCAGATGACAGATCCAAGGCACTGGTAAGTGTGATAAGACTTACAGCAGAAGCCAATCCGCCGGCAGCATACGTTACCTTAAAAGGAATGGAAGAGGATGCTTTTTATCGGGAAAAAACTACCGGAAAAGTATATCCGGGAGCTGCACTTATGGAGGCTGGAATACTGCTTCCTGCTGCGGTGAGCGAATATGAAGCATACCAGATAGCACTGGAGCGTGTTTGAAAAATCATTCCCGCAATCTGCACCCCCCACTTTGCGGTATATTTTACCCGAACCTTTTCATAGTCGTTAAGTTAATTTTACCATTCTTTTGTGAAGAAAAAAGGAGAAAAAGTTTATAAACCGGAAAGATTGTTTTTTTATATGTTCTGAGATATACTTGCAGTATTCGTAGACGGAACAGGGTGTGATTGCAATGGTTTCAATGATTCCTTTCGGGCTTCTTGCCGGGGTTGTGGGGGGACGGGAGGTTCGGATTACAGAAATTGATGAGAGTGGATTTTGTTTTCGGACAATAGAAGAAAATATCTCTGATTCAGAAGCTTTGAAGGTGTGCTTTTATGATATAAAGAATGGGTGTTATCGTGAATTGGAAATTCCAGAATACCATATACAAAGGTCTGATGTGGTGGACACAGAACTCTCCGGATTTTGTGTGAAATATAAGGTGACGGTGAAGCAGAAAGCGTATGCGGAGGCGGTTCAGAGGCTTCTTTATCAGTATAATCACTACATTCATCTGAAGCTGGAAGAGGACGACAGCGCGTTGGCGAAAAGCCTGACAGGGTATCCGGGGGAACTGGATGAGGTCAAGCGTGGCAGTCTGGAAGAGCAGGTGGGAATATGGCAGAGAGAGCTTGCGGCAGAGGTGTTGGAGTCCGTTTATAATGGAGAACGTATAGATTTAATTGGCAATTGTTCGCGGCGCGGAACTGGCTTTAAGCCTGGATGCAAGTGCAAGGTACCAGCTGGATCAGGTCTTACGGAGCTGGCGCTGGAGATAGATCGCCCGGAATTGTATCAGGAATATTTGAATAGTTCCCTGACAGAGTTTTCCAAAAAGTATGCCGGAAAATGTATCGGTATCTGCAGCAGCATTATTCTGGAACATGGAGTACCGGATCGCCTTTATATTGGAAATCAGTTCTGCCATCTTCTGTTTCCGGAACGTAAATTGTTGTTTGAAATAATAGAAAAAGCAGCGGCAGAACAGGTGAAAATCACACTTGTTTTTTCTTATATCCGGGAATATATGCTGGATTATATAACAGAATTGCTTGATGAAATTAACCGGTGGTGTGAAGAAAAAAGGCAGTCTGTAGAGATTGTTGTAAATGACTGGGGAATGGCTTCTTTAGTAAAAAAAAGCAGAAGGAATCTGATTCCCAGCCTTGGAATTTTGTTAAATAAACGCAGAAAAGACCCTCGGATTCCGTTCAAAAAAGGAGAACAGAAATGGCTTGAAATGAACAGCTTGAATGCTGGATTTTACCGTAATTTTCTGGAAAGAGAATATGGAATCCAACGCTTTGAATGGGAATCCTGCGGTTACGAACAGAAGATTCCACCTGGAAAAAACAGCTTGCATATTCCGTTCTATCAGACCAATACATCACAGTATTGTCCTCTTGGTGCAGTATGTGAAACTGGCGAGAGAGGACGACAAAAGCTTGCAAAAAAATGCCCGGGATATTGTGCGGAATATGCATTTTTGTATCCGGAACATTTGCATATGATAGGGCGGTATAATTCGTTGTTTGGGATTGATATGAGGATATTGAAAGAGGAAGAAATACTGAAGAATTATATCCAAAACGGTGTGGACCGGGTTGTAATAAGAGCATGGTAATGCCGCCGGCAGGTGACATACCCGTGTTGAGGCAGAAGCGATATTTTATTCAGGATGAAGTACATGGCTGCTCAAGGCTGGAATTTATGGAGATAAGTGATGAAAATAGTAGCAGGATTAGGCTCGATAGATGAATATATAAAGTTCGCGGAGGCTGGTGCAGATGAATTTTTCTGTGGTTATGTTCCTTATTCCTGGTCCCAAAAATACGGAACGGTACTGCCCTTAAACCGCAGGGAAGTACTTTGTTATAACGTACAGCTTGGCGCATTCAGTGAGCTGGAAATCCTGTCTGGGATGATGAAAAAGTACGAAAAACCAGTCCATCTTACCTTCAATTCCCTGTATTATATCCCGGAACAATATCCAGAAATTGCCGGGATTATAAGCCAGTGTATAAAAATCGGTTTTCACAGTTATATTATTGCAGACCCGGCGTTGATGGTATATTTACGTGAAAATGGTATAAACTGCGAAATCCATCTCAGTGGAGAATGTGGAGAAATTAACAGCCAGATGGTGGCTTCATTGGGAAAACTGGGATTGAAACGTGTGATTTTTCACAGGAAAAATACATTCGAAGATATGAAAGTGGTTGTTGATAAATGTGGAAAAAAGGATGGGACAGAAGGAATCCCGGAATTTGAGGCTTTTGTATTGAATGAAATGTGCCAGTTTACAGGTGCATTTTGTAATTCTTTGCATTGCGATGAGATGGGGTATCTTTGTAAAGTGCCCTATCAGATCGGAACCTTAAAAACGGGAAATGCCGGTCCTGAAATCTTCAATCAGGAAATAAACGGAGGGCATTTGCTGTCAGACGACTTTGTTCCTGATGATTTTCACAGTTTACATGATTTTTCCTATGATTCTGCAGGTTATCTTTGCGGTGAAACTGGCTGTGGTCTATGTGCACTTTATCAGTTAAAG
>ERZ894186.242-NODE-242-length-28034-cov-7.186497_pt1 | contig 28034 bp, 25 predicted proteins | sample MGYA00380280_ERZ894186 | MGnify/ENA primary metagenome ERZ894186 (study PRJEB32331, sample SAMN06328449) | human gut metagenome | biome: human gut microbiome; feature: stool | host: Homo sapiens | collected 2013-02-13 ... | reverse complement strand
GTACATGCTCTATATTCCATGGATTTCTTGTCACGCCGTACGCCGATGTCTCGGTCGTGCTGCCCATTGCAAATTCATCCATATTGGTCTTTCCAACGATCACCGCTCCGGCTGCCTTTAAATTATCGACTGCCTGCGCAGAATACGGCGGTACAAAATTGGAGAGGATCTTAGAACTGCACGTTGTCAGAAGATCTTTCGTACAGATATTATCCTTGACTGCCACCGGCACGCCTGCAAGTGCTCCGGTAATCGTCCCGTCATCAATCCCTTTCTGTACTTCCTCTGCGCGCTTTAATGCCCCCTCTTCATCCACGGTCACAAAACTGCCCAGTGTCTCATCCAGGTCGGCAATCTGCGCCAGGCTCTCCTGCACCGCTTCTTTTACTGAAACTTCTTTTTTCTTTATCATCTGCCCAAGCTGCAGGGCTGTCATACTCTTTGTCTGCATTGTGTTTCCTCCGTCTATTCACCTGAATCACCTTTTTGCACTGTGAAACAGTAACTTTTATTCTACGGTCTTTGGCACCTTCCAGGATCCGTCCTTGACAGCCGGCGCATTTTTCAGCATATTGTCGCGGTCGTCGCCATTTGTCACCACATCCTCCCGGAATACATTGTGTACCGGAAATACGTGTGACATCGGCTCCACGCCTGATGTATCCAGCTCATTTAACTTGTCTACATAATCAAGCATACGTCCGATATCCTTTTTGGCCTGCTCTTTTTCCTCGTCTGAAAGCTCCAGCTTTGCCAGAATTCCGACGTATTCGATCGTCTCATCACTGATTATATTTGCCATAACTGCTCCTCTTTCTGTATGATTTTTATTGTTTTCTCTGTATCATTCCATATGCCGGAAAGAATGGCTGCCATTTTTTCACTCCACTGAGTAAAGCAGATATCCGTAATCCGCTGCCCTGTCTGACGCTCTTCTCACCATGACGGCTTCAGAATCAGATCGCCCTCGTCCATATCATACTCCGTTACTCTGACTGCAATGCCGCTTTGTTCAAACGGAATCCGCCAAATCACCGAATGATCGCTTCCCAGATCCATATAAAAAATGTTTCCACTCTCATACTCGATCTCAACTGTTGCAAAGCCATCTCCCTGATAGCACAGATCATAAACGCCCTCCGGGAAATCCGTTCCGGACTCTAATCCATCCGTCGGAACAATCACTGACTTTGGAAGTCCTGCCTGTGGTTGCCGCGTATTCAACGGCTCCTCACTGTCTTTCATTCCCTCCAGCCGGACATCACCGTCATCCCAGACATAGATCAGCGCATTTTCTTTAAATGCAAGTTCTTCCGTGCATGGTCCGTACTCTGCATACATTTCATCCTCTTCCATCTCAAGTTCTTCTTTCCATGCATCCGAAAGCAGCAGCGCGTATCCGTCTTCGCCATCCTCTTCGTCCGCCGCGTACCACTCTATCATTACATTCCCAGACGTACAGGTCGCCTGATACGTACCAGCCGGGAAATCATAGCCGGCCGTATAAAAACCGGCCTGCAGCTCTTCTTCATAATACAGCGGATCTTCGGTATCCCACACGATCTTTTCCGGGAGTTCCCCGTCTTCATCTGATAAAAGTTCTGATGAGTCTGCAATTTCCGGATTCTCGAATGAATCCGCCTCCTGTTCCTCTCCGAAAATTTCAGAGATGAGACCGCCAAGACTGCCATCGCCAAAGCTGTTTACCGTTTCCCGGATCTCATCCATGTGGTCTCCTGCGATCTCAATCACAGACGGAATCACATAAACCGCCGCGACAAGCAGAACCACTACCCACTTTTTCCCTTTTTTTCGCTGTACCGTGCCGGTTGCCTGGCGCTTCTTCAGCTGACGCGCACGTGCACTGCCGGTCGGAACAGTGCGCGGCGTTTCTTTATTGACGTGCGCATCGCAGTCACCGCCGTGCATCCGCACGCTTTTCGGGTTGTGTGTATTCAAACGGTAATTTTTATCACTCTTGGAATTGTCGAGTCCGCAGTCCACGCAGCGGCCGTTTACAATTCTTCCATAACACAATCTGCATCTTTCCATGTCGGGGTCCCCCTTTTATGCAATCATTTCGGATGTTCCGCATGCAAACCAGCGCAAATCAATTTGCTCCGGCCTGCCTCTGAAGTCATGATACCACATCAGATGGCGTTTTGCACCGTTTTGTTGGGGGCGATAACTATTCTTTATGGCTCCAGTCTGGAAAGATCCCGCGGGAACAATGTCGTCTCGCGGACGTTTTCCTCTCCGCAGAGCTTCATCGTCAACCGTTCCAGACCGATGCCAAGTCCTCCGTGAGGCGGAAGTCCGTATTTGAAGGTGTCAAGATACTGTTCCATGCCTTCCTCTGTCATGCCGCGGGCTGCGATCTTTTCACGGAGTTTTTCATAATCATGGATTCTCTGTCCGCCCGTCGTGATCTCCAGTCCGTGGAACAGAAGGTCAAAGCTTAAGGTAAAAGTCGGATCTGCCGGATCATCCATCGCATAGAACGGACGCTTCTTGGACGGGTAATGAGTGACAAACACAAAGTCCGCGCCGTACTCTTCTTTGAAATACTGACCGATCAGCGTTTCCTCCTCCGGCTCCAGATCATACGGGTTGCGGATACGGCGGTTGTATTTTTCAGATACCAGTTCTTTTGCCTTATCGAAACGCACCATCGGAATCTCATCTGTCTTCGGCAATGTCACGCCAAGGATCTTCAGTTCATCCGCATATTCTTTTTCCAGCAGCTTCATTGTGTATTGCAAAAAGCCGGTCTCCATTTTCATGATATCTTCAAATCCGTCGATATATCCCATCTCAAAATCAAGGCTTGTATATTCGTTTAAGTGACGCTTTGTGTTGTGCTTTTCTGCACGGAACACCGGTGCAGTCTCAAACACACGATCAAACACGCCTACCATCATCTGCTTGTAAAACTGCGGGCTCTGCGCCAGCACTGCCGGACGATGGAAGTATTCAAGCTTGAAGACGTTTGATCCTCCCTCTGCTCCCTTGCTTCCGATCTTTGGGGTATGAATCTCGGTGAACTGCTGGCTGTAGAGGAAATCGCGGAAACCTCTCACGATTCCTTCCTGAATCCGGAATTTTGCACGCTCACGCATGTTGCGCAGGGAAACACTGCGGTAGTTCAGCTTTGCCTCAAGAGATGTGCCAAGCTTCCACTTGCCGACCGGAAGCGGCGGTACATCATACGGTGTCGAAAGTACCTTCACTTCTTTTACCCGGATCTCGATGCCGTGCGGTGCACGCTCATCACGCTCCAGAATGCCGGTCACTTCCAGTGCTTCCTCTTCCCGTACGTTTTTTACGTCAAACGCCGTAAATCCGTCCTCAAAAATGCACTGCAGCAGCCCGCTGCGCTTACGAAGCACGACAAATGAGAGTTCCCCCATGTCGCGGATCGTGTGTACGGCTCCGTTTACCTTTACTGTCGTCCCAATCCGGGATGCATCCTGCAGCTCGTCCAGTTCCAGTGTTTCCTTTGGTGTCAGTCCTTTTAAAAATTCCATAATGGTCTCCTTCCGTTTCCGGGACTTTTCCGTGCTTTATGCAACAAAAAAGTCCCGGAACATCACATATAATGATATTCCGGGACGGATAATCACAATACCCGCGGTACCACCCGCATTGCAGACATCCTCGTCTACCCCTCTTTGTGCACGTAACGTGTGCGGCGTACCATCCTACTGAATCCTGCTTTTCTGATCCGTGTTCAGATGATCGGCTCCGGAGTGTTCCCTATTGTCTCCTTCCCTCCATCGGCACTCTCAGTCGGTGATGCCGAATTCCTGTCAAGTTTCAGAAACAGAGTCTCCTTCATTGCTTTTTACGTTGGGGCAATTCTAGCACAGTTTTTTTTGATGTGCAAGTTTTTTTTCAAAATCTGCGTAAAAATTTTTTCGAAATTTTTGGTTGTATCTTCGTCTTCATCTGCTATAATAGAAGAGGTTTTTTGACAGGAATGGCTGCCAGGCGGCAGTCAGAAATCGGAGGAAAGAAAAAATGGAACATCTGATTATTCCGGAGAATTATATGACTCCGCTCTCTCTTTATGATACGCAGATCGCAATCAAGACAGTTAAGGACTTTTTTCAGAGCGTACTCGCAAAGCAGCTCAATCTGCTCCGCGTGTCTTCACCGCTGTTTGTCGATCCTGCATCTGGTATGAATGACAACTTAAACGGCATAGAGCGCCCGGTCAAATTTGACATCAAAGAGCAGGAAGGCTCTGAGGCTGAGATCGTTCAGTCCCTCGCAAAGTGGAAGCGTTACGCCCTCAAAGAATATGGATTTGCACACGGTGAAGGGCTTTATACAGACATGAATGCCATCCGCCGCGATGAGGTGACGGACAATATCCACTCCATCTATGTGGATCAGTGGGACTGGGAAAAAGTGATCCAGAAAAGCGAGCGCAACATCGATACGCTTAAAAAAGTCGTTCGCTCTGTATATAAGGCACTGCGCAAGACAGAGACTTATATGTCCATTCAGTATGATTACATAGAAGAGATCCTGCCGAAGGATATTTTCTTCATCACCACCCAGGAGCTGGAGGATCTCTACCCGGAGCTGTCTCACAAGGAGCGTGAATACCTCATCACAAAGGAAAAAGGTGCTGTCTGCCTGATGCAGATCGGTGACAAGCTCGCTTCCGGCGAACCGCACGACGGCCGTGCCCCGGACTACGATGACTGGAAACTGAATGCCGATATTCTCGTTTATTATCCGGTGCTTGATATTGCTCTGGAGCTCTCTTCGATGGGCATCCGTGTTGATGAAAATTCTCTGATGAAGCAGCTCAAAGAGGCTGGATGTGAGGAGCGCGCCAAGCTTCCGTTCCAGAAAGCGATTCTTGAGCGTGAACTGCCGTATACGATCGGCGGTGGTATCGGACAGTCGCGTATCTGTATGTTCTATCTGCGCAAGGCGCATATCGGAGAGGTACAGTGTTCGCTGTGGCCGCAGGAGATTGTGGAGGAAGCGGCGGCACATGGGATTCAGTTGCTGTAGGGGGCGTGTGTTGTAGGCAGGACGGCCGGGGAGGGCGGCGGTTCCGTTGTTCACCTTGTCTGGACTGACAGATGTCTGTTCTGATTCGGACTTCGTCCGCTCAGACCAGACACCTGTCGCCAGACATGTGTACAACTGGAGCCGCCGCCCTCCCCGGCCTGTCTTTGTTGCGGACATGCGCTCCCCTGATGGGGAGCTCGTCCGCTGGATGGATAAATTAAGAGCAGACGCGGAATGTTTTCGCTCCGGTCTGCTCTTTTTATTATACTTTTGCTTTTTGGTCCGTGTATTGCCGTCAACCTTTTTACAGAAGTGTTTTTCTCAGCTCTGCTCCGTCTTTTGCACTTAAGTAAGCCGGTGCGATGTCAAATACGGTCTTGCAGCCGCTCTGGCCTTCTTTGTACAGGCGATATGCTGCTCTGGCATAGGCCACGATGACGCTGGAAGTGAATTCCGGGTTGGAATCCAGCTTCAGGCTGTATTCGATCACGTGATTGTTCTCCTGGTTCCAGCCGGTCTTTCCGGTGCGGATCACAAATCCGCCGTGCGGAATTTTGCTGTGATCCCGCTTCAGTTCTTCTTCGCTGATAAAATGTACGGTCGTATCATAATCTGCGAAGTAGTTCGGCATCGTCTTGATCTCTTCCTCTACTTTTGCAGCGTCTGCACCTTCCTCAAGGACGACAAAGCACTCTCTTGTGTGCTTCTGTCTTGCGGTCAGTACCGGATTTTCTCCGTTTCTTACTGCCTCGAGCGCAGCCTCTACCGGAATTGTGTACTGTTTTCCGTCTTTTACGCCTTCGATCCGGCGGATGGCATCGGAATGTCCCTGGCTGACGCCCTTGCCCCAGAACGTATAGTCATGGCCGTCTGGCAGGATCGCGTTCGCATACATGCGGTTTAAAGAAAACATGCCCGGATCCCAGCCCACAGAAATAATCCCTACATGCCCGCTCTCTTTTGCCGCCGCATCCACATCATCAAAATGCTCCGGGATTCTGGCATGGGTGTCAAAGCTGTCTACTACGTTGAACAGCTTCGCATACTTCGGGGTCTGCTCCGGCAGGTCGGTCGCACTGCCGCCGCACAGGATCATTACGTCGATCTTATCTTTCCACTGCTCCACGTCAGCTACAGAGCAAACCGCTGCCGTCTTCGTCAGGATTGATACCATTTCCGGCGCACGTCTTGTAAATACCGCTACGAGTTCCATGTCCGGATTCTGTTTGATCGCACATTCTACACCTCTTCCGAGATTTCCATATCCTAAAATACCAATTCTCATCTACACACACTCCTTTGTTGTTTCTACCCACAGTCGATCTCTTCACAAAGTTTAACCAGATAACTGCTTGAGCCTTGCTGAAAATCATTCTGCTGTGATCTGCTTTTTCCTGCTTATTTTACGTTTTCAGCGAAATACTGTCAACCGGCTAATTGTTTAAATGATACAAATAATCTGCTTTCCGGGTACTCCTTGATGTCCATCTCCAGATATTCATGCTCTGAAACCGAAATGCGGACGCTCCGAAGAGCGTCTGTATGCATTTCAGATGCGTATCCTGTAAATCAATCAGGAAAGCTTTTACAGCGCCTTAATCCGCTCCAGTGCGGCCACCGTATTTTCATACGTTCCAAATCCGGTCAGACGGAAATATCCCTCTCCGCTTGGTCCGAATCCTGATCCCGGTGTGCCCACCACATTCGCTTTCTCCAGAAGGTAGTCAAAAAACTCCCAGGAAGTCATTTTTCCCGGTGTCTTCAGCCATATATATGGAGAGTTCACTCCGCCGTAAACAGTAAAGCCTGCGTCCTGAAGACCTGCCTTAATCGTCTTCGCATTGCGCATATAGTAAGCAACCTGCTCGGTGATCTCTTTCTTTCCCTCTTCAGAATAAACCGCCTCACCGGCCTTCTGTACGATGTACGGTGCCCCGTTGTACTTTGTGCCGTGCCGTCTCGCCCAGAGAGAATGCAGCATGATGCCGTCTGATTTCAGATCTTTTGGAATAACGGTATAACCAAGGCGTGTGCCGGTAAAACCGGCGTTTTTGGAAAAGGAACGAAGCTCAATCGCACAGGTCCGCGCCCCCTCACATTCATAGATCGAATGCGGCACATCTTCTTCCGAAATATAAGCTTCATACGCGGCATCAAAAAGAATGACGGCTCCGATCTTATTTGCATAATCCACCCAGTCCTGCAGCTGCGCTTTCGTGATTGTCGTACCCGTCGGATTGTTTGGGAAACAAAGATAGATCAGATCCGGCTCTTCCTTTGGGAAATCCGGTGCAAACTGATTTGCTTCCGTACACGGCATGTAGATCACATCGCTCCAGCGCTCCGTCAACGGGTCATAGCTTCCGGTGCGTCCCGCCATCACGTTTGAATCCACATAAACCGGGTAAACCGGATCGCACACCGCCACTTTATTATCCAGGCTGAAAATTTCCTGGATATTTCCAGAATCACACTTTGCTCCGTCTGAGACGAAAATTTCGTCCGGGTAAATTTCACAGCCACGGTCCGTAAAATCATTTTTTGCGATTGCATTTCTCAAGAACTCATAGCCAAGATCCGGCGCATAGCCATGGAACGTCGCCGCATCCGCCATCTCATCAACTGCGCTGTGCAGCGCATCAATAATCGCCGGAGCAAGCGGCTGTGTCACATCGCCGATTCCCAGACGGATAATGGATTTCTCCGGATTTTCCTCCTGGAATGCGGCCACTTTCTTTGCAATGTTGGAAAACAAATAGCTTCCTGGAAGTTTCAGATAATTTTCATTGATTTTGAACATGTGAATTCCTCCTTTATCACCATATGTACTCTCGGAATCTTTTTGTGCTTGATTTTGTGAGAAGATTTTTTGTCAGTTGTGCCCAGTCAGACCTCCTGCAGCATTAATAAACAGTGAATTGAAAACTGCAGGCAGTTCACGCACTTCCTTACAGCGTGATCTCACCGTCAAACACTACGGTCGCCGGTCCTGTCATAAACACCGTATTTTTTTCGCGATCCCAGAAAATCCGAAGCGGCCCGCCAAGCAGCTTTACCGTCACCTCATCCTCGGTCCAGCCATTTAAAATGCAGGCAACCGCCACCGCACAGGCACCCGTGCCGCAGGCCAGCGTCTCTCCTGATCCGCGCTCCCAGACACGCATCTCCACCGTTTTCCGGTCCAGGACACGGATAAACTCCGTATTTACACGATCCGGGAATGCCGGATGGTTCTCAAATTTCGGTCCGATCTCCTCGATAACAAGCCTGCCCGGATCTTCCACCGGCACGATGCAGTGCGGATTTCCCATTGAGACACACGTCATATGATACGGCGCTCCATTTACCTGAATCGGCCAGTTTACAAGCCGCTCTTCTCCGGCTGCTTCTGCCGCCTGCACATCGACTGGAATCTCATCCGGCTTTAAGATCGGCGCACCCATATCAACGCACACTTCCTGTACCTTTCCATCCTTTACGGTCAGATCAAGTACTTTGATTCCACTCTTTGTCGCTACGTGGATCCGCGTTTTGTCCGTCAGACCATAGTCATACACGTATTTCGCCACGCAACGGATCCCATTTCCGCACATGGCTCCCTGCGAACCGTCTGCGTTGTACATATCCATCTCAAAATCAGCCACATCAGACGGCTTGATCAGAATCAACCCGTCCGAACCGATTCCAAAATGGCGGTCACTCACCCTTTTTGCAATCTCAGACGGGTTTGTAACCTGCTCCTTAAAGCAGTTTACATAGACATAATCGTTTCCAATTCCATGCATCTTCGTAAATTTCATAATCAGAAAATACCTTTCTATCATACACACTTACGCTCATAAGGAGCAGCCCATTACAGTGGGAAAATCCCTTATGAGCAACCCTCGTCAGTGGGAAAATTCCTTATGAGCAGCCCTCGTCAGCAGGAAGATTACTTACGAGCGTGGATCCCTTACGCTCTATCTACCGATCCATCAGGGCCAGCAGCATCTCTGCTGTCTCCACCAGATTCGTCCCGCTGTCCATGCTCGTCTTCTGCAGGTAGCGGTGCGCCTCCTCCTCTGACATATGATTGCGATCCATCAGCAGCGCTTTTGCCTCCTGGATCGTCTTTTTCTCTTTTTCGCTTCTTGCCGGCGGCATCATCCTGCGCTTCCTGCGCCGCCGGTCCAGCTGATGCATCACCATATCAAGGGTACTTAACAGTTCCTGCACCCGAAGCGGCATTGCCACGCTGACTACTCCTTCCGCGACACCTTCGCCAAGCGCACGGCCCGAAGCAAGCAGCAGCATCGCAAAGGAAGGCATCACATTTTCGTACAGTTCTTCGTACAGCATGTCCGGATATTTATAACCGCACACCACCACGCCGCTTCCGATTCGATCCGCCGCACTTAAGGCCTGTGCGCCGCTTGTACATACGGCAGCGACATCATAACCATTTCGCACCAGCAGATTTCGGATGCTTTTCGCGTCATCGCTTTTGGGAAATACTACTATTACACCTGCCATCTGTATCCTCCGTTTTTCTGTGTAAATTTTCTCACAGACTTCCGTCCTGCCAAACGCAGGAGCAGAAGTACGTCAAGCGGATATACCAAATCCTGTTTCCTGACCGAAGCGCTGATTGCACACTTCGGCTTCCATAAAACGAGATTCAGATATTTACCAGATAGCGATCGATCTCCCAGTTGCTCACAGCTGCGCAGTAGTCCTTCCACTCTTCTTTCTTTGCCTCAATGTACCGCTTGCAGATATGCGATCCAAGCACACCGCAGATCAGCGGATCCTTCTCAAGCGCTTCGATCGCCTCCATCAGGTTCTCCGGAAGACACTCGATCTTCTGCGATCTGCGCTCTTCATCACTCATCTCAAAGATATTTCCATCTACACTCGCCGGAGGATCGATATGATTTCGGATCCCATCCAGGCCTGCTGCGAGGCATACCGCAAGTGCGAGATATGGATTCGCCGCAGAATCCGGGCTGCGCAGCTCCACGCGCTGAGTCACCCTGCCCTGCTCGGTACTGGCCTGTGCCGGAATCCGGATCAGCGGGCTGCGGTTTTTCAGCGACCATGCGATATACACCGGTGCCTCATACCCCGGAACCAGACGCTTGTAAGAGTTGACCAGAGGATTCGTGATCGCTGTGATTGCACGGATATGCTGCATGATTCCGCCGATGAACCAGTATCCTTCCTGGCTGATATGTGCCGCATCATCCGCATCATAAAATGCATTTACGTCGTCTTTTGAGAGGGACATGTTGATGTGCATGCCGTTTCCGTTGACACCGGTCTTCGGCTTTGGCATAAACGACGCATACAGTCCGTGACGCTTTGCAATCGTTTTGACTGCCATCTTAAACGTCATGATCGCATCTGCCATGTTCAGCGCCTCGTCATAATGAAAATCAATCTCATGCTGTGCCGGCGCATCCTCATGGTGCGACGCTTCCACGACAAATCCCATCTCCTCCAGGGTCAGGATCATATCGCGGCGCGCATTTTCGCCCAGATCCAGCGGCCCGACATCAAAATAGCCTGCCTTTTCATGCGTGATCGTCGTCGGATTTCCCTCATCATCCGTGTGGAACAGGAAAAATTCACACTCCGGACCGACATCAAACCGGTAGCCCATCTCTTTTGCGTCGGCGAGCACACGTTTCAGCATATATCTCGGATCTCCTTTGAACGGAGTCCCATCTGAATAGTAAATATCACAGAGGAACCGCGCTACCTTTCCCTGCTGCGGTCTCCACGGAAAAATCGTAAACGTATCAATATCCGGGTACAGAAACAGATCCGACTGCTCCACCTTCGCAAATCCGGCAATGGACGCACCGTCGAACATAATCTCATTATTCAGCACACGATCCAGCTGGCTCGTCGTGACGGCTACGTTTTTCAAGGTACCAAACATATCCGTAAACTGAAGACGGATGAATTCTACATCCTCTTCCTCGATCATGCGACAGATATCTTCTTTTGTATATTTGCTCATGATTCCACCTCTCCATTTCTTTTCGGCTGATCCGATGTAATTGGCTGTTCAGATTCCCAAAAATGCTGCACATTTTTCCGTTGTGGCGTATCCGTCACATAAAATTTCAGAAACAGTCCTGAAAATACAAGGATTTTTATGCCTGTTTCCGAAATTTTATCCGGCTCTGAACAATTGCAAAAAGGGCGTTCTATCCCCATCATAAATACGAAAGAACGCCCTTGTCCATCTGATATGATAACAGGATGGATGCAGATTTGTCAATATTTTATCCTTTTGGTTTTTCCTTTATTTTTTCAGGAGCGCTTTTCGTCTGCTCCGCTGCGCAGACAGCCCCCGGTTCCGCCTCCGATTGTACATATGTCTGGCGACAGGTGTGTGATCCGGGCGGATGCAATCCGTCAGGAGCATACAGCTGTCAGTCCAGACCAGGTGAACAATGGAGACGGGACCGGGGGCTGTCCTTCCACGACTTAAAATTCTTCGCACTCTAAGCCGCATCATTCTGAACTTTCCTTAAACCCTGCCCGCCCTAAAAGAGCGCTCTTTTACTTCTTCCTCTCCTTCACCAGCGCAAACACACTCTGCAGCACGATAAAGAAGCAGAGCAGAATCGCTGTCACGATATTCGACCACGAACTGATCAGCTTTCCGTTCGTCTTTACAAGCGTCGAAATCGTACCGTTGATCAGCACACCGAACAGCGATCCGATCACGTTTCCAACACCGCCTGTCAGCAGCGTGCCGCCGATGACTGCGGAAGAAATCGCATCCATCTCAAGTCCGGTCGCCTGCGTTGTCGTACCTGCCATCGTATTCAGGCAGTAGCAGATACCGCCGATCGAGGTCAGGAAGCTCGAGAGAATGTACGCTTTCATTTTTGTCTTCTTCACATCAAGTCCCATCAGCGTTGCGGACTGCTGGTTGCCGCCTACTGCATAGAGGCTGCGGCCAAATCTCGTATATTTCAGCATCAGATAAATCGCAACAACCACGATGAGCGCTACCACAACGGTCACACGGAGATACGGATACTGCATGATTCCTTTTTTATTTGTGTAACCGCCAAACGGAAGCGATATCTTGAAGCTGGAAAGCGTTGTAAAAATCTTATCCGAAACGATACTTACCTGCTCCTTGCAGATCACTGCCGTCATACCTCTTGCAAAGAACATGCCCGCCATCGTCACGATGAACGGCTGAATATCAAGATAGGCGATGCAGAAGCCCTGTACGATACCAAAAACAATACCGATCGCAAGAATGAACAGCATCAGCACCGGGCTGGACCAGCCCCACTGCTCAATGCCGACTGCAAGGATCATACAGTCCATTGCGATCAGTGAACCAACAGAAATATCGATACCGCCGGTCAGCATGACGCAGGTCATTCCGGCTGTCACGCAGATCAGTCCGGCATTGTTGATCAGAATATTTAAAAAGGTCTGCAGACGGGTAAAGCCTTTATCGGCATATACCGCGCATCCGGCTGCGTACATGACAAAAAACAGAACAATCGTAATCAGAAGCAGCAGGTTGTTGCTGTTGATTTTTTTCTTTTTCATGCCCGTGCCGCCTCCTTTCCGGATTTTTTCGTCAGCTTCTTAAAGAATGCCTTTGCAGGCTCTGCCTGAATGACAACGATGATGATGACTACAACCGCCTTGAATACCGGCGCCTGTGCGGAAGAAACGCCCAGAGCGTAAAGCGTTGTCGTGATCGCCTGGATCGTGTAAGCACCGATGATGGAGCCTGCCAGCGAGAATTTACCACCGCCGAGGCTGTTTCCACCAAGTGCTACCGAAAGAATCGCATCCAGCTCCATGTTCAGTCCGATGTTGTTCGTATCAGCGGAATAAATTCTGGAGGTTGCCACCATACCTGCAAGACCGGCGCACAGACCGCAGATCGCGTAGCACATCAGGATGATCTTTGCAGAATTGAAACCTGCAATGCGGGATGCCCGCTTATTGATGCCGACACTTTGAATATAAGTGCCAAGTGCGGTAAAGCGAAGGAGCACTGCTGCAATCGCCACACAGATCGCGGCCACAATGATTGGGGTCGGAATGATACTACAATAGCCGCCGAGCTTCTGGAAAGACGGTACACGCACGTATACGATCTGGCTGTTGCAAAGAAGCAGTCCGATCGCACGGCCCGCCGACCATAAGATCAGGGTAGCGACCATCGGCTGGATATTCATGTAGGCGACAAGAAATCCATTGAAAATACCGCAGATCAAAGTCACAAGAAGGCCGATTCCGATGCCAACCAGAAGCGGATGTGCATACTGCTGTACATTTACGTTTCCATAGCCTGCCAGAATCAGGCAGCAGACACCGGCGTAAAGACTCATGACGGAACCAACTGAAATATCGGTACCGCCCGAAGCTGATACAACGAGCGTCATACCGATTGCAAGGATTGCAATCTCACTTCCGCGGTTCAGGATATCGATCAGTCGTCCGTATAGCACTCCGTTTTTGATCGAGATCATGAAGAATCCAAGCGGCGCTCCGCCGGTTGCAATGTCATAGACTACATTGATCAGCATGACAAGGATCATACTGAAGATTGGAAGGAAAAGACGCTTCTGCGTCAGTTTTTTGATACTGCTCATCACTTGTCACCTCCCGCGATCGCTTTCATTACGTTCATCTGGTTCATATCGCGCTCATCGATCTCGCCGACCTTCTGTCCATCGCGCAGTACCGCCATCCGGTTGCACGTCCGGAGCATCTCTTCAATCTCAGAGGAAATGAAGATCAGGCTCTTCCCCTCATCTGCCAGCTGCAGCACCAGCTTCTGGATCTCGGTTTTCGTACCGATATCGATGCCTCGCGTCGGCTCATCGAGAATCAGGAAATCCGGATTCGTCGCCAGCCATCTCGCCAGAATTACTTTCTGCTGATTTCCGCCGGAGAGCTGTTTAATCAATGTCTCACGGCTTGCACATTTGATCTGCAGAAGATCGATGTACTTATCCGCGATCTCACACTGTTTGGCCATTGGAATCTTTTTCATAATTCCCTGCTTGGCCTGCATGGCAAGAATGATGTTCTCACGCACCGACAGATCTCCGATGATGCCTTCCGCCTTACGGTCGTCCGGCAGAAGTCCCATGCCAAGATGCATCGCATCGATCGGGTTTTTGATCTTTACTTCTTTTCCTTTTACTTTCAGGGTACCGGTCTGGGCACGGTCTGCACCGTAAATCGCACGCGCCAGCTCACTTCGGCCGCTGCCAAGAAGTCCGGTCAGTCCGATGACCTCCCCTTTATGGATGTCAAGATCGAACGGCTTGATCGTACCGGCATGGCTTAAGCCTCTCGCCTCAATGACCATCGGCTCTTTTCGCTTGTCGCCGCTCGTCTCCGGCTTGATGGAAGCCAGATCATCGAAATCTTTTCCCATCATCGCTGCGACCAGCTTAACTCTCGGCAGATCTGCGATCTCATATTCTCCGACGAGCTGTCCGTTCCGAAGCACTGTGATGCCGTCGCAGACCGCATACACCTGCTCCAGGAAATGTGTGACAAAGATGATGCCGACGCCTTTTTCCTTTAAGCTTCGCATCATCGTAAAAAGCTTTTCTACCTCACGGTCATCCAGTGAGGAAGTTGGCTCATCCAGAATGAGGACCTTGCAGTCCATATCTACAGCACGGGCGATTGCAATCATCTGCTGCAGCGCCAGTGAATATTCTTCAAGGTTTCTTGTAACATCAATGTCAAGCTCCAGCTGCTTCATCAAAGCGGCGGCCTGACGGTTCATGACCTTGCGGTTGACCGTGCCGAGCTTTGTCAGCGGCTCACGGCCTATGTAAAGATTCTCTGCGACCGAAAGATTCGGACAGAGGTTGACTTCCTGATATACCGTAGAAATACCTTTTTTCTGGGCATCCATAGTATCTTTGTTTACGATCGGATGATCGAACCCTTCGAGGTGAATCTCTCCGGCCTCAAATTTATTTACGCCGGTCAGACATTTGATCAGTGTGGATTTTCCCGCACCATTCTCTCCCATCAGTGCACGGATCTCACCTTTTTTCAATGTAAAATCCACGTTTTCCAGCGCTTTTACGCCTGGGAATGTCATGCAGATCCCCTGCATTTTCAAAACTGTTCCTGCTTCCAACGCGATTCCTCCCTTCCAGTTACATGTACTCCCGGAATCTTTTTGTGCCTGAGCAAGCGCAGGAAAGACTCCGAGAGTACAGTTATGGGCAACATTTTTTCTCCTCATGGAAAAGAGGGAGAAAATCCGCCCTGGGACCTTCTCCCTCCCTGTCTGCTTCGACCCTGAAGTGTCAGCGCCAATGAAGTCTTATGAGATTATTTAATAAGCACGTCCTGCCAGAACTTCGTCTGTCATGGTTGTTGCATACTCGCTTGTGATGCCCGGTGCTACAAAAGCCTGATCCTCAACCAGAGTGGTCTTCTCGTACTCCTCGCCAGCCTGCATCTTCTCGATTACGCCCTTAACGGTCTCAGCCTGAATCGGGTTACACTCTACGTCACAGTTGATCTTTCCATCCAGTGTGTACTGAAGTCCGTCATGTGTTGCGTCGAAAGAAATCAGGGTAACGTCGCCATCTACACCATAGGTGATTCCTGCTGCATCCATTGCATCCATTGCGCCGTATGCTTCGTTGTCATTCTGGCAGATCACTACGTTGAACTGTCCCTCGTAGGATTTGATGAAGGACTCCATAACTTCCTGGCCGCCTGCCTGTGTGAAGTCACCGGACTGAGAGTCAAGAATCTTCCAGTTCTCATGATCCTTTGCCACTTCATTGAATCCATCGGTACGTCCGATCGTTGCGGATGCTCCTACGGAACCCTCGATCACAAGAATGTTTGCATCCTTATCGCCAAGGTACTCTGCCAGCCAGTTTCCAGCTGTGATACCCTCGTTCTTTGTGTTGGTTCCTACCCATGCATCATATAAAGAAGCGTCAGCCTCGATCTCACGGTCAGCAATGATTACCGGGATGCCTGCATCCTGTGCTTCCTGAAGAACGGTATCCCATCCTGCGGACTGGATCGGAGCGATGATGATGTAATCCATCTCTTTGTTGATGAACGTACGAACTGCTTCAAGCTGTGCAGCGTTGTCGTTGTCGCAGTCAACCAGATCCAGGCTGTATCCTGCTTCCTCTGAGAATACGTCCTGATAGTTCTGTGTGTTTGCGGTACGCCAGTCTGACTCATGTCCTACCTGTGCGTATCCGACTGTGATCAGATCCTCTGCTGCGCATGCCGGCATAGCTGCCATGCAAAGTGCTGCTCCTGCGATCGCCATAACTGCAAATTTCTTTTTCATGTATTTGATTCCTCTCTTTCTTATAATGCCCGCACATCACTGCGGTTGGTTTCTGATTCTCACACCGGCTCTCTCTTCCGTTTTCCCATTGACCGTGTGTGTTTTGTTTGTATCTATAATTTAACTAAAAACTTTCAAAAAGTCAATGTACAACTATTCACTTTTACCAATTTCATCCATTCGCACAATATAAATTTGTCGTTTTTTCTGATGATTTCCGTACAAATTTGTATTATAATTGATGTCAAGTGGAAAAAAGGTGATTTTTATACGGAATTTCAAAATGGAAGTTCGTTTTTTTACGCACACGCCTGTTTTTTCCTCGTTTTTTCTTCTTTTTTCCGCTTGTAAAAGTGTCCAAAACAGAAACGAAAAGTTTAATTTCCACCGGTTATGGTAGATTTTTTCCGCCTGGAAGTCACCGGAAGATTTCATACAATAAAATCCGGAAGAAAATTTTCCCTTTTGTTCAAATAAATTTACCCGAAAGGAGCCCTCATGGGAATCAAATATAAAGAAGTTGCAGATCAGCTGCGGCATGAAATTCTGAGCCAAAACACATATGCCGGAACAAAAAAGCTTCCAACCGAGCAGGAGCTGATGGAGCGTTATCATGTCAGCCGTCAGACGGTGCGTCAGGCGCTCTCCATTCTGCTTGCAGAAAATCTGATCCAAAAAAGGCAGGGAAGCGGCACCTATCTTTCCGAGCAGGCGCTCTCCCCCGCCCATGGCTCCGGCAGCATCGCCATTTTGACACCATTTGCAGGCGATGCCACCTTTCCTGCGATGCTCTGGGATATTCAGACGATTTTATCCGGCGCCGGTCTTCAGTCTCAGGTCTTTTCCACCGAAAACCGCTTCGACCTGGAACGGGAGATCCTGCTGAGCCTTTTGAAACAGCCACCCCGCGGAATCCTTGCCGCAGGAAGCCGTACTGCCTTTCCCAATCCAAATCTTGACCTGTACAGAAGACTCCTTGCCTCCGGAACTTACACGGTCTTTTTTGAAAACGGCTACCCGGATCTCCCGGAGGTTCCCTGCTTTTCCCCGGACGAATTTTCAGGCGGATACCTTATTGCATCCTATCTGATCCGGCAGGGCCATCAGAAGATCGCGGGGATTTTCTGCCGGGATGACAGACGCGGTCTTCTGCGCTGGCACGGTTATTCCTGCGCACTCCGGGATCACGGAGCTGCCTTCTGCGACCACCACGTTTTCTGGTATCATTCCGCCACAAAAAAGGATCTGACCGATCCGTTCGACCCCGCTGCACTTTCCGGTTTTCTTGATGAGATTCTCCCGGACTGCACTGCAGTCATCTGTCAGGATGATGAGGCCGCATACTTTCTGATCCGCGAATTGCAGCGCCGTGGTGTACGGATCCCATATGACCTCTCCGTCACCGGCTTCGGAAACAGCTATTTCAGCGACATCGCCCCGGTACGGATCACCACGCTCTGCGCCGGAAGCACAAAACTCTGGATGAGCGCGGCAAGAGTCCTGCTTGCTTCCATCAAAAAAACAGCTGCCGACGAACCTCAGCCCGTCTGGCAGCTGCTTGAAAAAGACAGTGTTCTCAATATTTCCGTGAATCGATGAATTCCTGCGTCAGCTCTTCCGGCCTGAAGCAGGTTTCTTCCACATAGCAGTATTTTTCCGGTGTTTTTCCAGCTTCGATCTGTTCTATGATCGCTTCCACCCGCGGACCGTGATCCGGATTGCACTCCACATCCAGGTTGATCCGCCCGGCTTTGCATTCCTCAAGCCCCGGTTTCGACGCATCAAAAGAGATCACGATCACTCTTCCGTCTACTCCGTGGCTGATCTTCTTTTCATCCAGCGCCTGAAGTGCACCGAGCATGGAATTATCATTTTCACAGTAGATGACATCCGGGATGCTGCCCTTATCAAGCGCATCCCGCACGACCTCATACGTCTTTGCCTGCGTAAATTCACCCTGCACACTCCCCAGAAGTCTCCAGCTTCCATGCGATTCGACCGCCTCCATCAGGCTCTTCGTCCGTCCGATCTGTGCCGAAGATCCTTCCGTTCCCTGCACATGCAGAATGTCAATGCGCTCGTGCACCCTTCCCTGCTCCTTCAAATAGTTTTCCAGCCAGGCCGTCGCCTTCTGCCCTTCCTCATAAAAATCTGAGCCGACCCACGCCGCGAACAGATCCTCGTCCGCCTTTACCATACGGTCCACAACGATCACCGGAATGTCCGCATCCTTTGCCTCCTGCAGTACGCCTTCCCAGCCGTCCTCCACGACCGGAGCCACGACAATATAATCCACCTCCTGCAGGATAAAATTGCGGATCGCCGCAATCTGATTTTCCTGCTTCTGCTTCGCATCGTCAAACAAAAGCTCGTATCCGTTTGCCTCAGTAAACGTGGCTTTCATCGATTCCGTATTCGCCACGCGCCAGTCTGACTCCGCGCCGACCTCGGAAAAACCGACTACGGTGAGCTTCGCAGTATCATCCTCTGTCTCCTCCGGCACATTTTCGGAAGTGCAGCCACCGGTAAACAGCATTGCTGCACATACCAGAAATGCAAGTGCAAGGTGTCGCTTTTCTTTTTTCTCCGCCTGGTTTCTTTTTCTGAATTTCCTGTATTCTTTCATAATAATCTAAAAGCTCCTGTTTCCTTTTTCCTGAACCCTTCATTATCTCAGAAAAATTTACTGCTTACTCCTGAACTTCCTTCCGGCCTGTCGCCTCGTTCTCCATCGGAATCCGTACACAAACACAGGTTCCGCGGCCCTCCTCACTTTCAATCTTCAATCCATAGGAAGCACCAAACAGAAGCTGAAGCCGTTCGTGTACCGTTACTACGCCAAATCCGACCCGGCTCTGATCCTCCGGCACAAGCCCGCCCGCAAGCGGGGTTCGTTCCAGTGCGCTCCCGCTTATCTCTTCTGCTGTTTTTTCCTCCCCGCGCACTTTTTCAGCTCCATCTTTTCCATCTCTGCGCGTCATCTTTGCAAGTGCGTCACGCACCTGTAAAAGCCGCGCCGTGGACATTCCGGCTCCATCATCTTCCACACTCAGAAAGACATCCGTACCTTCCTGCACACCAGACACTGTGATATGTCCCATTCCGCGCTTCTGCTTGATTCCGTGATACAGCGCATTTTCCACCAGCGGCTGCAGCGTCAGCTTTGGGATGCGGCAGGAGGAAAGCTGCGGATCAATCGTGATCTCATACGACAGAATATCCTTGTAACGCACCTGCTGGATCTCCAGGTAACTCCTCACATGCTGCTCTTCCTCCCGCAGTGTGATGATATCGCGTCCGTTACTGAGTGAGGAGCGGAAAAATGAGGACAGACTCGTGACCATCTCCACCGCCTGCTCATTTTTTTCCATCTCAACAAGCCAGACGATCGCATCAAGCGTATTGTAAAGAAAATGTGGATTAATCTGTGCCTGTAAAAGAGCCAGCTCTGCTTTTCGCAGGGAAATCTGCTCCTGACGGTTCTGCTCGATCAGCTGATTTAACCGGCTGACCATCTGCTCAAATCCGTCGCTTAAAGTCTGGATCTCATATTCCTGTGCCTGCACCGGCGTTTTCGGTGTCAGATCGCCCTCCCCGATCGCCGTCACCCGGCTGCACAGCGCACTGACCGGCTTCGTGATCGAACGGCCAAAGCGCAGAGAGCGCTGCACCATCAGTCCAAGCAGCAGCAGTGCAAATAATGCGATCAATGCAATCTCCAGATACAGACGCTTTGTCATCTGAGCCTGCAGACGGTCGAGAAGTGCTGCCTCATGGTATAAATAATTGTACATATATTCCTGGATCAGCTTGGTCAGCACATAAATATTATTTTCCAGCTGTGCCTGCCGTTCATCGTAGCTTTTCGTCTCCTCAATCTGGCGGATCTTTCCCTCCAGATTGGTACACAGCTTGAGCACGCCGCTGATCGCTTTCCAGCTCTCTTTGTCTGTCGTCGTGTCGAGAAGTCCCTGCGCAAGCTTCTGCGCATCCTCAACCTCCTGGATCGGGAGTCCATCAGAATAATGGCTTTCCACCACATAATAATACATCTTCAGATCGATGGACTCCTTGAAATCCTGATTGAATTCTGAGGCCGTCGTTACGTTGTGGAGGATATCCGCATACTTACCGACGTACGTAAACAGAATCACAAACAGGATCAGAATCATGATAAGAAGCGGAACAGCAAAGAAAAACATCAGGTGGCGCAGGCGTTTTTCCAGCGTCACCGGTTCGCCCGGCGTTCTCGTCTTTCGCCTGTTTCCGGATGCCTGCCTCCTGCTCATCCTCTCCGGCCTCCCATCCGGTAATCCCGCGGTGTACAGCCCTGTGTTTTGCGGAAGACAAAACTGAAATAATGTGGATCCTTATACCCGACTTCCGCTGCAATCTCCGCAGAGCGCTTATCTCCCTGACGCAGCAGCTCTTTCGCGCGCTCCATCCGCTTTTTCGTCAGGTACTCTACAAACGTCTGCTGCATTTCCTGACTGAACACCGCGCTGAAATAATTGGCACTCACATTTGTATAACCGGCCACTTCCTTTAAAGAAAGATTTTCATCCGTGTAATGACCGTTGATATATTCCACTGCCTGACGGATCATATCTTTTCCCTGGCTGCTCGACCGGCGGTCACGCAGTTCAAGTGCCCGGTCAAGTACCGTGCGGATATAAGTGCCAAGCTCCTCCCGTTTTATCTGCATACCGGATGGGGACACAGCCGGAAGCTCTTCAGCAAATGCTTTCTGCTTCAGTCCAAGCGATTCCAGATAGGCGATCGCAGTAAACCGCACGTTCAGCATCAGATACTGGCAGAACATCTTGGATGCCGCCGCCTCATACAATCCGCCGACATACTCCTGCACAAAATCCGCCAATTCCTCCTTCGTACCATTTTGAAGAAAACCGCGCACGACCGCCGGATCGATCTTTGCCATATCCAGATTCTTCAGACGGCTCTCGTCCTCACCCCCCGTAAATTCTTCCGTATTCTGCCGCGTAAGCACATGCTCCCGCATCAGATGACGGCAGGAATACGTGTGACTGAGCATTTCAAAGCACTCCGCAAGGCCCGAAAGGCGCTCTGTCTTCTCTCCGACCGCCACATACCACTCTACCTGCCCCTCATACGGCTGGGCCTGTGCCCGGATCGTATCAATGCAGTGCTGCAGGAGTGTATCCATTTTTTCCCGTTCTCCCTTGAGCAGCACCGCATACGTCATGAGATTCCAGCGGAACATCAGATATTCCGGCGCACCGGAAAAAAAGCGCGTCAGCGCATCGCGGATCTGTACCGCCGGATCTGCATTTTCCCCGGAAAAACCAGAAAGGTCACTGCGTCCCTGCACGCTGTACAGGATCAGATTGTAACACTGCGCTTCGATCGCAATGCCGAGCGTACCTGCCTTTTCATAAATCTCACCGACCGAAAGCTGCCCTGTCACAACCTGTTCAAAAAAACGCCGCCTTGAAAACTGCTCATACTCCTGTACCTCACTGCGGAATTTTTCCAGATAATCTTCTGCCTGCCGCTCATTTTCAATTTTCTCCCGCACCTCACTTAAGGTCGCTGTCAGCGTCGCTTTTGTGATCGGCTTGAGCAGATACTGCTCCACTCCGATTCGGATCGCCTGTCGTGCATATTCAAAATCATCATATCCACTGATAATGATGATCTTCGTGCCCGGCAGTTCCTTGTTCACAAGGCTGGAAAGCGCCAGTCCGTCCATAAATGGCATTTTAATATCGGTGATCAGCACATCCGGCCTCGTCTCGCGGATCATCGGAAGCGCCTGCTCCCCGTCCCCCGCGTCACCAACCAGAATATATCCATACTGCTGCCACGGAATGATATCGCGCAGTCCTTCCCGTATAATTGTCTCGTCTTCTACCAAAAAAACTTTCAGCATTGTTCTTCTCCCTGCTTTCCAGCGCATGTCTGATACATGCCCTGATTTTATAAGAAGATTTTACCATGTTTCTCACTTCTGGAATATGCAAAATTTTACGGAAAAAGGTAAAAAAAATACAGCCCTCATTTTCAGGACTGTATCTTTCATTTTTACTCAGCTGCAATGCTCTCGCTCTCTGTCTCCTCTGCTTTCGTCAGCATCATCTGGTTGGACGAGCGGAACAGCGTATCCGATGATCCCATCTGATTGACCACAACCTCATTATCTCCCGACGGAATATCTTCTTTCTTAATGCGGAGCAGCCTGGAAGAAAGGTATTTCGTGCTCACTTTTGTGTCATTTACAAAGACGCGGCTCCAGTTCGTGAAATTCTCACCGATAATATAATAATAGCGGTCCGTCTCCATGATCTGACTGATCACCACATCCTGCGTGCCCATGATCAGGTTCGAAGCCGGGTACGGATTTCCTCCGCCATACACGTAATGATCGCCATAGAGAATGTCGTACTGCAAAAGCTCCATCGCATTCTGGTACTCGTCTTCCGTCGCATATTTGTAGCGGTTCTGCTGAAAACGGAACATCGTGCCGTTATGGATGTCAAGGCTGTCCAGGGTATCTGCCATCAGCTGATAGGCGGTCATGCTCTTGTCTGACTTGGCAAGCCCGAAATTGTTCCACGTCGCATACTGCGTCTTAAACAGGGTGCCGGTCTTCATATCCGATTCTTCCAGTCCCATCGTCGGCAGATGATCACCGAACATGACAACGATCGTCGGTTCGTCACGCTCACTCAGCATTTCGATCAGATCACCGATAAACTTGTCTGTCTCATGAACCATATTCACATAATATTCCCAAGCGTAGTGCATTCCCTCGTCTTCTACGCCGGACACCTGGATCTCCGGGTCATCCAGCACCTTTTCCTGCGGATAATCTCCGTGCGAACCAACAGTGATCGTGTAAACAAAATCCGGCTGATCCGGTGTATAATCCAGCGCCTTTTCCACCTCGCCGATCAGGATCTCATCCTTCGGCCAGGTACCAAGCGGTGTGTACTCGCGGATATCCATCATTTCCTTACTCGTAAAGGTATCGAATCCCATCATTGAGAACGCATTCCGTCTGCTGTAAAAATTTCCTCCGTTGTTGTGGACAACGTGCGTACCGTAGCCGATCTCGCTCAGATCCGATGCAATGCTCTCGCAGTTTGTCTGTTTGAGAATCGTCTTGTACGGATACTCTCCCAGCCCAAAGAACTGCATTCCCATGCCGGTGAGTATCTCAAACTCTGTGTTCGCCGTACCGGCTCCGACAACCGGAACCTCCAGATAACCGGACGTATAATTCTGATAGAGCTTATGGAAATTCGGAACCACCTCATCACTCAATTCAAGGAAATTGACGAGTTCCGGGTCAATGAAAGACTCAAGCAGAATGCAGATGATGTTGGGGTGCCCGGCGGTGACGCCGGTCTGCGTTTTTCCGGTATCTCCAACGGAAGCTTCCGTCTGTCCGTCCGCCTGACCGTCTTCCCGGGCTGCTGCCGTCTTCACGCTTTCCTCAGGTACAAACGCCGCCTGCATTTTCCCTTTAATCAACAAACCGGAAGCATCCGTTTTCGATGCTTCCGTTCCTGTTTTTCTTTCTTCTGTCTGTCCCTGATCAGACGAAGCTTTATTTTCTTCTGTCTCTGCCGATGCCTGCGCAAGCTTTGTATCCGTATCTTCCACACCGATCTTCGCAAGTACCGCATCTACTGCTTCCTCAGAATAATCACTCGGGGTGCTCATTCCGCGGTCCAGAACACTGGACGAAAAGCTGTAAACAAATCCATAATCCTTGTATCCCTGTGCCAGATTCTCAAAATAATTGGTCAGGATATTGTTGCTGACTGCCGCATCTGTCACAGTCGGAATCATCATCACAACGGCTGCCGTCATCACAAGACCAAATACCCGATGCGTCTTTCCCTGAAACTTCGGTCCCTTAAACCACAGCACTACAAGAAAAAGAAGCACAAGGCTCACGCCGACGATTACAAGAATTGCTTCCCCGGCGGTAAAATAATTGCTCTGCATCGTAAACAGATCGCCGACCATTTTCAGATCCGTAAAGCTGAACGGCGATACACGCTTCGCCAGAATGCAGCCGTTGATAATTCCAAGGAACAGCCAGAATACGGAAATCACTGTACGGAGCAGTGCTCTTCTGCGTACGGTGTACACCAGAAGCAGCGATGCAAACACGATCAGCGAATTATAGAGGAAGACCAGATTCCTGTCTACCACAAAGCTGCACGCTTCGAGGAACGAATGCCGCGATACCCACTCGATCACGAAGCACACCCCGCAGGATAACAGTACGTGGAACAGAATCGAATAACGGTTCATAAAACGGAGCATCGCCTGACTTTCCGGTGACTGTTCCGCCTTGACTTTCAGCTCCTGCAGCTTCTCATCTGCCGCCTGTCTTGCCTGCGCTCCTGCCGCTTTTTTTCTTTCTGATTTTTCTGAATTTTTCTTATTTCTAAACATATTATCCTCACCCATTATATTACCCCATCTGCGCGGTCCATTTACCTGTTATGTAAATTTACGTAAAGTCTTCTAAAGACAGTTGACAGATTAATCTAAATCCTGTAAAAAGTCAACCGGCTTCCGTGAAATTTAAGGTTTTTTTTACTTTCCCCTCACAAATATGTGTCTATTTTCTACGGAATTTAGCCTAATATTCTCTGGATTCTTTTTCCGGAATGTGATAATTTATATGTAGAAAAAAAAGAAGGGATTCCTGACATTATGAAAAAGTTACTATATATTTTCCTTTTTGCAGTCCTGATTTTGTCAGGTTGTGAAAAAAAACAGGAGCTGCTCGCTCCTGCTTCGCTTTTTGTGATGAACGGTGAGGCCACTGCCGCCGGGGTCTGTCCGGGTGACGGACCGGAGGAATTTAAGGCTGCCTACCGTGATTATACTCTGCAGGTCGCATGGAACGATGCGGAGTCCAATTTTATGGTGATGTCTCCTGACCAGATTCCCTACGATGAAGAGATTTCCACAATGATCGCCACGCTTTTCATCGACGGAAAGCCTGTCGACCCGGAGGCGTTCTGCAAAGAGCAGGACATCCAGTCAGATGAGATCCACGACCTGCTCAGCTCCCCGGATTTTCTGCGGAAGCACGATGTGATCTACCGCTACCTCGTTTTTGAATGGAGTGACAGCGAGATCGTCGATATTTACTCCGAAGAGCTTAATTATAATGAAACGTTTGAGACGCCGCGCAGCGGAACGTGAAGCTGCCGGGCAGGGATTTTTCAGTTTTTCATCCACCCGTTTATTTTCCAGTCTCCCGGGCCACAAAATATACCCGCTCGCTGTCCGCTTTCGGTGCCTCAAACGTAAATGCATCATAGACTGCTTCCAGTTTCAGTCCTGCCTGCTTTAACAAATCACAGATTGTATCCAGTTCGTACGCGCGCTGGTAATGGGTCTCCTCGTATTTTTCGTAGAGACCCTCTTTGTTTTCAATGAACAAAGTCAGATCGTACTCGTTGATCTGCTCTTCCTCATCATACCAGTTTTCCCAGATGAAGCTGCTCGTCTCGCGGTTTTCCGCGATCACCGACTCGCCGAGCTGTTCATATTTATAAATCGTATTGAGGTCGAAAATGAACACTCCGCCCGGGTCAAGGTAATTATTGACCAGCCGGAATACCTGCAGAAGATCTTCCTCTTCCGTGATATAATTCATGGAATCGCAGACGCTCACCACGGCACGCACCGTACCGTAAAGTTCAAACTCCCGCATATCCTGCTGCAGATACAAAATATCCGCACCTGACTTTTCTTTCTTTTCAAGCGCAATCTCCAGCATATCCGGCGCTGCGTCCACTCCGATCATATCGTAGCCCATCCCGGACAGCAGCTCAGTCATCGTCCCTGTGCCGCAGCCAAGCTCCAGCACCAGGCCGTCCTCTACGCCGCCCCGTTGAAGCAGTTCGTGGAGGTATACGCTCCATTCTTCATATGGAATATTGTCCATGAACAGGTCATAGACCCTTGCAAAACTTTCGTAGGTTGCCATAATTCCCTCCTTAGGAGATTTTTCGCTGATTTTATCATGCAAAGATTTTCGATACCGTACGCAAGCCCCTAAGGGATCCTCCCACTAACGTGGGTCCCTCCTTAGGAGATTAAGTGCTCTAAAAACGCAAACAGCGCATCCATCTCCGCATCGGTTCCGATCGTGATGCGCAGGTACTGATCGATCCGCGGTTTTTTGAAGTAGCGGACGTAGATGCCTGCCTCTTTGAGTGCCTGGAACAGTTTTTCCGCATCCAGTGACGGATGTGTCACAAACAGGAAGTTCGCCTTCGAATCCCCAAAGGTAAATCCAAGCTCTGCCATCCGCTGTTTTGTGCGCTCCCGCGTCGCGATGATCTTTGCTCTCGTCTCCTCAAAATACGCTCTGTCCTGAATTGCCGCCGTGCCAAGTGCGATCGCTGCCGCGTTCATCGTGTAGGAATTGAACGAATATTTCACATCAGAAAGCGCCCGGATCAGATCCGCACTGCCAAGCGCATAGCCGATGCGCATGCCTGCCATCGAACGTGATTTTGAAAACGTCTGGACCACCAGAAGGTTTTCATACCGCTCAAGTAACGGAAGCGCCGATCCCCCTCCAAAATCAATGTACGCCTCATCAACAATCACAACCACGTCCTGATTGTGCTTCAGGATATCCTCGATCGCCTCAAGAGAAAGCAGCTCTCCGGTCGGCGCATTCGGATTTGGGAAAATCACGCCTCCGTTTTCCCTGTAATAATCCTCTTTTACAATCTCAAACCGGTCATTTAACGGCTGGCACTCGTACGGAATCCGAAACAGATCCGCCCACACATCATAAAAAGAATAGGTGATGTCCGGGAAAAGAATCGGCTTTTGGGAATTAAAAAAGGTCAGAAAACACATTGCAAGCACGTCATCTGAACCGACACCGACAAATACCTGCTCCGGCTTTAATCCATAGAAATCTGCGATCGCATCGGTCAGCCGCTGTGCTGCCGGGTCCGGATATTTCCGTAAGGGATCCGTTTCCAGTGCCTGAAGTGCTGCCGTTACCTTCGGGGACGGCGGATACGGATTTTCGTTCGTGTTTAACTTGATCACATTTTTCTGTTTCGGCTGTTCGCCCGGTACATACGGCGTCACTTTTCGGATATTCTTTTCCCATTCTCTCATAATTTTGTCACTCCTTCGTTTTCCCAGAGCATACTTGAAACAACATTCCCGCATATCCTGCAGAAAATATTTTTCAAACACACTCTAATTTTTTACTTTTTATTTTTTCCCGGTAATGCGATTTTTGCAACCAGACCCCTGAACATTATTTTGAAACAGACGACTTTCGACTTCCGCAAATGAACAGGCCATAAGGGGTTACCTGCTGTGGTACAGCTTCGCATACGCTCCGCCCTTCGCCAGCAGCTCCTCATGTGTGCCCTCCTCCTCAATTCCATTCGCGGTCAGCACCAGGATGCGGCCTGCATTGCGGATGGTGGAGAGGCGGTGCGCGATGACAAAGGTGGTTCTTCCTTTTGCCAGCTGTTCCATTGAATCCTGCACGATCTTCTCACTCTCGTTGTCGAGCGCGGAGGTCGCCTCATCAAAGATCAGGATTGCCGGGTTTTTCAGGAATACACGCGCGATCGAGAGGCGCTGTTTCTGTCCGCCGGAGAGCTTCACACCGCGC
>ERZ894186.234-NODE-234-length-28685-cov-11.527244_pt1 | contig 28685 bp, 21 predicted proteins | sample MGYA00380280_ERZ894186 | MGnify/ENA primary metagenome ERZ894186 (study PRJEB32331, sample SAMN06328449) | human gut metagenome | biome: human gut microbiome; feature: stool | host: Homo sapiens | collected 2013-02-13 ... | reverse complement strand
CTTCAGTTCCTGAAAAAGCTTCGCCATCAGCATGGAATCCTTTCCACCGGAGATGCACACGGCGATTTTGTCATTCGGCTCGACAAGCTGATACTCACAGACGGCTTTTGCAAAACGGGAAAACAGAACCCTGCGGAATTTGCGCCGGATACTGTCCTCGATCTGCTGCTGGCGGGAAAGACGATAAGCTTCGCCATCATCCGCCGCCTCAAGCTCCTTTTCCTTTTTCATGGAAAAGAGAAGCCAGCCGTTGTAGCCGTCCTGCAGGCTTCGCGCGTTCAGCCCGCGCTCCTGAAGCTTTGCGGCAAGCTCCAGACTGAAAATACCTCTGGAGCAGTAGAGAACGATGCATTTTGAAAACGCTTTTGGCGTGTCTGCCCATTCTGGCACGTTCTCCTGCGGCACATGGAGCGCACCCGGGATCATGCCGTAGGAGATGCTTGCCTGGTCACGGATATCGATCAGCAGGCGGTCATTTTCAGGCAGGGCAGAAAACTCCTCCTGCGAAATTTCAAATGATAAGTCAGACATAAAAAGAATCCTCCGAAAAATTTACCTTTTGTCCCACATCATAACATTTTGACGGGGGCTTGTAAAGAATGCGTGGCTGCGGCGGATATATTATATAGAAGAAACACAAATCCACAGGGCGGCGGAGGACAGAAACAGACCTCTGCCGCCTGATTTTCTTAACAGAAAATGAACACGCCTCATTTTTATGCCTGAAATTTCCTGAAAATTTTGAATTGTACATTCAAAACACAAAAAAACGAAGGCTTTTTCAGCCTGAATTCAACCGTCAAAACGACCGAAAAATGCAGAGAACCCTTGTGTATGTTGATTTTCTACAAAAATCACCCACTTGAATTTGTACATACTGCCAAAAATGAATCGATTCAAAGAAAAAATGCATAGGCAGGTTGACAGCCGGAAAGAAACGTGCTAATATCCAATTATCAAATGAAACGATTCATTTTCAGGAAGCAATGGATAAATTGCATAGAAATTATGATTTATTTCTGAAGACGAATAAAGTTTCAGGCAGGAAGTTCCAGGTAATTCAACGAAGAGCTTACTGATAAGATAAGCATCATGGTGGGAACGGCGTACAGGTTCCCAAAAGACACAACTTATGTACGGTTCGCAGAGGGCATCGGCCGGGTCCACTGCGTGAAAGGTTCGGAGACGGATCAAAAGTAAAAAGTAAAAAGACACCACAATAATGGAGGAAAGCGCAAAATGAAAAAGAGTGTTTCTTTTGTAATGGCTGCACTTATGGCAGCATCTCTTGCAACCACAGGTTCCATGACAGTTCTTGCTGATGGCGATGTTACGATTACAATATTCAACTCTAAGACAGAGATTGAGAGCCAGCTTGAGGAAGCAGCTGCAGAGTATTCTGAGGAGAAGGGCGTAAATGTAGAAATCTACTACAGCAACGACCCGGTAACCGCTCATATGGCAACAAGATACGCTTCCAACGACCCGTATACACTGAGCATGGTTGATGCAAAGGATATCTACTCTATGGGTGAAGAGCACGCAGTTGACCTCAGCGATCAGGACTGGGTAAAGGATACCACACAGGCAATCAGCGTTAATGATAAGGTTTACGGCTTCCCGATTTGCGTTGAGGCACGTGGTATTATCTACAATGCAGACGCAATCAAGAACATCACAGGCGAAGATTTCGATCCGTCCAAGTATCAGACACTGGATTCCTTCAAGGAACTGCTTGATCAGCTGGTAGCAGGCGGCATGGAGTCTCCGACAGGTATCATGAAAGAGGACTGGTCCCTGGGAGCTCATTTCCTTGGAGAAGTATTCGAGGAGCAGGATGACACAGACGCTTACCTTGCACAGCTGCAGGCTGGTGAGGGAGACCTGATTAACAACGAAAAATTCAATTCCCTGATGGATACATTTGATGTACTGATGGAGTACAACTACGCAAAGGATTCTGCTATCGCTGCAGAGCGTGAAGTTACCGAGCAGAAGCTGGCTGAAGGCGAGATCGCATTCATGTTCGGCGGCAACTGGGACTGGTCCGTTATCAACGCATATGATTACACAGAGAACATGGGCATGATGCCGGTTCCGCAGAACACAGAAGATGGCACAAACACCAAGCTTGTAGGTGGCGGTTCCAAGTTCTTCTTCATCGACAATTCTGATGCAACCTCTGATGAGCAGCGTCAGGCAGCAAAGGATTTCCTGAACTGGCTGGTATATGACGAAGCAGGTCAGGATCTGATCGTTAACAAGTGCGGACTTATCCCGGCTTACTCCAACATCACTCTTCCGGTAGCTGACCCGCTTGGCGCATCTGTAAAAGAGTATGCAGACGCTGACATGCTGATCCCGAACTACAACTACATGCCGGATGATGAGTATCCGATGCTTGGCGCTTCTATGCAGAAGTACCTTGCAGGCCAGATCGACCGTGCAGGCTTCGCAAGTGAGATCGAGGCTTACTGGAAGACAGCTACTCTGGTAGAGCACTAAAACTTATCTGACACAGCAGAAACCGACAGCCGCTCCCAAAGCGGGGCGGCGGCCGTTCTGAACTTCCTGCAGCCATACGCACTCGCAGGCGGAGGCGTATGGCTGAAACTTTGTTTATAGGGGGATGAGTAAACATGAAAAAAAATACGATGTCCTATAGGGTAAAGCAATACCTTATATTCGCAGGACCGGCTACTTTCCTGTTCTGTGCAGTCGTAATCCTCCCGTTTGTCTACGGTCTGTACCTGACCTTTACGAGCTGGGACGGCATTTCAAAAACGAAGCCTTTCGTAGGATTGGCAAACTATATTGCGGCATTTCAGGATGCTGCTTACTGGCAGGCAATGGGAAGAACGATCGTCTATTCAGTGGTTTCTGTCGTTCTGGTCAACATTGTGGCATTCCTGCTGGCTTACATGGTAACAAGCGGTATCAAAGGACAGAATTTCTTCCGCGCAGGCTTCTTCATTCCGAACCTGATCGGCGGTATCGTTCTTGGTTATGTATGGAAATTCGTATTTAACCGTGCAATCGTTGCGATCGGACAGGCTCTTTCGGTCGGAGCACTCTCTACTTCCTGGCTTGCGACGACGAACGGCGCGATGTTCTGCCTGATTCTCGTATCGGTATGGCAGTATGCAGGTTACATGATGCTGATTTACGTAGCAGGTTTCATGAGCGTTTCCAAGAGCCTTATGGAGGCGGCAGAAATCGACGGATGTACAAAGACTCAGGCGACGATCAATGTCACGATCCCGCTGATGCGTTCTTCTTTCGTACAGTGTCTGTTCCTTACGATCACAAGATGCTTCATGGTTTACGATGTAAACCTTTCTCTTACAAAAGGCGAGCCGTTCAACTCTTCCGTTATGGCGGCTATGCATGTTTACAATCAGGCGTTTGCTTATAAGAACTACGGAACCGGTCAGGCAGAGGCACTCATTCTGTTTGTTGTCTGCGCGATCGTAGGTGTTACACAGGTTTACATTGGTAAGAAAGGGGAGGTGGCAGCATAATGACAGATAATGTAAAGGCTGCGAGAAATAAAAAGATTTCCCATGCGATCATGATGATAATTCTGATCATCGCATTTATCGCGTTTGTCTTCCCGTTCATTCTCGTAGTTGTCAACGTATTCAAGACAAAGGGTGATATCAACTCTGCACCGCTGGCACTCGTTGGCTCTCATGGCTTTACGCTGGAGAACTTCCCGAATGCAATCAAAAAGATGAATTTCTGGAGCTGCTTCAAAAATTCACTGATTATCACAGTTAGTGCAACTGTACTTACCATGCTGTTTTCTTCCATGGCTGCATTTGTGATCGTCCGTAATAAATGGAAAGCATGTACACTTTTGTTCTCAGGTATGATCGCTTCCATGGTCATCCCGTTCCAGGTACTGATGATTCCGCTCGTATCTCTGTACGGCGCTACCATCCCGATCCTGAACAGCAGAATCACACTGATTTTCATGCACGTTGGATTTTCACTTTCTATGGCAACGTTCATGTTCCACGGCGCAATTCATACGAATATCCCGCTGGAGCTTGAGGAAGCAGCACTGATCGACGGATGCAGCAGATGGAAAACATTCTGGAGCGTTGTATTCCCGCTTCTGAAACCGACCATCGCTACCGTAGCAGTTATCGATGCAATGGCATTCTGGAATGACTACCTTCTGCCGAGCCTGGTACTTCGTAAGAAGGAAATGTATACACTTCCGATTGCAATGCAGGTTTTCTACGGAACGTATACAACCGATATCGGACTGATTCTGGCAGCACTGCTTCTGGCAATGCTCCCGATCCTGATCCTGTATGTATTCCTGCAGCGTTACATCATCGAGGGTGTTACCTCCGGTGCCGTTAAGGGCTGATTGATACAGAACTGCGCAGAGAAATGTGCTGAGAAGATATACTTTGGAAGCACATTGACAGGTACGGGCTTATGCTTGTGAAAAAATAAAGGACGGAGGGGGCTGTCTGGTACATCGATAACGATGTACTGGCTCCTTCCGAAAATCATATTCTCCCGTGGCATGTCTCCGGCACAGGTGCCGGATGCTTCGGGGGAATCTATATTATTTGTGAATAAGGAGGTACCATGCGACTGAAAGTTACGAGAGATTATCTCTGGCTTCCGGTGGATATGTCCAGAGAAGAGAAAACACTTAATATTTACGCAGACGGAAAGCTGGTTCAGGAGATTCGGATCCGTCTGGCGGCAGACCGTTATGATTTTTATGGTGCATGGAAGTGTGCAGCATATCGTGATAAAGAAATCGAACTGGTATTCGATGAAGAAGAAATTCTTACAACCAGCCCGATCCGCCAGGAGATGGAGCGTCCGGGAAATGATTATCCGTATCGCCCGAAACTGCATCATACGGCAACGTACGGATGGGTCAACGATCCAAACGGACTGGTGTATGCAGATGGCGTGTATCATCTGTTTTATCAGCACAATCCGTATTCGACGGGATGGGAGAACATGAGCTGGGGACATGCCGTCAGCAATGATCTGTTTTCCTGGAAAGAGCTGGATGTCGCAATGACTCCGGATCAGTACGGCACAGCGTATTCCGGCTGCGGGTTAGTAGACCGTAAAAATACGGCCGGCTGCGGCCAGGATGCGCTTTTATTCTTTTATACGGCAGCAGGAGGAAGAAATGACTGGTCTGTACGGGAAGAGAATGTTTTTTCGCAACGTCTTCGCTGGTCGGATGATCAGGGGATGACGATACATGACGCAGGAGAAATAATTCCCTGGATGACTGCAGAAAACCGTGATCCAAAAGTTTTCTGGCATGATTCCACAAAAGCGTATATTATGGTATTGTATCTGGATGGGAATGATTTCCTGATCCTGCGTTCCGAAGACCTGCGTCACTGGAAAGAAAGTCAGAAGCTCAGCGTACCGGGAATGTGGGAGTGCCCGGCACTGATGGAGCTTCCGGTGGAAGGTACGGATGAAAAGCGCTGGGTATTCTGGTCTGCAGATGGTTATTATGTGATCGGAACCTTTGACGGATATCAGTTCACGGCGCAGACGGATCGTCTGATGGCATATTTCAGCAGAAGAGCGTATGCGGCGCAGACGTATGACAATACGGGTGACCGTGTCATTATGGTTCCGTGGATCCGTCTGGACAGCACGCTTGGTTATTATCATGGAGCAATGGGAATTCCGCAGGTGCTTACGCTGAAGCGCACGAAAGACGGCGACCGTATCGCATTCCATATGCCGGAGGAGATGGAAGCGCTTCGCGGCGAGTGGGCAGAACTTCCGCTGGAAACAGATCTTGTGATCGCAGATGAGGCGAGAGAGATTCAACTTTTCTGGAAACCGGGTACAAGTGGAAAAGCAGATCTTGCAATCGGCGAGACGGTGATCCGCATTGATTTCACGGAGGGTAAACTGAGCGTGAAGACTTCAAGGCTTCATGAGCTGGACACGGAACTGTGCGCATCGTTTAACCCGGCAGAGGGGCTTGGTCTCCAGATCACGATCGACCAGGAGATGATTGATGTACTCGGCCAGGGCGGTGTAATCTGCGGCACGATCGAGACGGAGGAGAATGTGCTCGGAAAGACGGTTCGGCTGAATTCAGATGAGGAGCCAGAAACATTCCGGTGGACTGTATTGGGTAAATAATAGTAACTGTTCAGAGACAACCTCCAAAATGCTGCGCATTTCGTCGGTGTGGCGTATCCGCCAAATAAAATTTCAAAAACATGATTAAAGACGCAAGCGTTTTACGCCTGTTTTATGAAATTTTGTTTGACTCTGAACAGTTACAAATAATAAAATGACAGCAGATGACGCGATATGCAGCTATAGAAACTTATAGGAACTGTGATATATACAGCGGCAGGAAAGGTATGGGGTATGGTAACAATTAAGGATGTAGCACAGGATGCCGGTGTATCCGTCGGAACTGTATCGAATGTAATAAATGGTGGGAATGTCAGCGAAGAACGAAGAAGCAGAGTGGAGGCGTCCATACAGAAGCTCGGTTATCAGGTAAACGGGCTTGCGCGCGGAATGAGGACACAGCGGACCGGCTATGTAGTTGTAATGCTGCCAAATATCACGAATCCTTTTTACAACATGCTTCTGCGGGATCTGGAAAAAGCGCTTACCGGCATTGGCAAGCAGCTGGTTCTGTGTATTTCGGATGGAGATCACAAAAAGGAGATCAAATACATCGAGATGGCAAAGTACAATAAGGTAGACGGTGTCATCGGCGTCACGTTCAGCAATGTGGAAAAGTATATTGAAGATTCGGCGGCCTATGTGTCGATTGAACGATGCCTGCCGGGAGTGCCATGCGTGTCCTGCGACAATTATGGGGGCGGCTGGATGGCGGCGGACAGCCTGATCCGGCGCGGAGCCAAAAATCTGCTGTTCTTTCAGACAATCAGTTCAGTGGAAAACGAGGTGCGCAAGAGACGGTATGGATTTGAGGCGTGCTGTGAAGCGAAAGATGTGGCGTATGGCAGCGTATCTTTTTCAGAACAGCAGGTACCAAGTATTTACTCGTCCTTTTCTGCAAGAAATCTGATCAACAGCGTGCTGCGTGCACATATGGAAAATCATGGAAAAGGAGCGCGGCCGGACGGGATTTTTGCCGGAACTGACCATCTGGCAGTCGTTATCATGGAGGAGCTGTGCGGCATGGGGCTGCGCGTTCCGGAGGATGTGCAGGTGATCGGTTATGATGGACTGAAGATGCTCAATACGGGCAGACAGCTTGTCTCCAGCATTTATCAGGATACAGAGCTGATTGCAAAGACAAGTGTGGATTGTCTGGAACGGCTGTTAAATGGCGAGAAGGTAGACAATATCATCGATCTTCCGGTTACGTTTATTGAGGGCGGTTCGACCCTTCCACTGACAGAAGAGAAATGAGAGAAGAAAAAAGGTTCCCGGCAGAATCCGGAACGGGAAACAGGAGACGAAGATGAGCAGAGGAAAAAGAACAGCAAAGAAAACTACCATAAAAAAAGCGCCGGAAGCAGTGAAAGCTGTGGAGGCAGAGGTTGAAGTAAAAGCTGAGGCAGAGAAGAAAGCCAAAGCAGAAGCAGAAGCAAAGGCGAAGGCCGAGGCAGAGAAGAAAGCCAAGGAAGAAGCAGAAGCAAAGGCAAAGGCCGAGGCAGAGAAGAAAGCCAAAGCGGAAGCAGAAGCGAAGGCAAAAGCTGAGGCAGAGAAGAAGGCCAAAGCGGAAGCAGAAGCGAAGGCAAAGGCTGAGGCCGAGAAGAAGGCCGCAGAAGAGGAATCCGTTTACCGGAGACGTTTCAATCGTCATTTCGATGAGCTGCGCTGGCTGTACATGGAGCTCTACGGAAATGATTCCATGTTTGCAGAGTTGTGCGACAATATGGAGCGTTTTTATCATGAGAGAAGCAGAAGTCTGAAGACTTCGGATTATATGCGTGAGGCAAGGCCGGACTGGTACAAGCAGAACGATATGATGGGCATGATGTTCTACATCGACAATTTTGCCGGAAATATGAAGGGCGTACAGAGCCGCCTGGATTATATCGAGCAGTGCGACGTGAATTATATTCATCTGATGCCGTTCCTGGATACGCCGGAGGGACGTTCTGACGGAGGTTATGCAGTTGCAGATTTCCGTAAAGTGCAGGAAAAGCTTGGTACGATGGAAGACCTGGAAGACCTGACTACGGCCTGCCATGAGAAAAAGATCAATGTATGCATGGATTTTGTCATGAATCATACGTCCGAGGATCATGAATGGGCGAAAAGAGCACGCAGTGGTGACGGAGAGTATATGAGCCGCTACTTCTTCTTTAACAACTGGGATATTCCGTCCCGGTATGAGGAGACGGTTCCGCAGGTATTCCCGACGACAGCGCCAGGCAATTTTACGTGGCTTCCGGACGCAGGACATTATGTTATGACTTCGTTCTATCCGTACCAGTGGGATCTGAACTATCGCAATCCGCGCGTTTTTAATGAGATGATGTACAATTTCCTGTTCCTGGCAAATAAGGGAATTGATATTATCCGGATTGACGCAGTGCCGTATATCTGGAAGGAGCTTGGCACAAGCTGCCGGAATCTTCCGCAGGTACATACGATTGTGCGGATGATGCGTATGATCGGTGAGATCGTTTGCCCGGGCATTCTGCTGCTGGGTGAGGTCGTTATGGAGCCGGAAAAGGTTGTGCCATATTTCGGAACAGTAGAAAAGCCGGAGTGCCATATGCTTTATAATGTAACAACGATGGCAACCACATGGCATACGGTGGCAACCCGTGATGTAAGCCTGCTCAAGAAGCAGCTTGATATCGTAAATGGTCTGCCGAAGGATTACGTATTTCTGAACTATCTGCGCTGCCACGATGATATCGGTTGGGGTCTGGATTATCCGACACTTGCCATGGAAGGCATGGAGGAGCGTTCTCACAAGAAATACCTGAACGATTATTTCCAGGGGTATGCAGGAAACAGTACGAGCCGCGGTGAGCTTTATAATGCAGATCCGGTGACAGGAGATGCACGTTTCTGCGGAACGACTGCGTCCATGTGCGGTGTGGAGAAAGCGGGCTTTGAGCAGGATGATAATGCGATGGATGTTGCGATCCGGAAGGATCTGATGCTTCACGCATATATGTTTATGCAGTCCGGCATTCCGGTACTTTACAGCGGAGATGAGATTGCGCAGGTCAATGATTATACCTACAAAGATGATCCGAACAAGGCAGCAGATTCCCGCTACATCCACAGAGGTGCGATGAACTGGGATTTGGCAGCAAAGCGCACAGACAAGACAACTGTAGAAGGAAAAATGTTCCGGGGTCTGCATCAGCTTGAGGAGATCCGAAAGAGTGAAAAAGCATTCGTTTCGTATGCGGACACTTGGACGATTGAGACCTGGGAGAAGGGTGTGCTCTGTATCGGAAGATATTATGACGGGGATAAGATCATCGGTGTGTTCAATTTCAGCGAGTTTGATAAAACTGCGTGGATCAATGAGACAGACGGAGATTATGTAGATCTGATTTCCGGTCGGAAAATGAAAGCAGCAGGCGTAAATATTCCGGCATTCGGATACTATTATCTGAAGAAATGCTGACAACGGCTGCAGCATCTGCAATAGTTCCTTGCAGATGACAAAAAGCAGAGCTGATTGTCCATAAGAGGCAGCAGTGGGAAATCCTGCCGCTGCAAAATGGAAACGGTTCTGCTTTCTGTCCAATATTCGCATATCGTGAAGCTTGTGCTCCACTTTTATGCTCATATCAGGGCAGGTCATTAAGCCTTAAAACCACTCCTGTGCAGGCGCATCGTGGTTTCGGGCTTTTGCCCTGGCATCATAACATGTTACAGGAGGAAAAAGATTATGTTTCAGGAATTTGGCACGCTTGCCTATGCAAAGCACGGCAGAAGCCGTTCAATTGACGCAGAAAACCCGACGGGAGAAAAAGGAAAGGGCGGTATGGCACCAAGTGAACTCGGACCATCGAGAAAAGGTTCACCATGCCTTAGAAAGCTTCCATCCGGTTCTGTTACAACACTGGCGGATATCAAGGGACCGGGAGTGATCACACATATCTGGATTACGGTACCGGACCGTTCCGAAAAGGATTATTATATGCTTCGTGATCTGGTACTTCGGATGTACTGGGACGAGGAAGAGACACCGTCAGTGGAAAGTCCGCTGGGAGATTTCTTCTGCTGCGGATTTGCAAGAGACTGTGTTGTAAATTCTCTTCCGATCGTTGTTGTGCCGGCACGGGGAATGAATTGCTATTTCCAGATGCCATTTGGAAAGCGCGCAAGGATTACACTGGAAAATCAGCATGAAACGGAGCTTGACTGCTTTTTCTATCAGATCGATTACCGGGAGATGGATGAGATGCCACAGGATCTGCTTTATTTCCATGCACAGTGGCGCAGAGAGCGTCTGACAGAGCTTCAGAAGGATTATACGGTGCTGGACGGGGTAAAAGGAAAGGGACATTATGTCGGAACGTATATTGCACATACGTCTCTGGAGCGGTACTGGTACGGCGAGGGAGAAATGAAGTTTTATATTGACGGAGATGACGAATATCCGACAATCTGCGGAACCGGAATGGAAGATTACTTTGGCGGTTCCTGGAGCTTTGCAAAGCAGATTAACGGAAAGACGGTGGAGCAGACGTACAATACGCCGTTTTTGGGCTATCCGTATTATTCCAGACATGATGAGTCGGTACACAGCGATTATTATAATGATGATACAATGCCGCAGCGCGGCTTTTATCGCTGGCATATCATGGATCCGATTCTGTTTGAGGAGGACCTGCGTGTGACACTGCAGCAGATCGGAAGCTGCCATAAGGGAAATTTTGAACGGCAGGACGATGTTGCAAGTGTGGCTTACTGGTATCAGACGCTTCCGCATCAGCCATTTGCGCCGCTTGCAAAAAAAGAGGAGCGCTGGCCGAGGTAGAAGGCGGAGTGTGTGTCAAAGCAGATAGTCACAATTCGCTTCGCTGCTTGCTTGATTCGGTTAAAAAATCCCACGCCGCAAAAAGGGTGTGGGATTGATGAAACGCGAATGTTCATGCACCGGATCAGAATGGAAGGGATTCTTACTTGGAGATTCCCTGAATTTTTTTTGTGATTTCAATTGCTTCTCTGGTAGCGGCGAGTCCGCCGCGGCCTGTTTCACGCAATGAGACATCCATGAGGTCTCCGACCTCTTTCATAGCATCAACCACCTGATCGGCCGGAATCATACTTTTGATTCCGGCCAATGCCATATCTGCGGCAGACATGGCATTGACTGCGCCTATTACATTTCGTTTGACGCAGGGAACCTCCACAAGACCGGAGACGGGATCACAGACGAGTCCCAGCAGATTTTTCAGGCTCATGGCAGCAGACTGTACGATTGCATCGCAGCTGCCGCCGCGCAGAAAGACGAGCGCACCGGCTGCCATTGCGGAGGCGGATCCGATCTCGGCCTGACAGCCGCCGGAGGCGCCTGCGATACTTGCACGCGTGGCGATGACCTGTCCGATACCGGCTGCGACGAAGAGGGAAAGCACGAAATCGTCTTCCGTGAGAACGGGAGCTTCGGAAGCAGATGCCGATGAGGTGCAGTCCTGTTTGGTTTCTTCAAAAAGCGGGATCAGAACTGCAGGAAGTACTCCGCAGGCGCCGGCTGTCGGAGCCGCAACGATCCGTTTCATGCAGGCGTTGGATTCGCCCATCTGCAGTGCCTGTGCAATGACGCGGCTCATACGGTCGCCACAGAGGGTATGTCCGCTGTCGGCATAATGGCTCATGCGTCCGCCGTCTCCGCCGACGAGCCCACTTGTGGAAATGCGGTTCTCATCGTATGATCTTCCTGCTTCAAGCATGCTGTTCCAGATATATCGCATTTTCTCCAGCGTGGCTGCCCGTGTTACGAGCCGGTCTTTCATGTCTTCTTGAATTACGGCCTCTGCAAAGGAAACAGACTTTTCCTGACAGACCTGTACGATCTGCTCAAAAGATTCAAATGCCATAAAAATCCTCCAAAATTTTGAAATTTGCAGTAAAATGGAAAGAAAGCAAAACAGTTAATCTGCCGCAAGGTAGGTCACCTTTGTTACTCCGTCCAGGTGACGCAGCAGTTCAAGTGTTTCAGCCGCAATATTCTGATCGGTTTCAACGACCATAACGGCATAGCCTCCGCGGTAGTTGCGGTAAAGCTGCATCGTGGCGATGTTGACCCCATTTCTGGAGAGCAGAGAGGTCACATTGGCAACGCAGCCGGGCTTGTCGAGGTTGTGGACGATCAGGGTTGGTGCATCGCCGGTAAAATTTACACGGATACCGTCGAGCCGATTAACCAGAATACGGCCGCCGCCAAGAGAAGCCGCCTGTACCTCCAGAGTCCGTCCGTCTGCAGAAGAAACGCGCAGGATGGCGGTATTTGGATGTGCGTCCTTTAGGTTGATTTTGTGGAACGTAAAGGTAAGTCCGGCTTCTGCTGCAAATGAAAAGCTGTCCGGAATGCGGATGTCGTCCGGCTGCATGCCGAGCAGCCCGGCGATCAGCGCACGGTCTGTGCCGTGTCCGGTGCCGGTAGCTGCAAAGGAACCGGAAAGGAAAATTTCCGCGTGTACAGGCGCGGCACCAAGGAGCCGCCGGGTGATCAGTCCGATTCGTACCGCTCCGGCGGTATGAGAGCTGGAAGGGCCGACCATGACGGGACCTAAAATATCGTAAATATTCATAAAATAAAATCCTTTCGTTTGATGAAGACTGTGCGTATCTCCTTTTACTTAACATCATTGTAATTCGAAAATGTTTTTTTTACAAGGCGGGATTGGCAAGAAAGATATGCGTTCGACTGAAATCAGGTTTTGGCGGGATAGAAGAAAGGCGGTGGCTGAGCATGCTCAGATCAGTATGGTATAAAATTGAGGAAAACAAAACGACACGGTCGGAACGGGTTTTTCTGGCGCTGCAGAAAAAAGGGATTCCCTGTCGGAAGGGAGTCTGGTTTTCGGAAAAACTGCAGGAGATGGAGCATATGCTTGTGCTCACGGACGACAGGGAGCTTGCAGAGCAGATATCAAAGCTTGGAATTGCCTGCGTGGGAGTTGCCGGAGAAAGTGATGCATTTTTTAATGGAACGGATCTGGTCGTGGAAGAGCCGGAGAAGCTGGAGCTGCAGGAGCTGGAGAAATATCTGCAGCGGTATCATGGACTTCCGGTGACGATCGCACGGACAAGAAGGCTGACATTGCGGGAAATGATCGTGGATGACTGGCGGGTGCTGAACCGGATTGATCACCAAAGCGGGATGGAAAAGGCGCGGCAGGACGCAGAAGAAACGGATAGTTTTGAAAAGAGCAGGCTGGAATCCTATATTGGCAGTCAGTACCGGCTGTATGGCTACGGATTATGGAGCGTGGTGCTTGATAAAGAGCGTACGGATTCTGAAGAAAAAGAGCGGTGCGAAGCCGTTGGATCTGAAAAAATATTTTTTGCAAAGGATGGTACGGCAGATGTGGCAGCCGGTAAGACAGGCGGACAGACAGAAATAGTGACAGATATTACAGCTGGTGAGACAGGCGGACAGACAGAAATAGTGACAGATATTACAGCTGGTAAGACAGGCGGACAGACAGAAATAGTGACAGATATTACAGCCGGTAAGACAGGCGGACGAACAGAAATAGTGACAGATATTACAGTCGGTAAGACAGGCGGACGGACAGAGCTGCAGACAGAAAGAATAAGGGAGTGTGTGATCGGCTGCTGTGGTTTTTCGGCTCTGGATGAAAGGCCGGATATGCAAAAGAGTATCGAGGATGGCGAAGATGCACAGGATCAGGAGAATCCGGTGATTCTGGAACTGCAGTATATGTTAGATGAGGCGTATCGGAGGCAGGGATACGGTACGGAAATGTGCCGGGCTGCGATTGCGTATGCTTATGAGCAGTTGGAAGCAGATGAAATCATGGTCAGAGTCCGGAGTGATTATCAGGAGGCAATTTCTTTTGCAAGGTCGATTGGATTTCGACCAGTTTCTGTGAAGCCGGAGAACAGGGCGGAAGATAAACAGGAGAATAAGCGGGAGAGCAGGCAAGAGAATAGGACGGAGAACAGGCCGGAAGATAAAAAAGAGTGCAGGGAGATACTCTGGATGCGCTATGAGCGGGAGCAGGCTGCGCCGGAATAGGAAAAAGGATTGCACGTTTTGGAAAAACAGAGAAAGTCTGCGATTGACAGACACGGTGTTTCGAATTATGATAGGCAGTGACTGTATAGTGGGAGCATTCTCCCATCTGTCATATCGGTACAGAAATTAAGTTCGGAGGAAGTTTTCTTATGTTATTTAACTCTCTGGAGTTTATGATCTTTTTTCCGGTTGTGTGTCTTGTTTATTATGTGATACCACACCGGGTACGTTATATTTTTCTTCTGGCATGCAGTTACTTTTTCTATATGTGCTGGAATCCAACGTATGCGCTTTTGATGCTGACATCAACGGCGATCACGTATGTGTCCGGTCTTCTGCTTTCATCTGCGGAGAAAATTTCGGATGAGGGTGTGCGCAGCCGAAGAAAGAAATGGTACGTTGCACTGTCGTTTGCCAGCAACCTGTCGATTCTGTTTTTCTTCAAGTACTTTAATTTTGCGGCAGATACGGTAGCCAGGCTTTTGCAGGCAGTACATATTCAGGCGCAGGCACCGACATTTGATGTGATTCTTCCGGTTGGTATTTCCTTTTATACATTTCAGGCACTCAGCTATACGGTAGACGTATATCGGAATGATATTTATGCGGAAAAAAATTTCCTGAAATATGCGCTGTTCGTATCGTTCTTTCCGCAGCTGGTGGCTGGTCCGATCGAACGTTCAAAAAATCTGCTGCTTCAGATAAACGAAAAGCACCGGTTTGAATTTGAACGGGTGCGTGAGGGACTGCTTCTGATGTTGTATGGTTATTTTCAGAAGGTGGTACTGGCAGAATATCTGGGGACGGCAGTGGATGCTGTATACAATACGTATACGGAGCGCACCGGTTTTCAGCTGCTGCTGGCGACGATTCTGTTTGCATTTCAGATTTACTGTGATTTTGGCAGCTATTCCAATATCGCAATCGGAGCGGCTAAAGTCATGGGCTTCCGTCTGATGGAGAATTTCAACACACCGTATCTGTCACGAAGCGTGGCAGAATTCTGGAGAAGATGGCATATTTCACTTTCCGGGTGGTTCCGTGATTATCTGTATATTCCGCTTGGTGGAAGCCGTAAGGGAAAACTATGTAAGTGGCGCAATATCATGATTGTCTTTTTCGTCAGTGGTCTGTGGCATGGTGCGAGCTGGCATTATGTGCTGTGGGGCTGTTTAAACGGAGCATACCAGGTGATCGGCGAATGGCTGCGCCCGGTACGGGAGCGTCTTCATCAGTTTTTCCACGTGGATGTAACTGCGGCAAGCCATCGGCTTTTACAGATGGTGACGACGTTTATCCTGGTTGATTTCAGCTGGATTTTTTTCCGGGCGACAACGCGCCAGGGAATTGATATCGTAAGGAAGATCCTGGGACTGACCGTTGGGAGCTGGTTTACCTGGGGCGATAACCTCTCTGCGATGGGGTTGACATTGCAGACGAGAAATGTACTGATCGTATCTATGGGAATTCTGGCAGCTGCGGATATCTGCAGATATCTGAATTTCAGTGTCACCAAATGGATCGGAAAGCAGGGCGTATGGCTGCGGTGGCTGATCTGCTATGCGGCGATTTTCGGAATTCTGATTTTCGGTGTATACGGACCGGGATACGATGCAAGCCAGTTTATCTATTTCCAGTTTTAACCGAATCAAGCAAGTCCCCTGCTTCAATTGCGCGGAGCAATAAGCAGTGGGTAGGGACTTGCTTGTATCATAAGCGAGACAGGCTCACATATGATAAAGGTTATGAGCAAGTAGCGAAGCGGATTGCGAATATCCGCTTTGACCCGAATCAGGCAAAGGGAGATTTTATGAGAAAAAAATGTATCACAGGAGTCGGCTGCGTTCTTTTTATTCTGTGCGGACTGCTGATCTTCTGCTCACTCAGTAACGTGCTGCGCAGAAAAACAGCAGGGGAAACGGATCAGATCCATTCATTTTACAGCGTGGAAAAGAATTCGCTGGATGTACTTTTTATTGGCAGCAGCCATCTTTATTATGGGGTACAGCCAAATGTGCTCTGGAAGGAACAGGGGATCACTTCTTATGTGATGGGAAGTCCGGAGCAGACAGCAGCAACCTCGTATTTTTTGCTGAAAGAGGCATTTCGGTATCAGAAGCCGAAGGTAGTTGCAATGGAAAGCTATTATCTTTGGAATAAAAAGCTGTACAATTCCGAAGAGCGGCTGCGCCAGGCATTTGACGGAATGCGCCTTGATGGGGTGAAGGTGGAAATGCTGAAAACAATGCTTCCGGATACGGAATGGAAAGAGCTGTTTACGTATCTTGTGCCGTTTGTGAAGTATCATTCCAGATGGCAGGAGCTGGAAAACAAGGATTTTCATTCCAACAATTTTCAGAAGGGAGCAAGAATCGATTATACAGTGACCGAGCTGGATAATCCGGGAATCCCGGAAAATGCGGCTTCTGTTCCGGAAAACAGTCTTTTCTATATAAAAAAGATCGAAGAGCTGTGCAAAGAAAACGGAGCAGAGTTTATGATGTTTGCGGTGCCGTTTGGAATTGAGACGGATCAGGAGCGGTATGACCGCAGGCAGGGACTGAATCTGACGCTGGAAAAGGAGCTGCAGGAGGATGGAGTTCCGTTCCTGTTTTATCAAAGAGATAATCCGGAGGTAATTGATTTTGAAACCGATTTCCGGGATAAGACGCATTTGAACACATACGGAGCAGAAAAGCTGACGGTGCATCTCGGAGCATATCTGGCTGAAACGTATGAACTGGAGGATCATCGGACGGATACGGCATATGCGTCCTGGAATGAAGATCTTGAAGAGTACGAGACCGAGGCAGCAAAGCTCAGGGAAAATCCTGTGGATACGGCGGACTGAAGCCGGAGCGTGCTTTGCGGGAAAGCTGAAACAGCGAATGCAAAAAGGAAAACTGGCGGAAGAAGCAAGGAATATAGACGAAAATCAGGAAAAAGAATGAGCAAACTGCACAAAAACGTGAGTTTTAAATTAACACAATTGACGAAATGACGAAAAGACATGCAAAAACACTTGCATGTCTTTTCTGTTTGTGTTAGTATGAAGCTACGAATTGGAAACGTTACCGAGAGCGTTACCGATAACGCTTCCGGAAATGAAAAAGAAACCAGAAACAGCAGCTGTCTGCAGTCGGTCAGAGCTTTGAGAAGTGCAAAGCATACGACGGATGCCGGGCAGTTACAGGAAATGAAAAGGAGAGGCTAAAATGAAAAACATGAAAAAGTATTTTGCAGCAGCAATGTCAGCAGCCATGGTAGCAGGACTTGCAGTTGTCCCGACACAGGCAGAGGAAGCAAAGGGTTCTGTTTATTACCTGAACTTCAAGCCTGAGCAGGCAACACAGTGGGAAGATCTGGCAAAGATCTACACCGAGCAGACCGGAGTAGAGGTAAATGTCCTGACTGCAGCATCCGGTACGTATGAGTCCACGCTGAAGTCTGAGATGGCAAAAGACGAAGTTCCGACCCTGTTTCAGGTAAACGGACCGGTTGGTCTGGCAACATGGAAAGACTACTGCCTGGATCTGAAAGACAGTGACGTATACAGCCACTTAAAGAGCGATGACTTTGCACTGAAGGATGGCGATTCCGTATATGGTCTTGCTTATGTAATCGAGACCTACGGCATCATTTACAACAAGGCACTTCTTGCTGACTACTGTGCACTGGACGGAGCAGTGATCAAGGATGCTTCCGAGATTACAAGCTTTGATACCTTAAAGGCAGTTGCAGATGATATCCAGGCACGCAAGGATGAGCTGGGTGTTGAGGGCGCATTTACCTCAGCTGGTATGGATTCCTCTTCTGACTGGAGATTCAAGACACATCTGGCAAACCTTCCGATCTACTATGAGTACAAGGCAGATGGCATCAGCTCTACAGATGCGATCAAGGGTACTTATCTTGACAATTACAAGGCAATCTGGGATCTGTATATCACAGATGCAACGTGTGAGCCGACCATGCTGGCAAGCATGACAGGTGAGGATGCAGCTTCTGAGTTTGCACTTGGAGAGGCAGTCTTCTATCAGAACGGTACCTGGGCTTACGGCGATATCACAGGAAACGAAGTAGCAGATGAGGATCTTGGAATGCTTCCGATCTACATTGGTGCAGAAGGAGAAGAGAATCAGGGACTTTGCACCGGTTCTGAGAACTACTGGTGTGTAAACTCCAAGGCACCTGAGGAAGATATTCAGGCAACTCTTGATTTCCTGAACTGGGTTGTAACCAGTGATGAAGGAAGAAACTCTCTTGCAAAGGAAATGGGCTTTACTACTCCGTTTGATACCTTCACAGAGGAGTATGTAGCAGACAACCCACTTCTTGATGCAGCAAATGCTTACATTGATGCAGGCAAGACCTCTGTTGCATGGTGCTTCACCACAATGCCGTCTGAGAACTGGAAAAATGGCGTAGGAAGCGCACTTCTTGAGTATGCACAGGGAACAGGCGAATGGGATGGCGTTGTAAGCGCATTCGTAGACGGATGGGCAACTGAGTACGCAGCTACGGCAGCAGAATAAGATTTCAGAGCACATCAGAACGGACAGATTGCGAAGAGAAATGTGAAAGGGTGGGCAGTGCTTTGCCCACCCTTTTTCCAGCAAAGATGCGAATGTTTGCTTTACTGCAGTTCTTTGTTTCAGGTGCCAAAGCAGCGATTTGCGGCTGCAGGTATCCATCTTGTCATGAAAAAGAGGAAGGATGAAAAATATGAATAACCGTACTATGAAGCGATATGCTCCGATTTTCCTGCTTCCGACGATGATTGCATTTGCGATTGGATTTATCGCACCGTTTATTCTTGGTGTGTACCTGTCGTTTTGTGAATTTACGACGGTAACCGATGCAAAATTTGTTGGATTTAAAAACTATATCCGGTTCTGGAATGATCCAAGTGATGTATTTTTGCATTCCCTGGGATTTACCGTAGTGTTTACGATCGTGACAGTGGTACTGATCAACGTGATTGGCTTTGCGGTAGCTCTGGCACTGACGAAGAAAATCAAAGGAACAAACCTGTTCCGTACCGTATTTTTTATGCCGAACCTGATTGGCGGTCTGGTGCTTGGATACGTATGGCAGCTGCTGCTTAACGGAATTCTTGCCCAGTTTCAGAGAAACCTGAAATATTCAGAAGTGTACGGCTTCGTCGGACTTGTGATCCTGATGTGCTGGCAGCAGATTGGTTATATGATGATCATTTATATTTCAGGTATTCAGAATATCCCGGGCGAGCTGATTGAGGCGGCAAAGATCGATGGAGCCACACCGAAGCAGATTCTGAAGAATGTGACAATTCCGATGGTTATGCCATCGATCACGATCTGTACCTTCCTGACTTTGACAAACTCCTTTAAGCTGTTTGACCAGAACCTGGCACTTACTGACGGAGCTCCTTCAAAGATGTCGGAAATGCTGGCGTTGAATATTTATAATACGTTCTACGGACGAAGCGGATGGGAAGGCGTTGGTCAGGCGAAGGCAGTGATCTTCTTTATGATGGTTGCAGTGATTGCGCTGCTTCAGAATTACCTGACGAGATCAAAGGAGGTGCAGCAGTAAGATGGAAGCAAGAAAAGCAAAGCATGGATGGATCTGGACGACACTGTTTTCTGTTATTTCTGTTGCATGGGTGTTCCCGATTTTCCTGGTTGTTCTTAATTCTTTTAAGAAAAAGGTGTACATCAGCAAAAAGCCGTTTGCGCTTCCGACGGGAAAGATGTTTGTCGGACTTGAGAACTATGTAAACGGAATCAATAAAACAGGACTGATTTCTGCATTCGGATGGTCTGTTTTCATCACCGTATTTTCAGTGGCAGCAATCATTCTGTTCTGCTCAATGACCGCATGGTACATTACGAGAGTAAAGAGCAAGGTTACATCAACCATCTATTATCTGTGTCTGTTTTCAATGATCGTGCCGTTTCAGATGGTAATGTATACACTTTCCAAGATTGCAAATATGTTAAAGCTTGGAAATCCGGTCGGTATCATTGTAGTATACCTTGGATTTGGTGCGGGGCTTTCTGTATTTATGTTTACCGGCTTTTGTAAATCGATCCCGATTGAAATTGAGGAGGCAGCGATGATCGATGGATGTAATCCGCTGCAGACCTTTTTCAAAGTGGTTATGCCGATCATGAAGCCAACCTGCATTACGGTAACAATCCTGCAGGCAATGTGGATCTGGAATGACTACCTGCTGCCATCGCTGGTGCTGGATCAGAAGAAATACAAGACGATTCCGATTGCAGTCCAGTATCTGAAGGGTGGATATGGATCGGTTGATATGGGCGCCATGATGGGTGTACTGGTTATCGCGATCGTTCCGATCATTATTTTCTATATCGCATGCCAGAGATACATTATCGAGGGTGTTGTAGCCGGTGCAGTAAAAGGCTGATGCTTTGATAAGAAAGAGAAAGTGTGTCAGGATGCCCAAACGGTGAAAAAACTTGCAAGAGTACAGCCGAAATGGTATGATAGAACAGGTTTTTTGTCAAACTCACATATAAAAAAGAACACAAAGAAGACCTGTTTCGGCTGGAAAAGTAAAGTTTTACATTACGTCACAGAAAGTCGGAAAAGCTAGAAAAAAGGGGGAAGGTGCAAAAGTGGAGCAGATTACAATTAAGGAAGTTGCGAAGCTTTGCGGAGTGGGTGTGAGCACTGTTTCCCGTGCAATCAACAATCACCCTGACATTAATGAAGAGACAAAACAGAAGGTGCTGGAGACCATCCAGAAATATAATTATGTGCCGAACAACAGCGCACGCAATCTGAAACGGTCAGATTCCAATACGATCGCAGTGCTGATCAAGGGAATCAGCAATCCGTTTTTTTCCGAAATTGTTCAGGTATTCGAGCGTGAGATCACAAAACAGAAATATTCCTTTGTGCTGCAGCACGTGGAGGAATTTGAGGATGAGGTCGACATCGCGATTCAGCTGGAGAAGGAAAAGCGGTTGAAAGGGATCGTATTCCTTGGAGGACTGAGCTATCATACGGAAAAGAAGCTGAAGCAGCTGACGATTCCGTTTGTCATCAGCACTGTGGACGTAACGGAGCTTGGCAGCGAGTATGCCTCCGTCACAGTTGATAATACAAAAGAAAGCCGTAAGCTGGTGGATTATCTGTGTGGCTGCGGGCATAAGAGGATTGCGCTGCTGGCCGCTTCACAGAAGGATGAGAGTATCGGAAAGCTCCGGCTGACCGGTTACCGTCAGGCGCTGGAGGCAAGGGGAATCCCTTACGATGAATCACTTGTGATGTGGACAAAGGAAAATCTGCCAACGTATTCCATGGAAAACGGGTATGCACTGGCGAAAGAGCTTCTGGAGTCCGGAAGGGATTTCACCTGTATTTTTGCAATTTCGGACTCAGTAGCAATCGGGGCATGTAAGGCACTCTTTGATGCCGGAAAACGTGTCCCAGAGGATTGCTCTGTAGCCGGATTTGACGGCCTTGGAATCGCAGAGTTTTATCAGCCGTCGATTACGACGATCCGCCAGCCGCGCATGGAGATGGCAGGGGCGACGATCCGGCTGCTGTTTGATATGATCGAAGGCCGGGAGGCCGAAAAGCGCCAGGTGTATGACGCGGAGCTGATCATCGGGCAGTCGGTGCGGACGTTGGAGTAAGTGAAATGAAGTAAGCTTCTACAATGGTGTGAAGCAGAATCAGCATTCCCCGGTTTCAAGTGTGCGGAGCACGAAGCGGATTGTAAATGTCCGCTTTAAGGACAGGAAATACGAATTGAGAGGGAGAAAGAAATGAGAGCAAGTGGAATTTTACTTCCGGTGAGCAGTCTGCCGTCGAAATATGGTATCGGCTGTTTCTCTGAAAGTGCATATCAGTTTATCGATCAGTTGAAGGAGGCAGGGCAGCATTACTGGCAGATTCTCCCGCTCGGTCCGACGAGCTTTGGAGATTCTCCGTATCAGTCCTTTTCCACCTATGCGGGTAATCCGTATTTTATCAGTCTGGAAGCACTTATCAAGGAGGGCGTTCTGACAAAGGAAGAATGCGATGCGGCAGATTTCGGGTCAGACCCGGAATGTGTGGATTATGGCAGACTGTATGAAGCGCGTTTTCCGCTTCTTCGAAAAGCGTACGAGCGCAGTAATATCACGGAAAATCCGGAGTTTGATTCTTTTATGGAAGAGAATGGCGGCTGGGTGCGTGATTATGCGATCTTTATGGCAGTAAAGGATCTTTTTGGCGGTGCAAGCTGGGATCAGTGGCCGGAGGATATCCGGAAGCGCTGGGGATATTCAATGGATTATTACCAGAGAGAGCTGTATTATGAGATCGAATTTTATGAATATATTCAGTTTACATTCTCAAAGCAGTGGAAGAAGCTGAAGACCTACGCAAATGAAAACGGAATACAGATCATTGGCGATATTCCGATCTACGTAGCTTATGACAGTGCAGATACGTGGGCACATCCGGAGCTGTTTCAGCTTGATGAAGAAAATCTTCCGGTAGCGGTCGCCGGATGTCCGCCGGATGGATTTGCGGCAGACGGGCAGCTCTGGGGAAATCCCTTATATCGCTGGGATTACCATGAGCAGACCGGATTTGCATGGTGGCTTCAGCGGCTGGCATACTGCTACCAGCTGTATGATGTTGTGCGGATCGATCATTTCCGCGGTTTTGACGAGTATTATTCAATTCCGTACGGAGCAAAGACGGCGCATGGCGGTCACTGGGAAAAGGGACCGGGGATCCGGCTGTTCCGAAAGGTAAGGGAATGCCTGGGAGAAAAGGAGATTATCGCAGAGGATCTTGGTTATGTGACGGATTCTGTTCGCCGTCTTGTGCAGGAGAGCGGTTATCCTGGTATGAAGGTGATCGAGTTTGCGTTTGATTCCCGTGATACGGGAAGTGCAAACGACTATCTGCCGCACAATTATACACAGAACAGTGTTGTGTATACCGGAACGCATGACAACGAGACGCTGACCGGCTGGTTCCGCGATATCAGGCCGGAGGAGCGCAGAATGGTGCGCAGTTATCTGAATGATTTCCATACGTCAGATGAAGAAATCTACTGGGATCTGGTCTGCATGGCAATGCGCAGCGTATCGAAGCTCTGCGTGATTCCGATGCAGGACTACCTTGGCTACGACAACCGTGCACGGATTAATCAGCCGTCCACGCTTGGAAAGAACTGGAAGTGGAGACTGAAGGAAGGTGCATTTTCAGCAGAGCTGATCAGGAAGATCAGGGAGATGACGGCACGGTACGGAAGGTGCTAGGAATTGATGATGGGCAATCCTGATTTTGGGGTTGCCTGTTTTTTTGTTTTTTTGCTATAATGAAATCAAATATAGATCGAATATACATGTTTATTTTAATTTAATAAAGTTTCATATTGTATATGGTACAACCTTGTGGTATTCTGACATAGTAGAAAATGTGATATAGATACGAGTGTAAGCAGTAAGGAGATGTATGTCATGGGGTTTGCCGATACAGTAACAAAAGCTTATATGAATGAGAACTCTGTATTTGCCGATGCGTTCAACTATTTGATTTATGAAGGAAAGGCAGTTGTTGATCCGCAGCACCTGAAGGAAATGGATACAACAGAAATTGTGGTGCCATTTGGTATGCGAGATGAGGGAAAAGCCGATAAAAGTGATGTAGCGCAGAAATATCGTGATATATTAAAGTCTGCAGTAATCAAGCAGGATGACAAGGTTACCTACATTCTTTTTGGAATTGAGAATCAGACAGATATTCATTATGCAATGCCAGTTCGAACATTTATTTATGATGCGCTCCAGTATGGAAAACAGGTAGAAGATACAGTGGCAAGACACCGGAAGAACAAAAAAGGAGGGGGGAAATATAATCGTGGTGAATATCTTTCTGGATTTTATAAGGACGATAAGGTTATCCCAGTTATTACTTTGATACTTCATTTTGGAGAAAAAGAGTGGGATGGGCCATTATCACTTCATGATATGATGGCAGTTGAGAATGAGAAGTTGTTGGCGTATGTGCAGAATTATCAGATCCATTTGATCGATCCCGCGAAGATAAAAGATGAAGACCTGAAAAAATTCTCAACCAGTTTACGGGAAGTCATAGGTTGTATTAAATATTCAAAAGATAAAAAGCAGCTGGCAGGATTTCTCAAGGATAATCCGCGTATGCTTATGGAGGTAAGTGCTGCGCGGGTGATTAAGACAATTACGAATACACCAATAGTAATTCCAGAAGAAGAGGAGAGGATTGATATGTGTAAGGCAATTGAGGATATGATAAGTGATAGTAAAGCAGAAGGGAAAAAAGAAGGAAGAAAAGAAGGAAGAAAAGAAGGGAAAAAAGAAGGTGCATTGATCACACTTGCCGGGCTTGTGAGGGACGGAGTATTGAGTGTGAAAGATGCGGCACTTCGGTTGAATATGACAGAAAGTGCATTTGAGGCAGAGATGAAGCGATTAGCGGATTATAGCAATTCTGCAAAATAATGCATCCCCTCCGATCTGTCAGAGCGTGAAATACTGCGTCAGAAATCTTTGCCGTGCGTCACCTCATACTTTTGAAACATTTTTATGTGCTCTTACCATTACGCTTGTCGTCCGCTTCAATTTTATTTTACTAACCCGATTATGCTCACGCAACCATTTTATAAAAGTTTTAGAAAAATGCTTATCTGCAGGCTCCAGAACGCGTTTGAAAAAGGAGCGGTGCTTCTGGCAGCCGCTCCTGATATTTTTTTCCTGTGTTTTATTCTTATTTCCGATCCTCCAGCGCCACATACGGCATGTGATGCCCCACATACTTGTACGCCGGACGGATGATCTTTCCTTCGTTTACCAGTTCCTCGATCCGGTGTGCTGACCAGCCTGCAATACGGGAAATTGCAAAGATCGGGGTGTAGAGCTGTTTTGGGATTCCAAGCATCGAATACACAAATCCACTGTAAAAATCGACATTGCAGCAAATCGGCTTATGCAGCTTTTTGCGGCTCGTCAGCAGTTCGGAAGCGATCCGCTCCACTCTCGCATAGAATGCAAACTCATCGGTGAGCCCCTTTTCCTCGGAAAGGCTTCTCGCATACTCCTTCAGGATGACAGCTCGAGGATCGGACAGTGTATAGACCGCATGTCCCATACCATAGATCAGTCCGCTGCGGTCAAACGCCTCTTTGTTGATGATCTTTGTCAGGTAATCGCAGATCTCATCCTCGCTCTCCCAGTTATGCACATGTTCCTTGATATCGGAAAACATATTCTCTACTTTCAGGTTTGCACCGCCGTGCTTCGGCCCTTTCAGAGAACCGAGCGATGCAGCGATCGCAGAATACGTATCTGTACCGGTAGAGGAAACGACGTGAGTCGTAAAGGTCGAGTTATTTCCACCGCCGTGCTCCGCATGAATGACGAGCGCGATATCGAGTACCCTTGCCTCCAGCTCCGTATACTGCCCGTCGCTTCGCAGAATCCGCAGAATATTTTCTGCTGTCGAAAGTTCCGGATCCGGATAACGGATCACAAGGCTCTGATCATTATGGTAATGCTGGTAGGCATGGTACGCATAGACAGAAATCAGCGGCATCGTCGCGATCAGGGAAAGTGCCTGACGCAGAACATTTGGAATGGAAATGTCGTCTGCATTGTCATCATAGGAATATAACGTCAGCACACTTCGCTGCAGCGCATTCATGATATCCATGCTCGGCGCTTTCATGATCACGTCCCGCACGAATTTGTTCGGCAGCTCACGATACTGGCTTAGGATCTCAATAAACTCCTGAAGCTGTGTCTGATTCGGCAAAGCACCGAACAAAAGGAGGTAAGTAATCTCTTCGTAATTGAACTTTCTCGTTGCAAATCCGTTTTTCAGATCCATGACATTATATCCCTGGAAATACAGTTCACCAGGACATGGCACCTTTTCGCCGTGCACCGTCTTAAATGCCACGACATCGGAGATCTCGGTCAGACCGGTCAGGACACCTTTTCCGTCTGATTCACGCAGTCCGCGCTTTACATCGTATTCCTGATACAGATTCAGGTCGAGCGCACCGGAAATCATACAGTATTTTACCAGCTGTCCCAGTCTCTCATCCCTTGTTTTTCTATCCGTTTCACTACGTAACATTGTATACTCCTCCCTTTTCTGTCACATCAGCCAGACAAAGCTTTATATGACGAACCGTTCCATCTCTGATGAAGCAACCCTTTTATTCTATTCCCATTTTTTTCAAAAGAAACAGAACGTTCTGGCCTTCGATCTGGCTGAACACGCTGTCGCTGAAATCATCCGGCTCCACCGTGCCCTGATACCAGGACTGCCCGTCAAAATAGTTTTGTACTGACTGTGAGGAAAACTTTCTTCCATGTCTTGCATATATTTCATTGATCGCCATCTGCAGTTCTTCATAGCTCATTCCATCCACATCGCTGTCTGCCAAAAGCCGCTCAGAACTCTGCGGCAGAATGTAGGAACCGCTCTGTGCCTGAGTCTGTGGCTGTTTAGTTGGATCCTCGACTGCTTCGGTCTGCTTTTCTGTTATTTTTTCCGTCTGCTTTTCGGATGCCCTTGTGGTCTGTTTTTCTGTCACCCGTTCCGCCTTTTTCTCTGTCGCCGCATTTTGATCCTTTGGAGTTTCGGCCGCGGCCGTCTGCTTCGTAGTCCCGCTTTGCGCCTGTCCGTCTCCATCCAGAATTGTGATTACGCTGTCTCCACCGCTGTCTTCTCCTGCAGTCGTTTTCACTGTCTCGGTCTGTGCAACCTGCACATTTCCTCCGTCTTGCGCATTACGTTTTCCGCTTCGCCCTTTCATCCAGAACAGGCCAAGCGCGACGAGTGCCACAATCAGAATCGCTATCAATCCGAGCAACAGATACTGCACCGGCGTAATCCTGCGTTCGTTCTCCTCTGGAAGCTCCCTGTTCCATGACTCCTCCCAGCTGCCCTGCAGCCGTTCCTGCTGGTAACGTGTGCGGCGTTCTCCGGTATCCTGCGGCATGCGGCGCTGCTGCTCTCCGGCGCCTGACTGGCGGCGTACGTTTTCTCCGTTCGTCCGTGGCTGAGCGCTCTGCACCGGTGTTCGCCGACTTCCCGCATCGCCGACTCCAGACGGGCGGCGTGTATTTCCTGCATCCCTCCGTGGCTGAGCACTCTGCACCGGTGTTCGCCGACTTCCCGCATCACTGACTTCAGACGGGCGACGTGTATTTTCTGCATCCCTCCGTGGCTGAGCATTCTGCACCGGTGTTCGCCGACTTCCCGCATCGCCGACTTCAGACGGGCGACGTGTATTTTCTGCATCTATACGCGTTTGAGCATTTGACACTGGTACGCGCCTGCTGCCCTGCTCATCAGTTCCAGGCTCGCGGCGTGTGCTCTGTCTCTGCGCACTGCCGTCTCCACGAGGTGAAAACACACCAGATTCCTGCGGGCGCTGTGTACGCGGAGCTTCCCGCTCAACCTTTGCGCCGCAGTATTCACAAAATCGGCTTTCATCTGACAGCGCATGACCGCACTGCCGGCAATACCGAATGTTTCCCATATCCTACCTCACGCTTTTCTGTATTTCTTCAGGTAGTCCGCTGCCTTCTCCATCACTTCTGCATTGATTGAATAGTAAGACCAGCGCCCCTCGCGTCTGCAGTTCACCGTACCTGAATCGCACAGAATCTTCATGTGATGAGACAGTGTCGACTGTACAATGCTCACGGATTTCAGCAAATCTGCTGCACACAGCTCATGCTCCTCGAGCATCCCAACAATTCGAAGCCTCGTCTCATCACCGAGTGCCCGGAAAATAAGGGCTGCCTCATCCTCTGACACCTCGTCGGCTGTTTTTTTCCGATTTGCTGTTTTTACTGATTTTCCGGTTTTGTCTGCTTTGCATCCAATCGTCTTTCCTGCTGATTTTTCTGACACAGGCCAATATAGGTGATTTTACGATGAAGAACAATTTGATTTTTCCAATGATTTTGACTTTCGTATCATTGATCTTTGCGGTTCTGTCGGTATACAACGTGGAAACGAAGGATTTGATGTAGCAGGAGGTGTCTATGAGAATGAAAATGATTTTGTGCATGAGTCTGTTGGCGGTATCTTGTTTATGCGGATGCAGTCAAAATGAAAAAGTCAGTCTTTCAGAAACATACGATTCGGAAAACATATCTGCCATCAATATGCAAATTGACTCCTGGCAGCTTAAGATTATGGCTTCTGCAGATGATGATGTTCATGTTACTTTAGATGGAGGAGCAGCAAAGGGAGCGAAAGCTCCGTCAGCAGAGATACAAGATTCTGTACTGAACATTGTGCAGGCAGAGAGCGAAGATGCCGTTTTAAGCCAGTTCTCTCTGGGCAAAGAAGGAGAGGTAACCGTGTATGTTCCTGATACGCTGGAAGGAACAGTTACCATTAAAAATGGCTCCGGCGATATGGAAATCGACAGCCTTGTTGCTTCCAAACTCACGCTTGATAATTC
>ERZ894186.224-NODE-224-length-29288-cov-14.477235_pt1 | contig 29288 bp, 28 predicted proteins | sample MGYA00380280_ERZ894186 | MGnify/ENA primary metagenome ERZ894186 (study PRJEB32331, sample SAMN06328449) | human gut metagenome | biome: human gut microbiome; feature: stool | host: Homo sapiens | collected 2013-02-13 ... | reverse complement strand
GCATTAGGATGTGTTTTAAAATATTGTTTATTCTTTTCTCTTCTTCTGTAAAGTTCATCTACTACAATATCAGGTACTTTTATTGTCCGGTAACTGGAACCGGATTTTGGAGGCTTAATACAATCCTCGTTTAAACACTTTTCTACACCATGTTCTGTTTTGATAGTTATGAAAGATTCATATGGTGCTTGTTGCATTACAGTAATTGTATGGTTTTCAAAGTCTACATGATCAAAATTGAGTCCACGTACTTCTCCAATTCGTAGTCCACAAAACAGACACAAAAGTATTTCAAGATAGATATTGTCGTGTCTTTTCGCAATTTCCAGTAATTTACGTAAATCTTCTTTTTTATAAGCAACATATTTTGGCGGAACTCTTTGGAAATGGACAATACTATTAAATGAAAAATTAAGATTTAACAGATCTTCCATTTCAGCCGTCTTTAAAATGACACATAAAAGTTTTCGACTCACAGAGGCAGCAGTCCGATATGGAGATTTTGCACATTTCTGTAAAATCTCATTGATTCCAGTTTCTGAATTGTTTTTTTATTAAATCTCTTTTGTGTTCCGGCACACATATGACTGATGACGCTAACATTCATACCAGTAAGCTTTCCTCTTTAAAACCCAGTAATCTGTAACCAATCGATTTCATATGTCCTTCTATGTTGAATTGATTTAAAATAAACCAGTGATGCCAGCGGAGCATCGTTTTTTCGGAAGGATAAATTTCAGAATCTTCATCATCAGGATTAACGATATCATCCAAAACGCCAGAGATTGTTTCCTCATTATAGTGTTTATACGGAACCAGACAATCTGGCAGCATCCGGTGAATTCTCTTGCATTTCAGATTATTGCATCTGTGTCTCGGGATTTGAATCCATTCATGAGAACCATCTTCGTAGCGGATGATTCGTTTGCAGTAATCTCTGAAAATCAAATTTCCTATTCGACATACAGGACAAAGAAATTCATTGCTCTCTTGTAAAAATATGTTGTCCAATCCGGGTGTAATCTGTTACAATAAACATGGTTATTGACCAGGGTTCCAGAGTACGATCTTGCTAGGAGGGTGCTTTGGAACCTTTTCCTTTTTCTTGATAAGGACAGTATACTAATCAATTGGTGGACAATCAAGCAGATCTGGATTTGGACAATTTAGGAGATCATAAACACCGAACAATGACAGAAGGATTAAAATACAGAACAGGTAGTATTGGAAAAGAAAAGGACTATATCACACGTGAGGGGATATTCCGATATATGTGGATGGATACAGAATTAACAGTAACACACAAAACTATATTTATGCTCAGTATCCTGCGGTCTGGAAACTTCATTGTTGCATAAAAGAGTTTCGAAATATTTTTAAAAAGCGAAATGTTCCACTACTATACTTATTCATAGAAAAATATTGCAAAAGCACGATTAAAGCAGTGAAGAGTTTTGCCGAAGGACTAAAAAGAGATATAGTTGCGGTTGAAAATGCCGTAGCCTATGACTATAGTAATGGTTTTGTAGAAGGGACAAACAGTCGATTAAAAATGATAAAACGAACAATGTATGGACACTGTAGAAAACGTTTACTAGAGGCAAAACTTAGATATGTGAGGAAATGTAAAAACGGATAATTGCGGAAGAACCATTTGAACCGTAATATTCAACGATGGACACCCTTGCTGTTCAGCTATACACTTCCTCGTTGCCTAGGCGTGTTCGGGACTTTCACCCGTTAGAGCGCGCCCATGGCGCGCAAACCAATAATAGGCCCAAATGGACACTTTCACCATTTGAGCCTATATATTATATGTCTTTTGGATAATAACTCAAAAAATGTGTAACCGCAACATTAATAAGCAATAAAGATAATATTACACCTACAGTAATATGAATTGGCCAATAAAATGTAAAATATGACAATTTATTTTCCATATAAATTTTTACTCCAACCAAAGTTGCTGCTCCTACTGTGAACATCATTCCCACCACGCACATAAAATAATAACTACCTTCTCCAAAAAGCATTAATTTCATCTGCTTATCCGTCATTCCGATACTTTCCATAATATCTAATTCTTTTCGCCTGGAGTACATACCAGTGAATACAACGTTACAATAATTTGTTAATCCCGCAATGAATAATATGATGCTTATAGTACCTAGGAGAATTCTATTTCCTCTCATATATGTTTCTTTTTGTTGCATCAAGTCTGATTTACAAATAACAAAAACTCCTGCTTCGCCTGTGCCTTCATCCATCGATACTTCTGTCATTTCGGATCGTTTCTTGTTTTCCTCTGAAATCAGCTCACCAATCTGTGTTTTCACATAAGATTCTTTTTCCTGATCGGCAGTTAATTCCATTGCTAATATCTTTTTCTCAGTTGGTATCTTTTGAAAGCCTTTCTCACTGATAAAATAATATAAGCTGCCTTCTCTACCATGCCAGGATTGATGTATTTCCGGGAAATCATCACTTTGCCTGTCTAAATAACCACATAGAGTAAATGTTTCGGATTCTTTTTGAGGGAATTCGTCTTCCTGTTGTTTCTCTTTATTCTCAGAATTACTTTGTTCTTTTCTACGAATCGCATCTTCTCTTGAAAGCAAAGTTTTAAAATATACCGGTTCGCCAATTGCTTCATCTGCAAGTTTTTGTTGTTCCGGGGTCAGCATATGATCATGTATAATCAATACGCCAGTCCCTTCTTCCAAAGATTTTACATCAATATTTAATTGATTATCCTGTACATATTTCTTAAGCGACAAGATTTGATCTTCGTCTATAACTTGTACAGTATCCCAAAAGAATCCTTCCACCATATTGTCATTTGTAAGATTCGAAAGCCCTTCATCATAAGGACGGATGCCCTTTCTGGATATAACTGTAGTTACATAAGCTCCTTCGATCAGATTAGAATTCTCCCAATCGATACCATCTATCTTGTGTATTTTTTTCTCCAACTCTTGAGAGATTGGTGAAAATTCATCATAATCGTTATCATACAACAGTTCCACACTACCTCCCTGCGTCAGCAAAGGATCCACATCGATTTCTCTTGTTTTATATTCTTCCCCACACCCCTGGCTTTTCCCAAATTCGCTAAACTCTCCTGCCAGCAAAAAATCAGGACGTTTTTCAAGAAGATGCTTATAATCACAGCCATTTATAAGTACATTCATTAGAATAAAAGACAGGACTCCTAAAAATATGGAAAGGAAATATATTCCGCACAAAATGCCCAGCGTTCCCAATATCACCATCGCATATCCACCTGCGAATTTAGAAACGGCAGTATATTGTGCTGTATCAGAAACGTATATCTTCTGTTCTGCACTCTTCATCGACAATGTCTGATATAATTTTTCTTCTGTTTTGCTTCTGCTTAAATGATTACTCTGACTGAAAAGTAACGTATAAGGTCCTTTTTCCAGACTCAACTCATTAATTTTGTCATGTGAAATGTATCCGATTGACAATTCATTTCCATAGTCCGTATACCAGCCACATAGTTTGAATTTTTCTTTCGAATGTTCGAACACACCTTTGTATACATCTAAGTTTATTTCCATTCCTTGTTCTGGTTCAGAAATACCAAGTTTTTTCAATGACCGCTCAGATAATAGGATTTCGTCTTTCGCCTGAGGGTAGCTTCCAATCACATTGGTATATGCAGGCTTCAAAAAAGAGTTCCAGCTTTCCAAGTCAGCCCAAACTACGTTGCATATCGTTTTTTCATTATTCTTAGAAATGTCTGTAGCTTCACCTACAAAAATACTTTTCCCAACTTGTTTTATATAATCCAGTTGTTTTAATTTTGCATATTGTTCTTCTGTTCCATCTTCTATTCTGCCCGAAGAAGCAGCTCCATTTTCTCTGATTAATTTTATTTCTTCTGCCTGTATTTTTCCAAAAGAGATTCCGAATACCATGGTAATCGCAACAATACCGATTATGATCGAGCAAAACAGAATCGTATTTCTCACCTTTTTTGTGCCTGCAAAATTTTTAGCCAGAAATCGGATTATGTCTTTATTGTTATTTGGAATGTTCTTATGAAACATAGATGCCCTCCTAACAATCATTACTATTTCTTGTATAGATTTTCCCATCAGACATACGTATTACTCTGTCTGCCATCTGTGCTACTTCCTCTTGATGAGTTACGATCAATGTCGTCTGATGGAATCTTGCGGCACAGGATTTTAGTAATCCCACAACTTCCATACTTGTAACAGAATCCAGATTTCCGGTCGGTTCATCCGCCAGGACAATTGCCGGTTTCGTTAATAATGCCCGCGCTATAGAAACTCGCTGTTGCTGCCCACCGGACAGTGTTGATGGGAAACGTTCTAATTTATCTTTTAGTCCAAGTGTTTCTACAATTTCATTGAAAAAATCCACATCGATTTCCTTACCATCCAGTCGCATCGGAAGAACTATATTTTCGCGTATGCTAAGAGAAGGTATCAAATTATATTGCTGAAATACAAATCCGATATTTCTTCTTCTGAATATCGTTCTTTCTTCCTTGTTAAGATCTTTTAAACTTGTATTTCTGATCCAAACACCTCCAAAATCCGGAGTGTCAAGACCGCCCAAAATGTTCATAAGTGTTGTCTTTCCACATCCAGACGTACCGACAACCGCTATAAATTCGCCCTCTTCCACTGTCAACGACACACCATCTAAAGCACGCACTTCATATGTATCGGATGTATAATATTTTTTTAGATTCATGGCTTTGATTATATCCATCTTTTCTGTAAACTCCTTTCGTAAATGCTACCTTTAACTCAGCCATAATCTATTGTACATGGTACCTCTTACAAATTTCTTACAAGTTGCATATGAACTGTCTATACCGGAAGATTCACTTCTATAAGCAGCCCTGGCTTCATTTGTTTTGCTTTCATCATCCCTTTTTGTAATAGAACAATCTCTCTGGAAAGATATAAACCAATTCCGCATCCTTCCTGCCCTCTTGCCTGCTCACCACGATAAAATCTTTGAAAAATTTTATTTTCTTCTCCATCTCTTATCCCGATTCCATAATCTCTTACTTGAATTTTATAAAACATTTCTGTCTGTTTCATTGTGATATTGATCGTGCTGTTGTTTTTACTATATTTGACTGCATTATCAAACACATTATAAAATGCCTCACACATCCAGTTTTTATCATGTTCGCAAATGATTTTCTCCGGCAATTCTACTTGAAAAAAGATACCTTTATCTTCTGCCTTTTTTTGTATTTGCCCTAATGCATTTAGAATTGTTTCAACAAGATTTTCTTTTTGCATGTGAACTTGTATGATTCCTTGCTCTAATCGAGCAGTTTTTATAAAGCTTTCCACTAAAAAACATAATTGTTCTTCACTTGTTCGCAAGTCTTTCATGTATTCTGTATTCAATACTTCTTGCGTTTCATCCAATGACTCTTGCAACAATTCTGTATAATTTTTTATATTCGCCAGCGGTGTCCTTAGTTGATGCGCAATCTCAGAAATCAATTTTTGTATCTCATATTGACTTTTTTCGGCCTCTTTTCTTCTTCCTTCTAACATTTCCTGTAAACGGATTAACTGATTGGCTGTTTTAGAATAAAGCGTTTCCTTCCCTATATCAGAATCATCTAAGTCATTGCCATTTATTAAAGATTCGGTCAGTTTATATATTTTGTTCATTTCCTTTGTTCTAAAATGATTCTCAACTAAATATACAGTGCTTCCTCCGAGTATGAAACCTACTAAAAATACTGTGAAAATTGCTACAGCCATGCTAATCTCCCATTCTATATCCCATTCCAAATACATTACTGATAACATTCGATGAATCATTTAATTTCTTTTTCAATCTGCTGATCATAACGCTAATTGTGTTAGGATCAATAAATTCACTATCGATTCCCCATATATTTTCCATTATCATCTCTTTTGTAAGAACCTGATTCTGGTTCATAATAAAATATTCCAAAAGCTGATACTCTTTGAGTGTTAACGATATTTCTGTTTTTCCTACAAAAACCTGTTTTCTATCCGAATACAAGATAACCTGCCCGCACATAAAAACATTTTCATTTGATTTTCTCTTCAAAACAACTTCCATACGTTTTAACAATACCTTTATTGAAAATGGTTTGACCACATAATCATCTGCTCCTATATCAAACGCTTTTAACATATCTTTTTCATCATCTTTTGCAGTTAAAAAAATTGCCGGGATTCTTCCATTTTTTTGAAGTTCCTGATATAGATTTATTCCATCTCCATCCGGTAATCCAATATCTACGATCAACAAATCTACAGAACTATCTATATTTTTAATTGCTTCTTTTCTTGAAGCAGCAAGAATCGTTGTATAACCTTGATTTTGCAATGATGTATCTAAGGCTTTTCTCAACAAATTGTCATCTTCTATAATTCCTATTACCATACACACCTCCTGATTTTTCTAGAATATAATACAAAAAAGCCCATTACAATATACATAACACCTCTGCATATTGTAACGGACTTTTTTCAAACCCAGACTTGGTGCAAGCACCATTTCTGATAAAAACCTCGAAAGTTTTTGTTCTATGTGCATATATTACCCAATTTCATTCACAAAGTCAATATGTTTTCTACTAAATTTTCAAGTACCTTTTATGTTTTGGATTATTATTTTGCTTCTTAATATATTGTATTACTCCACTAATGAATTTATACGCTTCAGCAATAACCTGATTTTTTTCAAAATACTCTTTGTACTTCAAAACTCTTCCATCTTTTTCACAGAAAAAATGGTACAATTCATCCATTGTTTTATCACGCATATTACGGTTAGCAGCCTCCTTTAAAAGGTCATTATAAACAAATAGCAGTGCTACAAAATCATGAAATGCAGGATAAGCCATATATTTACTACGAGCATGTAAACTAATTTCCTTTTGAGCCTGAGATAATGCATTTGTCAACTTGATGGTCTTTCGAAATTTTTTCTCTCCCTTAGGTTTCATAATTGAACTCATCAAACAATTGCTATGAGCTGCCGCATTTCTTAAAAATTTAATAGATTGTAAATAATCACTGTAATTTGCTGATTTATACTCTTGATAATATATGGTATATAACTCCACAAATTTCCCAAATGATAATAATTCAACCAAATTCCAAACGGAATATTCCTCATCCATTGAATGTTTCTCTGCTAAATCAGATGTGAAATTATATGAATTTGCTTTCTGTAGTATTTCTATCTTTGTATTAGGATATGCCCAAAAATATTTTTTGACAATATTATATCCATCTTCTTTTTCATTTCGACTGACATCATATAACATCCTTGTTTTTAGTATGTGCTCTACGTCTAAACACATACCCAAAATTATTTTTCGAAGATACATATCTAGCTTCGACAATTCCACTAAGTACGCAAATTCTAAATTTACATACTTACCATTTTTCGGATTAATAGGATAATTTTTTGCATATGATTTCAATTTGAAATAATAATTATTGTAGCGAAGAAATTTTTTTGCATCCTCTTCACACATTATTTCAAAAGTAACTCCTTTTTTCTTGAGATCTTCAATTTGCTCATCTATTGTAAGTTTCTTTTTCATCGTAAAAGCTCAACCTTTTTCCGTTATTTATATCATTTCCATAAATATCATAGCAATGAATTTTACAAATAGCAACTATTGTTTATACTTCGTTAATAGCTGTAGCCACTTCATAATTTTCCAGCAAAGAATCACTTAAAATATTTACAATATTTTTCCAAAAAAGAAGCGCTCATACAGGCGCTTCTTCTTACCATATTAGGACTTCGATCAAAAAGTCAGTGGGCCACAAAGTGGGCCATTTTTCAAAAACTTACATGAATTTATATAGAGTTTTATCCACGTCTAAAATCCGCTAAATGCTCTAGCTATCAGCATTTAAAGGCATTTAACAACTTATATGGACATTTATGAAATTGGCCTCATAATAACAATTCCAAGTTTCATTTCTCTATAGTTCTCCATTTCGTTATTTTATTAGATTTCATACTTATTCAATCTTATCACACATGTGTAAAAAAGTCTATATCCCCATAAATCCGATATCCTGCTTACAGTTACCCCCGGGGGATCATTTCCGAATTGCAATGATATCTTCTACTTTGATTTCTCAGGCATCTTTCAATATAAATTTATGAATAATCTCCGCCACTCCGTCATGATTATTATCGTGTTCCGTCACATAGTTTCCATATTCCGCAATTCCCGGAAAAGCATTGCACATGACAGCTCCCACATGGGCCGCTTTCAGCATTTCCACATCGTTCTGTGCATCTCCGGCGGCTACAGAATTCTCAATCGGGATTCCCAGATAATCGCAGAACCATCGAACCGCAAATCCCTTGGATATTCCCTCTGGTACGATTTCCTGATAACAGTCATTAGAGAAAAAGCTGTGTACTTCTCCTGCATACTGCGAGATCACTTCTTTTTGAAAACAAATATTTTTCTCTTTTTGTTCTGCCGGTGTGATCGCGATCAGTTTATACGGATCCTCCGGCACAACATCTGCCGCACATTCTACAACCTTGTAGGGCAGCTGATTGATCTTTGCATATCTGTGAAGTTCTTCCGTATCCCTGGCAGAAAGAATATGTGTATCTGAGTAACTCTGAATATGCAGATCACGCTTCATAGCTTCCCCGATGATCTTTGCCGCAGTTTCCTTTGAGAAGGTTTTACCGTAAACGGTCTTTTCATGATATGGATCATAGATCTGTCCTCCGTTAAAGCAGATCACATAGCAGCCTTCTTTATCCAGTCCGGCTTTTGCCGCACAGACACGCGCACTTGCCAGAGGACGCCCTGTGCAGACTACGATCTTATGTCCACATGCCAGAGCTTCATCAATTGCCGCCTGGTTTCCCGATGTCACTTCCTTATGATCATTCAGTAAAGTTCCATCCAGATCCGTAAATAGTATTCTTGTTTCAACAGACATTTTGTATTGTTCCTCCATTACTTCCTCTATGCTGTATTCTTTAACACAGCAGATCATTCCAAATAATATCTAATTTTCTCCTCGTTTAATTTCTCGCCGATGATGATCAGCACATCCTGTCCTGCACCGATCGGTTTTAAGCTTATCTCGTGCTGCGTTGCATTCAGTTCCAGCCAGTTTTCTCCATCCTGCAAAAATCCTTTAATACGCAAAACTCCACCGCAGGCAGGATCTTCAAAGATTTTTTTGGCTGCATGTTTTGCTTTTGATACAGCAATCTTCTCATCCATAAAAAATAATGTCTGAAAAATTTCGTCCTGATCTGCATACAGTTTCTCATAATCCTCGACCAAATAACCGGACTCCAGGATTTTTTTGAATTCTTTTTCTGTGAAGTCTTCCCAGTCCTTGCAGATCACTTCGTCTTTCAAAACTCTCGAACAGTGAATCTCCTGCAATGCACGGTTCAGATGTGCAACTGTCTGTCGAATTTCTTCTGCAGATGCATCCTGTGTTTTGCTTAAGAGTACACATCCTGCGTTGGCAACTTCCGAAGCCAGCACGTAATCCGCTTCCTTTGAAAGTGTTTTTTCCAGACTCGCATCCACAACTGTGATCACATTCCCAATCTGGTACCAGCGGTCCAGTGGTTCTTCATGAAGTGCATCAAAGAAATCATCTACATCGAAGATTCCGGACGGTTCGATCAGAACTCTGTCGTAACCACACATTCCCATTGCGATCAGTTTTGTTTTGAAACGTCTTCTGTAACAGTCTTTATCGCAGCCACCGGCCACCATTTCCAGCTCACAGTTCTCACCTTCCAGCTCACGAAGAAGCATCATATCCACATTGATGGCTCCGAAATCATTTTCAAGGATGCCGATGTTCTGTCCCTGCTCCATCAGATAACGGGCATATTTTTTTATAAATGTGGTCTTACCAGAACCAAGAAAGCCCGTGATCAAATCTACCTTTACCATTGTCTTTTTTCCTTATCATTCTTAAATATTTAATTCTTTTCGAATGTTTTCTGCAAAAATACGGTGTCCTTCTTCCGTAAAATGAACTCCATCGTAAATTGTCGGGATTTCCCATCCACTGGCATCTGTAAAAGCAATCCCAAGGCGCTTTGCAATCCTTTTATATTCTTTTCCCAGATTGCGGGATTCCGTCAGAAGTTCCGGACGGTCCACCCACTGTCCTTCCTGCATTGCCGGCGGTGCGATCAGACGAAGGCGCATCTTTCTGCTTGCAAGTCCTGCTTCTTCCATCATTCGCTTCAGAAAGCGTTCCATCCTCTTTGCCACATCCGCTGCTGTAAAATCCGGATTTTCCAGAAGATCATTTGTTCCAAGCATTACCAGAAGCCATACCGAATTCGGCTTTCGATGCCAGTCTCGAACCTGCTGACAGGCAAATTTTACAGTGCTGACCGTATGTGGTATGCTTCGTCCATTTACACCATGATTTTCGACTTTCCAGTCTGTCTCTGTATCCAGTATTCCTGTCCATCGGACCTCTTTGGGATATCTTCCTTCATTTGTATCATGCGGATCATATCCATATGTATTGGAATCTCCATAACAGATCAATGTTCCTGGCATGTTTTTATCCTCTTTTCTTGCATATTTTCACTATTGTTCCCTACAGTCTGCTCAGAAATGTCCACCTGTATACCAAACCCAGGCTGCCAGACCAAATTCTATGAGCATGATCAGCGGAATACCTATATAAAATTTCGGTTTTCTTGTTTTGTGATGAAAAATACTCATCCCAAGTAAAGCTCCGATGCTTCCGCCTATAACTGCAGCCCCCATCAGAACTTTCTCCGGGATCCTCCAGGCATGACGCCGTGCTCTGCTCTTATCGTCTCCGTACAACAGAAAAGTAATGAAATTGACTGCCAGTAAATATATAACCATATTTTTCATCGTGTTCCGCCTCCTTGCCTTAATATTATACATTACTTTTGCATGAATGGCAAAAAAACAGCCGGGTTTTATCCCAGCTGTTTTCCCATTTTTTTCAATTTTTCCCTTCGTTCGCGGTAATCCGGCAGTTCTTTTTCCACAACTGCCCAGAAACGCGGCGAATGATTCATTTCTTTACGATGTGCCAGTTCGTGGACAACCACATAATCAAGAAGTTCCGATGGCATCAGTACCAGCTTCCAGTTGAAGTTAAGATTTCCCGCAGAGCTGCAGCTTCCCCAACGGGTTTTCTGTTCCCGGATCGTGATTCTGTTATAGGTAACTCCCATCCTTTCTGCAAAATATGCGGTACGTTCAGGAAAGATCTTTTTTGCCTGCAAAATTCCTTCCTGACGCTCTTCGTCTGTGATCACATGCATATTCTCACGATATTTCTCCAGTTTCTCCTGCTGTGCAAATATCCACGTTTCATGATCTTTTACAAATTTCGCAATCCTGTATTTCGCCAGCCGGACCGGTGCCCGTACGATAACACTTCCGTCTGGTTTTACCTGAATCGTCAATGTCTTTCTGTTGGAACGTATCAGTTCATATTCTATCAAATTTTCATCATCTCCGACATGATGCAGCCGCCGGATGCCCCACAGTCCATTACTTCCTGTATCTGTCCGGTTCCTGCATGAATTCCTCCTATAGCATACACCGGAATTGTTACCTTTGTACAGACTTCTTTCAGAAATTCAAGTCCACGTGGTGGAAGCCCTTTCTTGCAGTCTGTCACATAAACATGGCCCGCCGTCACATAGGCTGCGCCTGCTTTCTGTGCCCTGACCGCTTCCTCCGGAGAATGGATGGACGAGCCTACTATTCGGAAATCATTGAGTTTTCCACAATATTCTTCCAGTAAAAAAAGAGGCAGATGAATATATGGATGGTGCAGTCGCCGGGCCACTTCTACAAAGCTATGGAGCATACATGGTGTATCATATCTGCCACAGATTTTAAGAACCTGTCCTGCCATTGCTTCATATGCAGACTCTGAAAGATCTTTTTCCCGCAGGATCAGTGCTTTGGGATGCATCTGGCAGATTCTCTCCACCTGTTCAAGAAAAGGTCTTTCACAGAGTTTTCGGTTCGTTACTGCTATTATATTTCTATATTCTGCAGCACCAGCATTTTCATTTCTGGCACCATTTTTTTCTTTACAGATAGACATAATCGTTCATGACCGGCTGAAGATCATGATTCAAAAGGGCCTGATATACTTCATCCACAGATCTTCCGTCTGAAATTTCAAACTGGTCATCTCCCTTGTCTTCGATATCCTCTACATGGCTTCCAATACCTGTACTAACCCCGGCGGAAATTTTGGTTGCCGCAATATTAACCAGATTGTCACGAACTCTTTCGCACTCTCTGGTGGAAACCGTAATACTGGCAAATGGCATAAACAGCCGATATGCACAGACTACCTGCAGAAGCTGAGGTTCATGCACATCCATCGGATTGATCCGGTCATTATTAATGATTGGACGCAGTCTCGGGCAGGAAAATGCAATCTCAGCATGTGGATATTTTCTCTGAAGAAGCCAGGCATGATAACCGGTAGCAAAGGCATCTTTACGGAAATCATCCAGTCCCAGAAGTGCAGCAAAACCAACACCGCGCATACCACCTTTCAATGCACGTTCCTGTGCATTCAGGCGATATGGAAAAATTCGTTTATGTCCGGCCAGATGAAGTGTTTCATACTTATCTGAATTGTAAGTTTCCTGGAAAACAGTCACATAATCGGCTCCACATTCATGCAGATAATGATATTCATCCGAATTCATCGGATAAACTTCCAGCCCGATCACTTTGAAATATTTTCTTGCAATCTTACACGCCTCACCAATATATTTCACATCGGACTTTACACGGCTCTCTCCGGTAAGAATCAGAATTTCCTGGAGACCGGTCTTTGCGATTGCTGCCATCTCTTTGTCAATTTCCTCTGCATTCAGCTGTGCACGGCGAATTTTATTGTGGCAGTTAAAACCGCAGTAGATGCAGTAATTTTCACAGTAGTTTGCGATATAGATTGGTGTAAACATATATACACTGTTTCCAAAATGTTTTCTTGTCTCCACTCTCGCCGCCTGCGCGATCTCTTCCAGAAGTGGAAGTGCCGCAGGAGAAAGAAGTGCCTGGAAGTCCTCAACCGTCCGATTGTCATGTTCCAGTGCTCTGCGTACATCCTTCTCTGTATACTTATCATAATCATAGGCATTCATCGCTGTGATGACCTGTTCCATAACATCGGACTCTTCCATTGTCTCCATTCCCGGAAGATATTTCATATGATCGATACGGTTTTTTTTCATATCTTCCAGAATTACTTCATTGACGATACTCTCGTTAAAATGTTCGCCATGTTCTGTTGTATTTGATGACATTTTGTCTTCTCCTTTATCTGATAGTCTTTAGTCGTGCAAAAATCCCGTAAGCGGTGAAGAAGCACTGGCTCCCTTATCCAAAGTCCGTCCAAATCCGGATAAATAAGCATTTCTGCCTGCTTCAATTGCTTTTTTAAATGCTTCTGCCATCACCTGTACATCACCTGCAGTTGCGATTGCGGTGTTTGCCATAACAGCGGCAGCTCCCATTTCCATCGCCTCACATGCCTGGGATGGTCTTCCAATTCCGGCATCTACAATGATCGGAAGATCAATCTCATCAATCAGGATCTGGATAAATTCTTTTGTGCAGATTCCTTTATTGGAACCAATCGGAGATCCAAGAGGCATTACACATGCTGCACCGGCATTGACCAGGTCTCTTGCTGCATTCAGATCCGGATACATATACGGCATAACTACAAACCCTTCTTTTGCAAGAATCTCTGTTGCCTTGATCGTTTCATAGTTGTCCGGAAGAAGATATTTGGAATCATGGATAACTTCAATCTTGACAAAATCACCACATCCAAGCTCTCTGGAAAGTCTCGCAATACGCACAGCCTCCTCTGCATTTCTCGCTCCGGAGGTATTTGGAAGAAGCGTAATGTTCTTTGGAATATAATCCAGAATATTCGCAAGTCCCCCCTGATTTGCACGACGAAGGGCAAGCGTAATGATCTGTGTTCCTGCTTTTTCAATACATGCTTTTACAAGATCCAGTGAAAATTTACCGGATCCAAGAATAAAACGGGATGTAAATTCATGTCCTCCAAGAATCAGTTTATCTTCTGTTCTGTCCATTTCTTCATTCTTGCCGCTTCCGCCGCCCATAAAACTAACGATTTCCATAACGTCCCCTTCTTTCAAAATTGTGCTTCCATAAAGTTCTCTTGCCAGGATCTGGTCATTTAATTCAATGGCAACCTGTACTGGTACATACTGGTTCTTCTCCAGATATTCTGTAACAGATAACGGCTGCTCCAGAGTTCTTTTTACTCCATTTACTGTGATCATATGCTGTCCTCCTGTGTGAAACCAACAAAAAAAGAGTCCACAAAGAAATACACCCGCGGTGGTGCACCCCTTCATGAACTCTGTTCACTCTCATTGGTTTTCTTATAAAATTATCTTTTAAAGTATACCTCTGTCAGTTTCATCTGTCAAGCGTATTCCCCTCGCTGTTTTTCAGTCAGTCTCTTGTCATCAGCATCAGTAAGGAGCCTGCATCAAACTCTACACATGCCTCTTCATCTACAATTTCATTACTGACTGTAAGTCCACTGTCTGAAACTTTCAGATGATATTTATTCAGTGGATATTTGAACCCTCTCAGTGTCAGACCTGTCAGATCTCCCTCCAGCGAAAAGAAAGAAACATATTTGCCAAACTGTTCCTCTTTCTTAAGAACTGTATGACTTTCGATCAGTTTCATATAATTCCACTGATCGACCAGTATGATATCCGCACCTCGGTTCCTTCCATGTACCAGCAGTCCGAAATTAGCCATAAGGTGATCGATCCGGTTTCCGGTCGCACCCAGGATCGTAATCCGCTCAGCACCACGGTCAATCGCAAAATTCACGGCAGACTGTGTATCCGAATCATCTTTTTCCGGCTTCAGACGCATAATCTCTGTCTCCCTCAGCCCTTGCAGATACAATGCCCCCTCAGCCGAAAGGCTGTCAAAATCTCCTACTGCCATCTCCGGCTGCCAGTCTGTTCCTTTAAAAAATTCAACACCTCTGTCTGCTGCGATCAGATCTACTTTTTCTGTTTTGTTTTTCTTCAAAAAATCGAGGGCAAAATCTCTCTGGATATTGCCCCCGCTTACGATGATCACATCTTTCATGCTCTTCCTCAATCAATCTCTGATTTAATCTTGTCCATCTTTTTCTGTATACTGTAAACATTTGTTTCCAGATCACCACTAAATACATAAGAACCTGCAACCAGAAGATTCGCACCGGCTTTCATAACAGTTTCCATCGTTTCATCGTTGATTCCGCCATCCACCTGTATATCTACATCCAGTTCTTCTCTGTCGATCAGTTCCTTCAGCTCCACGATCTTCTCTGTACATTCCGGAAGATATTTCTGACCACCGAACCCTGGCTGTACGGTCATAATAAGAACCATATCCACATCTTCCAGAAGATGGCTGATATCATTTACCGGAGTTGCCGGTTTAATAGAAACTCCGACTTTGACGCCAGCATCTCTGATCAGTTCAATTGCTCTCTCCAGATCCTCACATGCTTCTGCATGTACCGTAATGGAATCTGCACCACAGTCCACAAAATCCTGAATATAACGTTCCGGTGCCGATACCATCAGATGTACGTCAAAAAACATTTCGGATTCTTTGCGGATAGAACGGATCACCGGCATTCCAAACGAAATACTCGGCACAAAATCTCCATCCATAACATCAATGTGAAGCCATTCAACTCCTGCTTTTTCCAAAGTCTGAATCTGTTCGCCCAAACGGTTAAAGTCCGCCGACAAAATTGAGGGGCACAATCGATATTCCATTTAATATCTCCTTTTCTCTTTCAATTCTTCATATAAACTTAGATAATCTTCATATCGGAGTCTGCTGATCTCACCATTCTCCAAAGCTTCCTTTACTCTGCATCCCGGTTCATGGATGTGTCTGCATCCCTGAAATCTGCATGTATCTTCATATTTTCGAAATTCCGGAAAATAATTTTTCAGATCCTGCTCTTCCATATTCATCAGATATAAAGACGAGAATCCTGGTGTATCCATCAGAAACGTATCTTCTCCAACCGGAATCACCTGTGAATGTCTGGTCGTATGCCGGCCTCTCTTCAGCTTACGGCTGATCTCGCCGGTCTCCATCTGTACTTCTCCCTGCAAAAGATTCGTCAGGGAAGACTTACCGACTCCGGAAGGTCCTGCAACAACTGTTGTCTTTCCCTTCAGGATCCTGTGTATCTCATCCAGTCCCTCTTTTTCAAGTGCACTGGAAAGGATCACCTGATAACCGCAGTTTCTGTAAGTTTCACATAATGTCCGGGTTTCTTCTTCCGATGCAAGATCTTTTTTATTAAAGCAGATCACTGCCGGAACCTCTGCCTGTTCCATCATGATCAGGAAGCGGTCCAGCAGCATAAAATTGGGTTTGGGATTTTCAAGTGCAAAGATCACAAACGCCTGGTCAACATTTGCAACTGCCGGACGAATCAATGAATTCTTGCGTGGAAGGATTCGGATCAGATTGCCCGTTTGTTCCTGCTGGTCAAGTATTGTGATTTCCACATTATCACCTACCAGCGGTTTCTGATTATCTTTGCGGAAGATTCCCTTGGCTTTACATTCATAGAGCACTTCATCTTCTCCGTATACATAATAGAATCCCGCTATTCCTTTGATGATCTTACCCTGCATGTATTACTCTGCTTTCTTGAAAGTAAGTGGATACTGTCCCAGCTGCTGGATCGTACCATCCACTACTTCTGACACATATAATGTACCTTCGCTGACTCCCGGAGCTCCGGTAACATCCAGTGTATATGGGAATGTTATCTGTTTGCAGTCCACAATGATCGAAGACTGTGTTTCTCCGTTCACATCCTGAAGAAGTTCCAGTCGAACCTGTCCTCCCTGATATCCGGTCGGTGTATTCAGTGTCTGTGTACATTTCCATACTTCACCATTTGCAGCAGCTGCACTCTGCTGTGTGCTATCTGTGCTCTGTGCTGATGCAGTATTATCTGTTGCTGATGTATCTTCTGTATCAGAAGCCGGAGCTTCATTTCCACTGCTTACTACAATTTCAATCGGCTGATCCGGATCTGCTGTTTCATCTGCTGCCGGATTCTGAGAAATAACTTCCCCAGATGCCACATCGCTGCTCTGCTGCTCTGTTACCTTAATGTCAGTCCATTTTCCAAGTGTTGTGATTGCATCATTCTTTGTCATACCGACAACGCTTGGCACTGAAACACTATCGCCATAATCCAGACCACGGCTGACAACCAGTGTAACCTCGTCACCTGCGGAAACGCTGCTTCCGGCTGCCGGTGTAACAGAATCCACATATCCTGGATTTACCATCGGATAGCCTGTTCCATCATCTTCACTGTACTCTTTCTGTACCGTTACATTCAGTCCCAGATCTTCCAGTGTCTGCTGTGCATCTATACCGGTCTCTCCGGAAAGATCAGGCATAACAACTTCCTGCTGACCTTTACTGAGATAATATTTCAGAGTTGTATACTGTTCTACTTTTGTTCCGGCCGGAATATCCTGTGAAGAAATTCTGCCTTTTTCCTGAGTAGAATTTTCTTCTCCCATCATCTGTTTGCCAAGCTTTTCTTCTTCAAGCAAAGCCGCTGCTTCATCTTCTGTCTTGCCAACCAGATCCGGTACTATAACCATTCCGTCTTCATCTGTACCTGTTGCATCTGCGTTCTGTTCCTGCTGGTTATCTGTCGGTGTTTCACCACCGATGATGCCTGCCGCCTTACCGATAAAGAAAATTGCGATTACAAGGATCACTGCCCCTGCAACGAGAGACAGGATTGTCAGTGCACTGTTCGGTGCTTTATGTTTCTTTTTATTTCTGGATTTCTTTTCTTCACGTCTGCGGCGATATTCGTCCTCGTAATCATCATCGTCGTCATCATAATCATCATCCAGTACTTCATCTTCCAGCTCAGCCACATCCTGCTTACGCTGTGAAGTACGGTTTTTCGGTGTATGCTTGATCTCGCCAAGCTCTTCATCAGAGATCACAACTGTTTTCGCTTCGTTGTCAACAGAAGATAATTTCACAAAATTCCCCTGCGGATCGATCAGAGAATGTTTCAGGTCGGCAATTACATCCTCCATCTTTTCATATCGACGATTTACACTCTTCTGTGTACATTTCAGGATGATCTGCTCCAGACTGTACGGAAGTTCTTCTGTATATACACTCGGAGGTACCATTTCTTCCTGCAGATGTTTGATTGCGATCGCAACAGTTGTATCTCCGTCAAACGGTACACGTCCCGTTACCATCTCATACAATGTAATACCAAGTGAATAGATATCACTCTTTTCATCACTGTAACCGCCGCGGACCTGTTCCGGAGAACTGTAATGTACAGAACCCATCACATTGGAACTGATAGTATTTGAAGAAGCAGCTCTTGCGATACCAAAATCTGTTACTTTTACTTTACCGTCTGTTGAAATAATAATATTCTGCGGCTTTACATCTCGGTGAACGATTCCGTGATTATGTGCTGCCTCCAGCCCCATAGATACCTGAATCGCAATACTTGTTGCTTCTTTGATCGAAAGTTTACCCTTTTTGGCAATATACTCTTTCAGTGTAATGCCTTCGATCAGCTCCATAACGATGTAATATACACCTTCATCATCACCCACATCAAAAACATTGACAATATTCGGATGTGTCAGTCCTGCTGCCGCCTGGGCCTCACTGCGGAACTTGCGGATAAAAGTTGTATCCTCTCTGAATTCCGGCTTCAATACTTTTACTGCCACAAAGCGGTTCAGCTTGTGATCCTTTGCCTTATATACATCGGCCATTCCGCCGGTGCCTATTTTACCTAAGATTTCATAGCGTTCTGCTATGATCATTCCCGTCTTTAACATTTTTCCACCTCATTTGTGAATGGTTCTACCAGTATGACTGCTATGTTGTCCTTACCACCGTTCTGGTTTGCTTCTTTCAGAAGTTTCTCGCCCTTCTTCGGCAGTTCCTCTGTCTGGTCCAGTATGATTTCCTCTAATTTACTGTCCTCTACCATATTGCTCAGACCATCGGAACACATAAGAATCGTACTGTCCGGTTCCAATTTCAGGTCAAAAAAGTCAATATCTACGGTTCTCTCTGCACCAAGCGCCCTGGTAATGATATTTTTATCCGGATGATTTCTTGCCTCCTCCGGTTTGATCTCACCCATACGGACCATTTCCTGTACCAGTGAATGATCTTTTGTCACCTGATGAATTTCTCCCTGGATCACGTATAAACGACTGTCTCCTACATTGGCCACATATGCATAGTGACCGACAACTGTGCAGACCACGATCGTTGTTCCCATTCCCCTCAGATGTTCTTCTCTGCGGGAGCGTTCCAGAATCTCCGTATTTGCAGTCTCAATGGCATGACGAATCACCTTGATAGGGTTGAAATCCGCATCTCTCCGAATCTCGTCCACCAAAGTCTGAACTGCATGCGAAGATGCATAATCTCCGGCATTGTGTCCACCCATACCATCAGCAACGACAAACAGATTCGGAAGATTTCCAACCGGGTTTTCGGAAACAAACACATAGTCCTGGTTCATCTTCCTCTTCTGCCCTACATCCGTAGCTGAATATACCCTCATGTCACTTCTCACTTTCTGTTTTTTCCATATATCTTTTTCTTAACTGACCACAGGCACCGTCAATATCGCTGCCCATTTCCCTTCTAATAGTACCATTTATTCCACATTTTTCAAGATTAATTTTGAAATTCTCCACCGCCTCACGTGTGGAACGTACAAAGGAACGCTCTCTTACCGGATTGACCGGAATCAGATTCACATGACAGTTAAGCCCTTTCAGACGGCCTGCAAGTTCCTGCGCATTTTCTTTACTGTCATTCACTCCTGCCACCAGACTGTATTCAAAGGTGATTCTGCGCCCTGTCTTGTCAAAATAATTGCGGCAGGCTGCCAGTAATTCATCAATAGAATATTTATTGGCGATCGGCATTAACTCCCGCCGCTTTTCATCATTCGGTGCATGAAGAGACACAGCCAGTGTCATCTGAAGTTTTTCTTCTGACAGTTCATAAATTTTCGGAACCAGGCCACAGGTAGAAACCGTAAGATTTCGCTGGCTGATATGGATTCCTCCGTCTTCCGTAAGAATATGAATAAAACGCAGCAGGTTGTCATAATTATCCAGCGGCTCACCGGTTCCCATTACCACTACATTGGAGATACGTTCTCCGATAGATGTCTGAATACGGTAAATCTGATCCAGCATCTCTGACGGAAGAAGGTTTCTGGTCAGGCCGCCAATCGTAGATGCACAGAAACGACACCCCATACGGCATCCCGCCTGAGATGAAATACAGACGGAATTTCCATATTTATAACGCATGAGAACACTTTCGATCATATTTCCGTCAGCGAGACGGAACAGATACTTTCTGGTTCCATCCACCTTTGAGATCTGAACATCCAGGGTTTCCAGTGCTGTAATCGGATAATCAGCCAGTTTCTGTTTCAGGCTCTTCGGGAGATTTGCCATCTCATCATAAGAAGTTACCAGATGTTCATGCAGCCAGCTGTAGATCTGCTTTGCACGGAAAGGTTTTTCTCCAATCTGCGTCATGAGTTCTTTTAACTCATCTATCGTCATTGATTTGATATCTGTCATAATTATTTCCTTCTGAATCTTGCAATAAAGAACCCATCTGTGCCATGCACTCCCGGAAGCATCTGCAAATATCCAAGTCCGGTCGTTTCTGAGCGAAGTTCTTCCGGTATGAATTCATCAATACTTTCCAGTTTGAACGGATGATTGTTCATAAACCACATCATGTTCTCTTCATTTTCTTCTTTTGCAATCGTACATGTACTGAATACCAGTACTCCTCGCGGTTTTACATATTCTGCTGCTTTGTCCAGGATCGTTCTCTGGAGGATCACAAGTTCTTCTTCCTTCTGTGCTGTCGAACGATATTTGATTTCCGGTTTTTTGCCGATCACACCATATCCGGAACACGGCACATCCGCAAGGACAATATCTGCTTTGCATTCCGATTCCACATCAAATATGGTTGCATCCTGTACCTTTGCCTGTACATTGATGGAATTCAGTCTCTGAATGTTTTCTTCAATCAGGTTTACCTTATACTGACTGATGTCGCGAGCGTCTACCGTTCCAAAACCTTCCATTTTATCTCCTATATGGAGGCTTTTTCCTCCCGGTGCTGCACACATATCGATAACATAGTCACCTTTCTGAGGATTGGCAATCTCGGCAACCAGCATAGAACTGACGTCCTGTACAACCATTTTCCCCTGAATAAATGCATCCAGTGCAAGAATATGATTATATCCTGAAATACGTTTTGCATAAGGAAGATATGGTGCCTGTTCTACTTTGACTCCCTGATTTTTCAGACTTTCACAGATCTTATCTACGGAATTAAGATATGTACGGCAGCGTACAGTCACCGGTTTTTCCTCCAGAAAATCCGCAAGCATTTTTTCTGTTGTCTCTTCTCCATAATCGGCAAGCCAGCGTTCTACCAGTTCTTCCGGCATGGAATAGCGAACCGAAAGATAACGTACAAGATTCTCTTCCCTTGGAGGATATTCCAGTTCATCCATCTGCCTAGCCACCGTGCGAAGTACACCGTTTACAAACGGTTTCAGATTATAAAAGCCTTTTTTCTGTGCCAGTTTCACCGCTTCATTGCAGACTGCACTGTCCGGCACACGATCCATAAATTTCAGCTGATATACTGCACTTCGCAGAATCTCGCGGATCGGCGGTTTCATTTTATCAACAGGGATCTTCGAAAAAGAATCGATGATATAATCAATCAATATCCTGTATTCCAGTGTTCCCTCACAGACTCTTGTGATAAAAGCTCTCTCCTGTTTCGGCAGAAACTGATATTTGGAAAGCGCATTACGAATCGCAATATGACTGTGTTCTCCCTCTTCATCAATCTGAAGAAGGATCTCCATGATCATTTCTCTTGTATTGATTCCACTAGTCATCTCGTCTTCTTCCTCCTGCAAGTATCAAAAGTCTCAGAAGCTGCAGTATGGAAGCAGCCAGTGCAGCTACGTAGGTCATTGCCGCAGCTGTCAGTACTTTTCTTGCACCTTTTGTCTCATCACTTCCAAGAATCCCTGTACTCTGAAGCATTTTCAAAGCTCTGGAAGATGCATTGATCTCTACGGGCAGTGTCACCAGCTGAAACAGAACCGCAAGTGAAAAGAGAACGATTCCTGCCGTTATCAGTGGACGGATTCCTGAAAAAAGTCCGATCAGAAACAACGGCCAGGAAAGCGTGCTCCCAAAATTCGCCACCGGAACGATCGCGCTGCGAAATTCAAGTGGTGCATAGCCGATTGCATGCTGAATTGCATGTCCGCACTCATGCGCAGCTACTCCAACTGCTGCCAGTGAAGTTTTATCATAGATATCCTCGGAAAGACTTACAGTCTTTGTCCTTGGATCGTAATGATCTGTAAGGCTTCCGGAAATTGCTCTTACATGTACATCTGTAATCCCTGCCGCACGAAGGATTCTCTCTGCTGTCTCCGCTCCGGTAAGACCGGATGCACTTCTGATTTTGCGATAATAGGAAAATGTACTTTTCAGCCTTGTAGATGCAGCAAGTGACAGCAACATTCCAATGATCAGCAGCACATAGGTCCAGTCAAATCCATAATATCCGTATCCATATCCGTACATCCGCATCACTCCTTATGATCTTTCAGCATCGTCCCTGCAGTTACCTGATATCCGCGAAGAAACGCATCTGTTTCCATCCGTTTCTTTCCTTCCAACTGCACTTCCTTCAGAATCAGTGCATCCCTTCCGCATGCAACATGAATGCCGGATTTATCCACACCAATGATCGTTCCCGGTGCTTCTTTTCCACATTCCGCACACTCAACTGCACATTTCCACACCTTCAGCGTCTTTCCATTAAGAAACGTATATGCACTCGGCCACGGATTCAGTCCACGCACCAGTCTTTCCAGTTCAACAGCACTTTTTGAAAAATCCATCAGACCCATTTTCTTGCTGATCATAGCTGCATACGGTGTCGGGCTCTCTTCCGGCTGTTTTGTATAAACAGCAGTTCCATCTACAATTGAAGGAATCGTTCTGATCAGAAGAGCGGCACCTTCCTCTGCCAGTTTGTCAAAAAGGCTTCCACCTGTCTCATCCTCAGCAAGTGGTACGACTGCCTGAGAGATCATATCTCCCGTATCCAATCCAACCCCCATCTGCATGATCGTTACACCGGATTCTTTTTCTCCGTCGATCACGGCCTGCTGGATCGGTGCCGCACCTCTGTATTTCGGCAGAAGCGATGCATGAATATTCAGGCATCCATACTTTGGCATATCCAGGATCGTCTTTGGAATGATCTGTCCAAAAGCGGCTACGATGATCATATCCGGTTCCAGTTTTTTTAAAGTTTCCACAAATTCCGGTTCACGCACTTTGAGCGGCTGATAAACCGGAATATCGTGTTTCATTGCTTCTTCTTTGACCGGTGTCGGCAGAAGTGTCTTGCCTCTTCCCTTTGGTTTATCCGGCTGTGTTACAACTGCAGTCACCTCATATCCATTCTGTACAAGTGCCGCAAGAGGCGGTACCGCAAAATCCGGCGTTCCCATATAAACAATTTTCATATAGTAGTCTGCTCCTCTTTTCTCCCATTATACATGGGGCTGTTTCATTATTTAATCTGTGATCACCTTAATTGCTCTTTATTGCAATCAGTCTTCCTCATAGCTGGTTCTGTGGAGTTCTCCCTCAACCAGATCTGTGTACATTTTTCCGTCAAGATGATCGATTTCATGGCAGAATGCACGCGCCAGAAGTTCGGTTCCCTCATAGATCACTTCATTCATATCTTCATCCATGGCTTTAACTTTGACATAGTTTGGGCGAGTCACCTGACCTGCCATTCCCGGTACGCTTAAGCAGCCTTCGTCACCGGTCTGTTCTCCGGAAGTTTCAAGGATTTCCGGATTGATCAGTACGATCGGGCCTTCTCCTACATCAATGACTACAATTCGTTTCAAAATACCGACCTGTGGTGCTGCAAGTCCGACACCCATTGCCTCATACATGGTATCCAGCATGTCATCGATCAGTGTTATGATCTTTGGAGTTACTTCTTTTACCGGCTTGCTGATTTTTCGCAAAACCGGATCTTCTTCTGTTCTGATTACTCTGATTGCCATATTATTCTTCCTCTCTTTTTCTTCTTTTGTGGTGCATATAAATACTGCGGATTGCTCCACAACAAATTGTTCTCGCGATCCTGATATTTATGTATAGTCAAACTGAATATATAATTTCCGGAATCCGGAATTTACTTCAATGTATTTCTCTGTTTTATTCTTTATGTCCTGAAGTACACGTTCATCTTTGTGTTTCAGATACAATACCTTTCGGTAGATATCATTTACCTTTCCCACGGATGCATATGCAGGGCCGATCACATGTACTCTGTACTTTCCGCTAATGCGCTCTACAAACTTCGCAAGATAGTCCATTCCCTGCTCCAGAAGCTTCTCATCTTCTCCGGATGCCAGCACAGACAGCATATGTGCCGCCGGTGGATAATCCATCAGCATACGGTATGCCATCTCTTCCTGATAAAAAGCTTCGTAATCCTGCTTTGCAGCCGCCTGAATGCTATAGTGATCCGGATGATAGCTCTGTATGATCGCCTCACCGGCTTTTCTCCCTCTGCCAGAACGGCCGACGGCCTGTGTCAGCAGCTGAAATGTACGTTCTGCACAGCGATAGTCAGCAGCATTCAGCGACAGATCTGCCGCAATCGCACCGACCAGCGTCACATCCGGAAAATCATGTCCTTTAACGATCATCTGCGTACCTACCAAAATATCTGCTTTGTGTTCTGCAAAAGATGACAGTATTTTCTCATAACTTCCTTTTGTTCTCGTTGTATCGTAATCCATTCGAAGAACGCGTGCCTTTGGAAAAGTCTTTCGAAGAACCTGCTCAATCTGCTGTGTCCCGGCTTTAAAACCGCCGATATACGGAGAACCACACATCGGACATTTTTCCACCCGTGGCTGTTCATAGCCACAATAATGACAGACCAGCTTTCCATTATTGTGTTCTGTCAGCGCCACATCACAGTGTGGACATTTCAACGCTTCCCCACAGGAACGGCAGGATACAAAACCGGCATATCCCCTTCTGTTCAGAAAAAGTACTGACTGTTCTCCTCTCTCCAGTCTCCTCTCAACTGCGGTCTTCAGACTGCGGCTTAATATGGAACGATTGCCGTTTTTTAATTCCTCGCGAAGGTCTACAACAGTAACTTCCGGAAGCGGCCGGTCCTCATAGCGTGCTTCCAGCTTTACCAGACGATATTCTCCGTCTTTTGCCTTTGTATACGCTTCAAGTGATGGAGTAGCCGAGCCCATGACAAGGCGGGCATTTTCCATCTGTGCACGATATTCTGCCGTTTCTCTTGCATGGTATCTTGGGCTGTTTTCACTTTTATATGTCTGTTCATGTTCCTCATCAATGATGATCAAACCCAGTCTGGAAAAAGGTGTAAACAGAGCCGAACGGGGGCCAACCATAATCTGGATTTCACCACGTTTTGCCCTCTTGAACTGATCATATCTCTCTCCCTGTGAAAGTCTGGAATTCAACACAGATACTTTATCCCCAAACCATCCATAAAACCTGCGGACCGTCTGATAAGTCAGGGCGATCTCCGGAATCAGTACGATAACCTGTTTTCCCTCATTCACTACCTGTTGGATCAGTTTCATATAAATCTGCGTCTTTCCACTTCCAGTCACTCCATGGATCAAAACCGGACGTGGTGTTTCCTGCTTCCACTCTTCCTGAATCTGCAACAACGCAGCTTCCTGTGTCTCTGTAAGCATGGACAGTTGTTCCCGTGGAATATCAGAACCGTCTACCGGCATTCGATAGACTTCATCCTGTGTCACCAGCACTGCACCCTGATCCACCAGCGGCCTTATAACAGATGCTGTCATCCCAAGTTCTCTGGACGCTTTTGTATAATCCAGTTTCTTCTCTTTCAGAAGCGCCCGAACCAGTCTTGCCCTGGCTTTGCATCTGCCACTCTCCAGTTCCGCTGCCAGCTGCTCTGCCGCTGCCACATCCATATTCAGTACTATATAACGTTTCTCTTTTGCTTTGACCTTTTCCCTGACCGGAAGAACCGTTTTCAGCGCCTGTACCATTGTAGAACCGTATCGGTTCTTCATCCATGCTGCAAGTGCGACCAGGCGTTCTTCTGTGGTCTCCTCACTGCTGCAGATTCCATGAAGTTCTTTCATTTTGGATATATCAAATGCCGGTTTGTCAGAAAGGCCTGTCACATATCCCTTTCTTTCATGATTACCGTTTCCAAAGGGAATGGTCACTACCATTCCCAGTTGAATCTCTGCTTCCAGTTCTTTCGGAACTCTGTATTGAAAACTGCGGTCAAGCTTTTCGTGGGATATATCCACAATGATATCCGCGTAGATCATTTATCTGCTCTTTCTTTATCCTCCTGAAGAATCTCTGCGATCAGGACTCTTTCATCCATAGGATACTTCTTACCTTTGATCTCCTGGTAGTCTTCATGTCCTTTTCCTGCCAGAACAATGATATCTCCGGGTTCTCCATGATGGATTGCATATGCAATTGCTTCCTTACGGTCACAGATCTCGACATATTTTCCATCAGTCTTACTGATGCCGATCTTAATATCATCAATGATATCCTGCGGTTCTTCAAATCTCGGGTTATCGGATGTGATGATCGTCAGATCTGCCAGTCTGCCAGAGACCTCTCCCATCTCATAACGGCGGGATTTTGCACGGTTTCCTCCACAGCCAAACAGGCAGACCAGTCGATGCGGATGATATTCTCTTAATGTAGTAAGCAGACTCTCCAGTGCCATTGCATTATGTGCATAGTCGATCATCAATGTAAATTCATCAGAAACTTTGATCACCTCGATACGACCCTTGACTCTCGCCACTTTCAGTGCCTTGATGATGTTTTCCTGTGATACATTGAAATGACGACAGATTGCGATTGCAGTCAGTGAATTATAAATACTGAATTTACCCGGAATATCAATTTCAACCGGGAATTCCATCAGTCCTTTCAGCTGATAAGAGATACCGAGATATCCTTTGCCGCCTACCATATGTGCATCTTCTGCACGCAGATCAGCTTCCGGAGAAAATCCGTAAGTTTCCAGCTGACAGGTATGCCCTTCGATAATTCTCTCAAAGTGTTCATCATCTCTGTTGACGATTCCCACACGACACTGCCGGAGCAGCATAGATTTGCATCTGAGATAATCATCAAAATCCTTATGCTCGTTTGGTCCGATATGATCTGGTTCAATATTGGTAAAGATACCATAATCAAAAACAAATCCCTGTGTACGGTGAAGCATCAGTCCCTGTGAAGAAACTTCCATAACTACACAGTCACATCCTGCATCTACCATTTTACGAAAATATTCCTGCACCAGATAAGATTCCGGAGTTGTGTTGCTTGCCGGAATGGATTCTTCTCCAATGATCGCTTCGATGGTTCCAATCAGTCCAACTTTGTATCCTGCATTTTCGAGAATGGATTTTACCATATATGTTGTGGTAGTTTTTCCTTTGGTTCCGGTAATTCCGATCGTTTTCAGTTTCTCCGCCGGATGTCCAAAATATGCAGCAGAAATAAAGGCCATCGCATAACGGGTATCTGCAACTTTGATCACAGTTACATCTTCCGGCGCTTCTACCTCTTCCTCAACAACGAGTGTCTTCGCACCTTTCCTGATCACATCCGGTACAAATTTGTGTCCATCTACAACCGCACCGCGAATGCAGATAAACAGGGAATTTTCTTCTACTTTGCGGGAGTCATATACAACTGTAGAGACTTCCTGTTCTGTGCTGCCCTGACAACAGATATATTTCAAACCTTCCAATAATGTTGATACTTTCATATTGTCCTCCTCTGCCTCGGGATATATACTCCATTACAGAATAGCACAAACAGATTCTCTTTTCAATGTTTGTAGATTTTGTCTTCCTTTTCTGCTTTTCTGCTTTTTTACAAAACATCACTGAATATAGTCTTGCCATCTTCTTTAACTGGCAGTATAATAGGAAAGTAAAATTACAAAATAGGGGAGCTGGCTGAAGCCGGCTGAGAGGAAACTGATTGGTTTCGACCCTTAACCTGATTTGGATAATGCCAACGTAGGGAAATACCAGACACATTGAACGAAGGTACCCCTGCGGTATCTTCTTTTTTGTTATCAGATTTTTAAGAAGCTGTCAATGGCTCATCCCTCATCAGGTAGAACAGGAGGTTTACTCAAAATGAACACAAAAGAAACAACATCCACTCAGAAGCTGGCCATTGCAGGTGTACTGACAGCAGCTGCTGTTGCCGGAAGTCTGATCAGCGTTCCTGTTGCCGGAAGCAAATGTGCTCCGGTCCAGCATATGGTCAATGTCTTTGCAGCAGTCATGCTTGGCCCATGGTGGGGAATCGGCATTGCTTTTTGTGCAAGTCTGATCCGCAACCTGCTAGGAATCGGCAGTCTTCTTGCCTTTCCCGGAAGCATGGTTGGCGCCTTATGCTGTGGTCTGGTCTTCCGACTCACCCGCAAATTAAGTCTTACCTGTGTTGCAGAAGCACTGGGAACCGGAATCCTCGGAGGTCTTGCAGCCTATCCGGTAGCCAAACTTCTCATGGGACTTGCCCCGGCCGGATTCACCGTATACATGATCCCGTTTTTTATCTCAACATTTACCGGAAGTGTACTGGCCTTTATCCTGCTTCGTGTTTTTGAAAAAAGCCAGGTATTTCTTGCCGCCAGGAGATAATTTATGTCACTTAATAATATAGAAGAAATTTCTTTCTGCATTCACCAGAATGCTCCCAAGATTCATTGTCTCACTAATCCGGTAACCATGCAGGATGTTGCCAATCTACTGCTTGCAGCCGGCGGAAGTGCCGTAATGGGACAGGATGAACAGGAAGTCGAAGAAATCACTTCTTTCTGTCATGGAACCCTTCTGAATACCGGAGTACCGGACATTGCCAAAATACAGGCCTGCATCCTTGCCGGACAGAAGGCAAATGCCCTTGGC
>ERZ894186.210-NODE-210-length-30167-cov-7.413091_pt1 | contig 30167 bp, 35 predicted proteins | sample MGYA00380280_ERZ894186 | MGnify/ENA primary metagenome ERZ894186 (study PRJEB32331, sample SAMN06328449) | human gut metagenome | biome: human gut microbiome; feature: stool | host: Homo sapiens | collected 2013-02-13 ... | reverse complement strand
AAGCTTGATCGACTGTTTCAGTCTTTCAAGTTTCTCTGTGTTGTAGAAGTTTTCTTCTGACGGGATCAGATCTTTTGGATTCCGGTATACAATCTTCTGGTCCCGCTGCCGGTCCGGAACTGATCTTTTGTTAAGCATATCTTTCAGATAAAAATCCATTATTCTTTTCCTCCGATCATGTCAAGATACTCATTCACAAGAATTCCGTAATCTTCCGCTGCTGCCGATCGTGGGCTGTGTAACGCCACTGGCACACGCATAAACGTGCTCCTTGCTACTACGCCCGAAAAACGAATCTTTGTTTTCATCGTGGGATATCGTTCTTCAATAATTTCTGCTCCCTGCAAGTGTGCCTGATTGAATTTCTGGTACTTTGTTATGAAACAGCGAATGTTCTTCAGCCCTGGATTTAATTCTTCTCTTACAACAGTAATCTGATTTAAAAGCTCGTTCATTCCCTCTAATGTGTTATCATCTACCTCTACGGGGATCAAGACATCATTTGCCGCTGTCAGAGCATTGATAACTGATACGTTGATGTCTGGAGCGTTATCTACTACACAGAAGTCATATTTATCCGATACCTGCTGCAGTGCTTTTTTTAGTCTATCCTGCTGCGGACGTATGGGATCCTTAATCACTTCCGTGTTTGCTGTAAGGAGCCCCAGATTTGCCGTAATAATATCCAAGTTTGCATAATCTGTATGATGAATCAGGTTGTCCATGTCTGGATGGCGATCTACCATAATTCGATCGATTCCATCTCCATCCTGGGTTCGGCGGTTTAATCCACGTGAGCAGTCTCCCTGCTTGTCATTATCCACCAAGAGTACCTTATATCCCCTCTGTGTCAGTATGTAAGCAATGTTGATGCTTGATGTGGTCTTGGCCACACCGCCCTTTAAATTGATGATTGCTATTGTTCTCATGATATCCTCCTTATCTTTCCTCTCCCATGCTGCATCCATCATTTTCTCTCAACGATACAGCTGGAAGGCCAAACCCTCTACAATAGTGATCTCCTGACTTTCCTTTAGTTCTGTACCTGCAGTCTTTGCAGAGTGTGATCTTACGATATCTGTTCATAAGCTGACCGGTCTGGCTCTTATCAAAGTTATTGATCTTCTCATATTCCTCCCGGATCCTGTCAGTATACTGTTGTAATCCGCAGCGTCCGCATATCCTGTCCATCAAATCTCCCTGCATTTCTTCTCGAAACCAGCACAATTCATCGCAGACATATGCCATTAATTCCTCAAGGATGCAGTCTATGCCTTCGTCTTCGTTCCTTGTCTGCTCTCTGCATCCATTCTGGTTTTCCTCCGATCGGTTCATCATCAAACCATATTCCTCCTTTTTCGTCTTTGTAGTATGTAAACCGGGTACCTGATTTAGTAATGGTACCCAGACATTCCATTGTTAATATGTCCTGTTCCGGGCGCAGGCTCCAGCCCTTGCCCCAGTATTCTTCCACATTCACGATGCTTCATCTCCTCTCGCAGCCATGCGGAATAACTGTGTTTCTCTTTTTTTTGCGGTGATTTCGTGTGGATCAGGAAGCTGATTTATAGCTTTAAACAGTCTGCACCATTCCTCTCTGTTCGCGATCGGCTTTCCTTTTGTGTCCAACCAGCCGGATCCGGCCATTTCCGTGATCTTTCCCAGGCGACTTGTAACATACAGATCGCTTATGTAAAAGCACACGTCACAGGTTCTCGTCATGTGATCCAGTGCATCCACCATGGTAAGCAATATGGCCTGATGATATGTTCCAGTTACCCTTCCAAAATGCTCCCTTGTCTCTTTCCCTGTCCGGAGCTGAGTCGACAGCACATATCCGCATTTTCTTTCCACATTTCCGCGAAACCGGCTGCTTGTCTCAATAAAAACATTTACTTGCTGCATGTTAATCCTTTCTCTTTTCAAATCTGCATCTTTTCCGTAGCTCTATCGAGCCATCCTATATCTGTATGTGCGTTTAAGCGGAACATAGTGTATCGCCTGTATTTGTATCCTGTTTTCGGGTTAATTCCCTCATGAATTTTTGCTATGTAATAACCTTTTTTAGGCTTGGGTTCTTTTTGCCATCTCCGGAGCTTGTCTACATGTGGTTTAGGCAGCGGCATATTCCTGGAAGTGTTGTAGCTTGCTTCTTTAATTCTCGGTTTTGCAAGCGTTCCGTCTTCTTTCTCTTTCTGAGTATTTTCATCTTTTGTTATGTAATTTCCAAGTTCTGTGAAGTCGTCATCGTAATACTGGCTCTTTTTTATCGCGCAAGCCCATGTTCCGCCTTTCTGCCAGGCTTTTTCCAAGATACTGGCTGTATCACCAATTTCATTAACGATGATGTGAATATGCCAGGCTCCTCTCGTTCCTTTCTCTATATTTCTGATCCAGAACAGTTCATACCCTCTTTTTTTGTATTCTCTTCTCACTGTTCGTATTGCTTTTTTAAAATCATCTAAAGCTTCTTTCATACTTCCAGGGCGATTTTTCACCAGATAGCCCCACGTGGCCAAGATATCACCCGGGCCAAAATACGTGAGCATTTTATGCCTGGCTTTCTTGGCCTTGTTCATTGCATTGACTTTTTTCATATCTTCCCTGGTTGGAGTTTTCTTCTTTTCTCTCTTCTTGCCTTTTGCTCCATACTTCCCGTCATGATACTCTTCTCTCTCGATGATATCTCCACCCCGGAACGTGTATTCATTACGTCTCGTAGCCATATTTTTGTCCTAACTTTAATATCTTTATCAAGTCCTAAATGGGTCTTCCGACCCTCAAAAAAGGTTAAAAATATAGCGGTACATAACCGCCGGATGCTTGACTTTCCGGCTCCCTGGTGTTATATTTATGTAAACTGATTTACTCCAGGGGCCGGTTGGTCCTGGCTCAGGTGGTGCAACACCTGAGCCTTTTTTCTTTTACCTCTTGATTTCTTCTCCAAATTTGATATACTGAAGTTGTCTTTAATTACGTGAGCCCTTTACATTTGCCGATGTGAGGGCTCTTTTCATTGCTCTGGTTCTATCTTCCAGCCATGTGATCACTATCATGGCCACGATCGTTATGCATATACTTCCTGTCAGGAATGTGAGCTTATCGCCCCAGTCCCAGAGTGGAAGTAATGCTACGAGCTGGCCTGTAATCAGGCTGATGATTAAGTTCTTCTGCATCTTTATTCGTCTCCTCTACCCCACTGATTTTCTTATGTAATAATCATTGACTATCCGAGATACGTTATCTATGATCTTCTGGTTGTCTTCCGGAGTATTGTTCTTGCAGTAGTCGTCGTGGATCCGGATTACTCCTCCGGATCCGTTTTTGATTTCTTTGATAACTGCCATCTAGTTCACCTCCTGTTTTATCGTATGAAGATTGTGTTTATTGTGTTTATAGAATTTTTACTACTTTGTCGAACGCTTTTTCTTGTGTTTTCGACAGTACGCTCCTATTCTGTATATACAGGGTGCTGACACACCCGAGTACATATGGAAGGAGGGTTGATTATGTGAAGATCTCAGACACCGTTTAATGGCAAACGTTTTCTGCTTAATATCAATACCGGCGAAATTCACGACTTGGATAATGAAACAGCAGAATGCAAAATTGATGGGATGCCCAAACGGAAATGGCTGTTACTATTGCCTACGGGATAAAGACGATCGGTCTTAACCCTTCCTTACGACCTGCATCATTAATCCGGCGCAGGTCTTCTTCTGTTATCTTGCTTTCCAGATGTTCTACTAAAGCTTCTGGATTATCGTGGAATCTTTTTCCAAATTCTATAATTATGCGAGCTGCAAGATCTGTATTTGTCTGTTTTAAGAGATCAAATCTGTTCATTTTTTCCACCTCTTTATAAAAATTTAAGCAAATTGTCGAACGTCTTTCATTGACTGTCGAGCTGTATGCTCCTATCCTGTAAATACAGGCACTGCCATGCCGAGTATCAAAGAAAGGAGGATCTTTATGGAAAGAAAGTATTCTGTAACTGGTTTTTGTCCAAAAGCAAACAAGGACATCAAGGTATCAGCCACATATGTCTTCAACACTAATGTATGGGAAAAAGGCATTAGCGAACTCCCTTGTTCATCTCCGTGTAAAGACGAATGTCCTATTCTCGCTTCTGCTCCAGATGAATTAAGGAGTATCTAAAACCAGTTCTATTCCATTCTCCCTGCAAAGCTCTACCATTTTATCTTTAGGAATTACACCCGATGCAAGCAGTCTACTGATTGATATGTATTGTCCTTTATATGGTTCCGGCAATGCAGGGAGCATTTTTGCGTCTAACGTAACATTCGTTGCTTTCAGTTCGATCTGTAACACAGGAAGTCCTTTGTTTTCTTTGTAACTCTGTGAAAATCTCACTCCTGCAACTCCCGGAAGCTCTTTTCCGTCAATGAAAAGTTTTGTGTTTGTAATTCCATCTGTCTGAATTAATATTTGTGGTTTTCTTATGTTTTCCATCCTAATTCTCCTCTTGGTCTGACATAAATATTGACTTTCTACTGTTTCTCTCCTATTCTTTTCTTACAGGGCACTGGCATGCCCGAGTATCTCAAAAAGGAGAAAATATCATGCAATTGACGCCTGACTGTATACGTGATGTTTTACTTGAACTTGAAACATTTCATATGGGCGCATACAAAGCTGATGAATTTCAAAACTCTATATCATCACATGATCATGAACAAGTTCTGTATACCCTCATTAAATTGTTTGAGGGTGGCTATATAAACGCTCAATACGAACGATCACCTGCTGGCCAGTTGATTACATTTCGAGTTTATGATATGACTTTTCAGGGACATGAGTTTCTTGAAAAAATTCGGTCAGATACCGTATGGAATCAAAAATTAAAACCTGTTTTTACAACCATCGGCTCCATGTCTTTGGATGTAATATCCAATGTAGCAAATAGCGTCATAACATCCCTCGTCTTAAAAAAACTGAACTTATAATTTAAAAAGCTTTTTTGCTGCGAAGTGGGTGCATTCTTCCAGATCCTGATTATCCGGAAGTTTGTATCCGCTTTTTTCGATATAATAGATAAGTGCTGCACAAGAAATGCTTCGAGTCAGCCACCCTACGGCGCATATCGCTGTTGATATAACAAAAACTGCTGTTATCACCTCTCTCACCTCCTAAGCTGGTTCTTTCTGATTGTTGACTTTTGCTTGTTCTTCTCCTATTCTGTTATTACAGACATAGCTCTTCTTTTTCAGATAAGTCAGTTTATACTCCGTTTGAGGAAACCGATTACTATAAGACTTTTTCTTCAAAAGCTATTCGCTCTTACGCTTCAAAAAGAGCAACTATTCATAAATATCTTGGTTTTTTCACTCCTCTTGGGAAGAATTTTTTTGAAGTCTGCGTAAAGTAACCAACGTATTTTCATTACTTTTAATTGTCATTTCACACATTTCTTTTACATAGCCATCTACTTTCTTGAAATAGTAGGTGGCTACTATTTTGGCTGTGATTGCTGATACAATTACGGATGCCATAATCACTATCACCTCTCTCACCTCCTATCCGGCCTTACGGGCCTCAATGGTTATCCTACAAGCCTTCTTTCCTGTAATACTGTTGTAATATCTTTCATAAAATGCTAAAATTCTTTCATAATATAATGAAAAGAGGTATTTTATGTCGGATTACAATGATTCTCTCAAACGCATGACTAAAATCATGTCTGATAGTTTGCTTTGTACATCACAATTTCATAAAGCCGTAACTTCTTCTACTGCTTTTGCTACTACTCAAAGTGTAGCTAAAATCATGGAGCCGTATCGAAATTTGTGTGAAAATTTCAAAACCGCTTATTCAGATTCTATTGCCAAAACTATAGGTTCTTGTTTATCACAACAATTGGCAAAGTCCCTTTCTGACAGCATACACAAAAGCTTTTCTGATTCTTTAAAAAGAAATCCTGCTTTTAATGAATTATCCTCAACTCTCAACGCCATAACACCGGAACTAATTTTTACATCACTTTCACATACATATGATTTTCCGAAAGACTTAGGTGGTATCTCCGAAAAAGATAATGATGATTTTATTGTTATTGATAATGCAGTAAGTACGGCGTACGACATACCTTGTACTGTTGCAGTTCCTATTAATGAGCATAAGCGTAAGATCTCAACATCTGATTTTTGCGCTATCATTAGTCTCTTTATCGCTATCATTTCCGGTATAATCATTCCTTTGTATCTGCAATCTAAGCCTTCTGAAACTGAAGTGATCGAGCTTCAGCTTTTGCAATCTCAAAACGAATTATTGCAGCAACTCCTACATAATGCAGACATTTCTTCTTCAAGTGAAATTGAAGCAATCAATGAGTTGAAGCAATCTGTCGAAGAGCAAAGTAAACAGCTTTCACAGTGTCAAGAAACCCTTGACAAGTTTGAAGAAGCTCTTGATAATCACGAGACAGTCGAGAATATTGATACAGCAAAGAAACCAATACAATAATTGCACTTACCTGCGTAATTGCCAGACAGATCTTAAGCATGTTTATCTGATTACGCAGGTAAACAATTTCTTTTTCCGTTTCTTCCATTTAAACCGCCTTTCTCTGTTCGTCTCTATTCAGTAAGTAATCAATTGTTACGCCAAAAATGTCTGACATCTTTATTAATGCCGTACTGGGAATAGGATTCACTCCGTTCAGCCAGTTATAATAGGTCTTTACAGAAATTCCAATTTGAGTTGCAAGTTCTTCTTTAGACATTCCATTCCTTGCCCTTTCAGCCTCTATGCTGTTAAACATCATTATTTCCACCTCCTCGTTACTCATTTTGTGAATTTCTGTTTATATAATATTCTCATATTGAGAATTTGTCAATACTCATTTTGAAAATTATTTTTCATTTTGTGAATTATTTAATTGACAATATGTAAAATATGTAATAGTATGAATCTATAAGGAGGTACTCTTAATGATTGGAGAAAAGCTCAAGGAAATTCGCGAAAATCTTGGATTAAATAAGAAAGAATTTGCCCAATATATTGGAATAAAATACACTACCTATAATGGTTATGAAACCGAAGCTCGGGAACCCTCTTCAGATTTTTTAATTCTTATTTCAGAAAAATTTGATGTATCAATAGATTATCTTCTTGGTTTAAAAGACGAACGTGAAATTTTACATGCTTACAAACTTCGTTCTGGAGAATATGAGCATATAAAAAAATACCGTGAACTCGACACTCACGGTAAAGATATGGTTGATACTGTTCTTCAGAAAGAATATGACCACATTATTGAATTGCGTGATTTTGCTCCGCAATCTAAATATATAGGTAAAGATCCCGATAACATTGTCACTGTTGATCTCACACCTCTCGCTGCTCATACTCGTGCAGATGTAGAACAAACTCCTGAAGGTGTTCAGCATGATCTGGATATTATGAACGATGATTCTCAATGGGAATAGAAAGGGGAAATGCATATGCCAGAATTAAGTAGATTTGAGGGGATGGTTATTAAAATGTTATTTAATGACACTGTCCAGCATAATAAGCCGCATGTCCATGTTACTTATGGTGAATACAGAGCTTCTGTCGGTATTGACGGCGAACTGCTTGCCGGATCACTTCCGCAAAAACAGTTTAAAATGCTGGTCGGTTGGCTTGCTTTGCACGAAGATGAAGCTTATGCAGCATGGAACAAAGCTGTCAGAGGCGAGCACTTTGATAAGATTAAACCTTTACAGTAAGGAGGAATTCTTTATGTTTATTTCAAACGGAATTGTTTATGCCAGTGAACGCCCAGAAAATGTACAGATTATTGGAGCAAAGCCATTGGATGATATGATGATGCTCCTCACTTTTTCAACCGGTGAGCAGAGACTTTTTGATGCTTCGGTATTAAACGGCCCCGCTTTCGCTCCATTAACTGATGAAAAAATATTCAAAGACTGCAAAATCGTAGATGGAGTTGTCACCTGGATGGACGAAGATATTGACTGTGCTCCTGAGTATATGTACGAGCATAGTTATGCGTATCCGTCTTTAAAATCCGTAATTTGAATTAAAAGGACTGATTTATTTGACCTACGAACAACTTTTAACTACTGCCGATCAGGCCGGTCTTACGGTAAAAGAACGTCCACTTCAAAAACATGATGGTCTGATCCGTGGCAATCGCATTGCTATTCGAAAAAGTATTGACACTCAGGCTGAAAAGTCCTGTGTGCTGGCTGAAGAACTTGGTCACCACTACACCACTACTGGCAATATTCTGGAACAGTCAACTGATGTGATGAACCAGAAGCAGGAATACCGTGCCAGACTTTACGGCTATAACCTCCGGGTTGGCCTGATCGGGATCATCAAAGCCTATGAAGCCCGCTGCCGAAATCTTCATGAGATAGCTGAACATCTGGATGTACCGGAGGATTATCTCATTGAAGTGATCGACTGCTACCGTTCCAAATACGGACAGTATGTTGCTGTGGATAATTATATAATCTATTTTATTCCGCAGTTGGCTGTGATGAGAATTGATGTTTTATAATAAATGCATAATGATGGCATAGAGTAATAACCAAGTAGTAAAGGTCGGAAAGGCTCCCGACACACTCGCAAGAGTACCTGAGATGATGGATACGCCGCCCATCTTGTTGCTTGGATCATCTTAAAGGTGTTGTCATTATGGCAACACCTTTTTTCTATAATAAAGAACGCAAATAAGCGATTTTCTGTAAGGAACGTCGTATTATTTATGCATATTATATTTTAAAGGGAGAATACACTAATGAAAAAGAAATGGTACTTACAAACATGGTTTATTGCATTACTTTTCTTCATTGCATTCTTTTTCATTGTAATGGTACCTATCGCTGGACTAATAATACTTGTTGTTGGTATTGCATTAATTATTATTCAAGCGAAAGATAACAAAAGATTGCTATCTGCATATGGTACATATGATGAAATAGTTGCAAAAACAAACAAACTTGAAGAAGATTTTTCCAATAAGCAAATAGAGTTGGAGAAAGATTTTTCCGATAAGCAGGAACAGTTAGATGATGAATATCACGAAAAAGAATCCTCTTTGGAGAATCAGTATAAAGCAAATTGGAATAAGTTATCCCTTAAAGAAACAGAGTACACTCAACAAATAGACCTGTTAAAACAAGAAATAAGTAACTTATCCCAGGAATCTGACCAGTTAACTGCTACGGTTCTTGTAGATCACTATAATTTTGCTGAATATGATGGACTTTTCTCGGAAGATTGTAAAAGTAAGCTTGTCATTTTAAAGAATGAAGAACAAGAATTAATAAAGTCCGGCAATGCTTTTGATATTTCATTTTCAAGTTCGAGGAAAGCTACTAATGATAACAAAAAACAGATTTTGCGGTGTTTTCAGGCTGAGTGTACAAATTTATTATTAAATTTGTCTGTCAAAAATATTGATTCTGTACGATCCAAGGTAGCAAAATCTTTTGAGAGTCTCAATAAGATTTTTGAAATCGATGGCGTTGTTTTAAATTCTAAGCTACTTGAGATAAAATTAGAAGAACTCAATTTAACATATACTTTTCAGTTAAAGCAACAGCAAGAAAAAGAACGGCAAAAAGCTATTAAAGAGCAGATGGTAGAGGAAGAAAAGGTACGCCGTGAAATTGAACGTCAGAAAGCTAAAATTGATAAGGACTGTAATCAATTTAATAACGAAGTAAAAAAACTTATGGCATATATGCAAAAAACTTCCAGTGATGTTGAAAAACAATTGTACATTGATAAAATCAAAGAACTTGAAGATAAATTACGAGATTTAGAGGACGATAAGAAAAATGTACTGGACAGAGAAGCGAATGCAAAAGCCGGATTTGTGTATGTTATTTCAAATATTGGTTCATTCGGAGAAGATATTTATAAAATTGGAATGACACGCCGTCTCGAACCCATGGATAGAATAAAGGAGCTCAGCAGTGCTTCGGTTCCATTTGAATTTGATGTACATGCTATGATTTTTTCTGAAAATGCACCGGAATTGGAAACTCTCTTACATAAACACTTTGAAAAACAAAGCGTCAACCGTGTAAATCTTCGAAAAGAATTTTTCCATGTATCTCTTGATGAGATTGAAAAGGTTGTTCATGATAACTTTAATGACATTGCAAACTTTACAAAAGTTCCCGTTGCAAAAGAATATCGACAAACTTTATCTTTAATTGAATCTGAATCAAAATAAATAAAAAACCGCCCCAGTACGCCAATACCGGGACGGTGGTGGATCTCCGAAGAGATACCTCATTCGCAAAAATATTGTATCATCTTCGGAGCGGCTGCACAATCAGAACATTTGTACGGCCGTTATTTTTGTACCCATTTTTACATATTTTAAACCGAGGTGATATTATGGAACTTTTAAATGTATGTATCTACCTGCGTAAGTCCCGTGCTGATCGAGAGGCTGAAGCCAGGGGTGAAGGTGAAACTCTTGCCCGTCATGAACGGATTCTGTTGGATCTTGCCAAAAAGCGGGGCTATAATGTAGGAGCAATCTATAAAGAGATCGTATCCGGTGAGACGATTTCTGCCAGACCTGTTATGCAGCAACTTCTTCGGGAAGTTGAATCAGGTATGTGGGATGGCGTCCTTGTTGTTGAAGTGGAACGTCTGGCCAGAGGCGATACCATTGACCAGGGTGTTGTTGCCAGATCTTTTCAATACTCCAACACATTAATCATTACTCCACTTAAAACTTACGATCCAAACAACGAATACGACGAAGAGTATTTTGAATTCGGACTTTTTATGTCCCGGCGTGAATACAAGACCATTCGCCGCCGTCTCACTGCGGGTCGCGAATCTTCCGCAAAAGAAGGAAAATATTGCGGCAGTAAGCCGCCTTATGGATATTCCCGTGTAAAACTTGTTGGTGAAAAAGGATGGACACTGCAGCCTGTTCCTGACCAGGCAGAGATTGTCAAGCTTATATTCAATTTATATGTCCATGGAGTATCCGGCGAACGAATTGGAATGGCTAAGATCTGCCGTAAATTAAATGATTCCGGAATCAAGACCATGGATGGTGGTCTATGGACCATTTCTCGTGTGCAGGCAATCCTCAGAAATCCAGTATATGAAGGAATGATACGATGGAACAGTCGGAAAGCAGTAAAGCATATAAAGGATGGGCAAATAACTATCTCCCGTCCTTTCGCTCAGGATTATATTCTTGTCAAAGGCAGGCATCCTGCTATTGTATCAAGGGAACTCTTTCAGCAAGCTCAAGATATCGTAAACAAAAATCCTGCACGGCCGCTTAACTCTTTGCATGTTCTTCGTAACCCTCTTGCCGGTATTGTTCGTTGTGGAAAATGTGATCATGTTATGACTCGTAAATCCCCTAACGGAAGACAGGGTGATCTGATCCGGTGCCCATACAGTTCTTGTAGCAATATAAGCAGCAAGCTTCCTCTTGTTGAAAAAGCTCTTCTTGACGGAATCCAAGAGCTTGTAGATGGCTACAGACTAAATAACAGTGTTTCCGATCAGGAGTATTCTCTTTCTATTTCTGAAAGAGAAAAAATGATTCAAGGAAAATTAAAAGAAATTGATATTTTAAAGAAAAGGAAACAAAGGCAGTACGATCTTCTTGAACAGGGAATTTACTCCACGGAAGAATTTCTTGAACGCTCCCGTGCTACTGCTGCCGAGCTGTCTGCCTGCGATGCAGTAATTCTTTCTCTGAAGCAAGAAATTGAACATGAACAGGAACTTCAGTTTCAACGTTCCTCTTTTATTCCCAAGTGCGAGGATCTTCTCGCAAATTACTGGACGTGGGATACCTCTACAAAGAATCGATTTCTCCGTGAATTGATAGAAAAGGCTGTTTATACTAAAAACGCAAAAAATACATGGAAAAATGGCGATGACATCTCTTTTACTTTAGATATTTATCCGAAAATCCAGCAAAAGTAAGTGTGGGTAGCCTTTATGTACCTACACATTGGCACGTATCGTGTCCTCCGGCCAAGTTGCGTAGATCTCACTGCTGGCCACGTTTTTGATATAATCCTTATATCTTACATAATAATCCTGTGCAGAGGTATCCCCTATTGGCCCGTCGTGGACTACGATATACTCCGGGATCACCACTTTGTTTAATACGATCTCGCCGGTTTCATTTATCGGCTTGATCTCTGCTTCCGGATTTTTGGGAGGATATTCCCCAAAAAGCGTATGGGGTCCGATGACGATCCGCTGATAGTCCTCTCCACTACCCTGCTGTCTGCTAAGGGATGCTCCCTGCCTGGCAATGGAATGGGGAAGAACTTCTGTCCCGGCAACTTCTTTTGGTGTAAAACCTTCTGCACTGATCCGAACTGTATATTCTGCATAAGGCTGCTGCTCCACCGGTTTCATGCTGTATTCCAGTGGAGGAGCTGCTAGCTCCAGCATGGGCGTTTTTCCGGAGGAATCCGTACGGATTTCTTCGATCACATTATCCGGGACTCCTGTGTACGAGATCCGCACTGTAGCATTTTCCACAGGACGGTTACTGGCACTGTCCAGCACCGTCACCTGCAGCTGTCCCTGATCCGGCATATCCTGCTGCATGGAAATATAAGAATGATTTTTCATAAACAGAGGCTCCTTTTTGTGCCTGAAAGCACACTGGTTCTCTGCTAGTATATGTACAAAATCTCAAAATGCCATATCTCCTACTGTGCTTCCTCCCAGTAATCTTCCGCATCCTGGATATCATCAAACTCATCTGCATGATCATAATAAAAATCTTCCGGATCATCATAATCCTGCACATCGTACATATCTTTTCTGTCATTATTCCTGCTGGTATTTCCACGGTAAGTTTTTTTCCCGTATGTTGTGGATGAAACAAATTCCACTACACTGCTGACCCGTCCGTTTCTGCAGACTGCCATGAATTTTTTTGCTCCATTGCTGTTATACCACATATATCTGTACTGAATGTCCTGTGTTCTTTTTCCCGGTGTGTCCCGCCAGTAATGTTCTGTTCTGTTTTTCCTTAAATTCCTCATTTTTAATCTGGATTGCCTCTTCTGCCTTTGTAGCCAGAAAAGGAACTGCTATAACAACTGCTATCAATGCCGCCAGTATTAAAATATCCTTTTTCAAATTTACATATCCCCCCTTTACTCTGATGCCTTTATTATATAATAAATATCTGCACAAAAAAAGTGCTGTATCATCTCCTCACAGATCATACAGCACTTGATAGTTATTGTTCACTCCGTTCTCAGTAACACTTGATATTTACCTTCTTCCGCCAGATATCAGAATATCTTCAGAATATCATTATACATAACGATAACCATCAACGCCATCAAAAGCATCAGCCCTGCAAAATGGATCATGCCTTCTACCTGACGGTTTACCGGTTTTCTCCGAATCGCTTCTGCCACCAGAAATACCAGCCTTCCTCCATCCAGCGCAGGAAGAGGAAGAAGGTTCATCACTCCCAGGTTTGCAGAAAGAAGAACTGCCATATTCAACAAATTCATCCAGATCATCAGCGTTCCCTCACTCTTGGACTGTTCGTAAGTGTCGCCAATGGCATCCGCAATACCCACAGGACCACTTAAGTCTTTCATTCCAAGGTGACCGGTCACAAGCTCTTTCAGGCTTAAGATCGTAGTACGGATCATGTATTTCACTTCCACAGCACCATATTTCAGAACATTAAAGCCGGAAGTCTTTTCACTGTATGTGTTATATCCGAAACCGGAAACCGGTGTTCTGTATTCCCTTGGTGTTATCTCTGCCTCATATTCCAGTCCGTTACGCTCATAGGTGATCGTCACAGGTTTCTTGGATAACGGATGCTCCTCGATGTATTTTTCATATGCATTTCCATCCGGAACCTCCACACCGTTGATCTTCGTGATCACATCGCCTGCTTCCAGACCTGCCTCTTCCAGTGGCATTCCCTTGATCAGTGATTCCACTGTCATGGAATTTACATCGGAACGGTTAAAGCCAAGAAGATACCGCACATTTACATCTGGTTTATAGGAAATCTCCTGTTCCTTTCCATCACGTTTTACTTTCAGCCGGATGGTATCTCCCTCTTTCAGTTCGTTGAGATACGAATATACATAAAGATCTTTCCCCAGATCAATATGGTAGCCCTGATATTCCGTGATCACATCGCCCTTTTTCAATCCGGCCTTTTCCGCAGCAGAATTTTGGGTTACTTCTAATACGGTTGCCGGATCATAGCCCATACAGCCTACAATGATCACAGACAAAACAAATGCCAGCAGAAAATTAAATATCGGACCTGCAGCAACCACTGCGATCCTGCCCCACACAGGAGCCGAATTAAAGGTTCCCGGACTGTCATCTTCCGCATCCTCTCCGGCCATGGCGCAGGAACCTCCAAGAGGAAACAGTTTCACGGAATAACGTGTGCCGCCCTTTACCGTACTTATGATCCTGGGTCCCATACCAAGAGAAAATTCCAATACCTCGATATGGTTCTTTTTTGCCAGAAGAAAATGTCCCAGCTCATGGATCAGTATCACAACACTGAAAATAATTACAGCAATCACAAATTTCAATTTACCACCTGCTTTCGATCCACTGATAAGTATCCTGCTCTACAGAAAGGATCTCATCCAGATCCGGATGTGCGATTTTTTTATGTCTTTCCATAGACTGTGCAATAATCTCATAAATATCCAGAAAGCCGATCTTTTCCTCCAGGAATTTCTTTACTGCAAGCTCATTGGCTGCATTAAAGACAGTCGGCATACTTCCGCCCTCCCGGGATGCCTGGATCGCCATAGGAAGTCCCCGGAATGTCTCCATATCCGGAACCTCAAATGTGATCTCACAAAGTTTCGTGAAATCAAGACGGTCTCCATCCAGATAACGTCTGTGTGGATAGTACAGAGCGTACTGGATCGGAAGTCTCATATCCGGAGTTCCAAGCTGTGCCATGATCGCACCATCCTTAAACTCCACCATGGAATGGATGATACTCTGCGGCTGCACCACCACCTGAATATGATCCAGATCCATGTCAAACAGCCATTTGGCTTCCATAACTTCCAGCCCCTTGTTTACCAGGGTTGCGGAATCTACGGTGATTTTTCGTCCCATTACCCAGTTTGGATGCTTCAGAGTATCTGCAACAGTGACCCTTCGCAGCTCTTCTGTGGTACGTCCGCGGAAGGGACCACCGGATGCCGTGATCAGAAGCTTGTGGATCTCTTTGTTTTCTTCTCCGTGGATAGCCTGGAAAATAGCGCTGTGTTCACTGTCTACCGGAAGGATAGATACGCCATATTTCTTTGCCATGGGCATGATCAGATGACCGGCTGTGACAAGGGTTTCCTTATTTGCCAGGGCAATGTCCTTTCCGGCACGGATTCCCTCCATGGTAGGACGGATCCCGATCATTCCCACGATCGCAGCGACAAGAATTTCTGATTCCGGCATGGACGCAAGCTCCAGAAGTCCCTCCATTCCGCTGACTACCTTTGTATCCGTGTCCGCAATACGCGTTTTCAGATCCCGGGCTGCTTCTTCATCCCAGACTGCTGCCAGAAGCGGATGAAACTCACGGATCTGCTCTTCCAGCTTCTCCACACTTTTGCCTGCACTGACTGCAACAACCCGAAGGTCTTCGTTTTTTCTTGCCACATCCAGTGTCTGGGTCCCGATGGAGCCGGTAGAACCTAAGATTGCAATATTCTTCATTTTAATGTCTCCTAAATTCCAAGAATCATTTTTGCAAGATAGTAAATAACAGGGGCTGTGATGATCACACTGTCAAAACGGTCCAGGATTCCTCCGTGGCCCGGGATCAGCTTACCATAGTCCTTAATGTTCTGATTTCTTTTGATTGCAGATGCAGCCAGATCACCCACCATGGAGATCAGAGCTCCAACTGCGCAGATCAAGGCATACTCAGCCATTTTTCCCTGTGTTGCCGCTGCATAGATCACTCCAAGAAGCGCCGCTCCCGCAACGCCTCCTACAGCTCCCTCGATGGATTTCTTCGGGCTTAAAACCGGCGCCATTTTATGCTTTCCGATAAGCATTCCCACACAGTAAGCACAGGTGTCACATCCCCAGGAGCACAGGAATATCAGCCATACCAGGAATTTTCCGTCCGGAAGGCTTCTGGTAAGATAGATAAAGGAAAGCATCACAGCAACATATACAACTCCAAAAAATGCTGCCATCACCTGTTCTGCATGGTATTTCGGATAACCGAATACATAAACAAACAGGATCAGGATCATACTGATGATGATCGCCATTGTTCCGTAATTTCCAAAATCAGCTTTCATGGCAATATAATAAAGCACTGCTCCAAGATATCCTACAAGTTCCAGCACGGTAACATGCTCATCGCTTACCCTCATTACCTTGTAAAGCTCTCTCATTCCGATCAGTGAAACAGCCAGAAGTGTAAAAAATAAGATCCAGCTTCCGGAAATGATAGTTGCCAGGGCAATAACGACAAGGACGATACCACTTATCAGTCTTGTCTTAAACATGATCTACTCCTCCTTGACGCCACCGTAGCGTCTGTCTCTCTGATTGTATTTCTCGATGGCTTTGATCAGCTCTTCTTTATTAAAATCCGGCCATGCAACCGGTGTAAAATAAAACTCGGAATAGGCAAGCTGCCAAAGCAGGAAATTGGAAAGCCGCTGCTCACCGCTTGTGCGGATCAAAAGATCCGGATCCGGTACACCTGCAGTATCCAGATAGCTCTCAATTGTATCTTCTGTAATGCCATCCGGCTCAACTTTTCCGTCTTTTACATCCTGTGCCATCTTCTGCATTCCACGGCGGATCTCATCACGGCTTCCGTAATTTAATGCCAGCTGAAAATAAATACCGTCAAAATCTTTGGAATATTCCTCCAGTTCCCGGACACTCTTCTGAATATCCGGTGCAAAAGCAGTAATATCCCCGATGACTTTCATCCGCATATTATTTTTCTTGGAAATCTTGATACATTTCTTAAGATAACCGCGGAACAGTTTCATCAGTGCTTCCACTTCTTCTCTGGATCGTTTCCAGTTTTCTGTGGAAAAAGCGTAAACCGTAAGATATTTCACCCCAAGGTCTTTGATATCATAACAAATGTTTTCAAGATTGGCGCATCCCTTTACATGTCCGTAGGTTCTCGGCATTCCTCGTTCCTTTGCCCACCTTCCGTTTCCATCCAGAATGATCGCTATATGATTTGGTACGTTCATAAATCTCCTCCATACAGAAAGAGAGCTTCTTCAAAGAAGCCCTCTCTATCCTCGTATTTCTTACAATTATACAGTCAGAATCTCTTTAGACTTGTTCTCGATCGCCTTGTCAACTTCCTTGATGTACTTATCTGTAAGTTTCTGGATCTGATCCTCAAGCTCTTTGATCTCATCCTCAGAAACATCCTGTTTTGCAAGTTTTTTAAATGCATCGTTGGCATCACGACGGATATTTCTTACTGCAACCTTGGCACCCTCGCCTTTTTTCTTAACGTCCTTCACCAGCTCTTTACGACGCTCCTCAGTAAGCTCCGGGAAAACAAGACGGATCATTTTTCCATCGTTGCTCGGGTTTAATCCCAGATCAGAGCAAAGGATCGCTTTCTCGATCGCTTTGATCATGCTAGATTCCCACGGCTGGATCTGGATCATACGTGCCTCCGGTACAGAAATGTTTGCAACCTGCTGGAGCGGAGTCGGTGCTCCATAATAATCTACGGTAAGTTTGTCAAGAATATGCGGGTTTGCACGGCCGGCTCTGATGGTTGTCAGCTCACTCTCCAAAGCATTCAGTGTTTTTCCCATTTTTGTTTCGTATACCTGAATTCTCTCATCCATTTCACATATCTCCCTGTATGGTTTTTTTTATTATTCCCTTTTGATCACACGGTTACCTTTGTTCCGGAGAACTTGCCATGTACGGTATTGACGATGCTGTCCTTTTCATCAAGACCGAATACCAGCATCGGCATCTTCTGCTCCATACACATGATGGAAGCGGTAAGATCCATAGCTGCCAGCTTCTTTGCAACTACTTCATCGATGGAAATCTCATCATACTTCTTGGCATCCGGATTTACCTTCGGATCACTGTCATAGATTCCGTCAACAGCCTTGGCAAGAAGAATGGCATCTGCGCTGATCTCAACAGCACGAAGTACAGTAGCTGTATCTGTAGAGAAATACGGATGGCCGGTACCACCTGCAAAGAATACAACCTTTCCTTCTGCGAAGCTCTCTTCTACAGCATCCTTGGAATAAAGTGTGGTAAATGCACCACATACAAACGGGGTAAACACCTCTGTCTTAAGTCCCACATATCTGCAGATGTCAGACACATAGATACAGTTCATGATAGTAGCAAGCATGCCGATCTGATCCGCCTTGCTTCTGTCCATGGCTCCGCTGGTACGTCCTCTCCAGAAGTTTCCACCTCCGATCACGATACCAACCTGAAGTCCTTCATCCACGATCGTCTTGATCTGTTTGGCAACCTCTGTAACAGTTGCTTCATCAAAGCCTCTCTTCTGCTCTCCTGCAAGAGCCTCTCCGCTTAATTTCAGTAACACTCTTTTCATATGTTTATTCTCCTTTACCATACGCCGGATACAACTTCATTGCCGTCATTGTCAAAAGTTGTGGATACCGTAAACGTATCATAATAATAATAACCTGTCTTACCGGACTCCGGTTCGTCCTCATAGTCACTGCCATTCGGACTGCCGCATGCATTTACAAGATCTGTCATGGACTGGCCAATATATCCTGTTGCCACAGATGCCGGATCTTCGTCACTGGATGGTGCTTCTGTAGGATCCGGATCATCCGAAGAATCTGAAGACGGAGCAGATGGTGAATCCGTGCTGCTGGAATCACTGCTGTCAGTATTATCCCTGCTGCTATCTGCTGAAGAAGATGTGGAATCTGTACTGCTGGAATCTGTACCGTCTGTGGAATCTGTACTACTGTCACTGGAGTCGCTCTCTTCACTGTCATCTTCAATGCCAAGTCTCGCCTTCACATCCTTCAGTGTGGAAACTTCCTTGGTGCTTCCACTTGCCAGATATGTAGCATATGGGATTCCATCTTCGCCTTCGCCATCCATGCAGAAGCTTAGCTGAGAAATTGTCAGAAGCGGCAGTTTACGGAAAAAGCATTCATTCTGCTCCTCGTCAGAAAACGTAATTCTCACATCAAAACTTGTTACTGCGTTACCGTCATCATCTTTCTGGCTCTTTTCCATATAATAAACAGCTTTATCCTTGTCGGCCAGTGTAAACTTACCGTTTACAAGATCACTGCCCCATGTCTCATCGCTGTCATCTCCGTCATCTCTGGTAGGACGGACATAAATCGCGGAAATTGCAGAGCCCATTTTATTTGTAAACACAATACTTGTGGTTGTCTCACTCTTGGTTCCCATCACATTCTTGATGTTTGCTGTATCATCTGTAGATGTCTGCATTTCTACCACATCTGTCTTCGCTGCTTCTGTCACAGTCGGTGTCACAGTTGCTTCCACTTTCTGTTCAGGTGCCACGGAATTCTTCTTCCCACATCCGGCAGCAAGCATACTTGCCGCAAGAATTCCTGCAAGAATCAAATAACGTTTTTTCATTATATCTCCTCCATATAAAATGGTTCAATTTGCTGTCAGCTTACCTCTTTCTATTATTACAGAGTATCACTTTCTTGTCAACCTGACCGGTTTGAATTTCACAGAATCTTTAGATTTTTCAGACTATGTCAAAAATTAAAACATCTGAGGTCAAAAGCCGTTTTCTCTTCTTTTTTTCCGCATGTCACGGCGCATTTTCGCCGCTTCATTCCGGGCTTTTTCTGCTTCTGTGGTAATGATCAGTTCCGGCACCTGGATCGGTTTCTGGTCTTCATCTACAGCCACCATCACAAAAAATGCCCGGTTTACAGTATGACGCATGCCATCCGGCTGTTCCACATACGTATCGATCTCGACCTCCATGGAAGTTCTTCCCACATAAGTTACATATCCTTTAAGTACTACGATCTCTCCCTCATAGATCGCATGCTTGAACTGAAGATTGTCCACTGCCGCAGTTACCACCCGATATGTCTCCGCATGACGCATAGCTACCACTCCGGCAACCTCATCCAGCCACTGCATCAGTGCTCCGCCAAAAAGTCTTCCGCCTCCGTTCAGATGCTGCTGCATGATCAGATGAACCTGCTCCGTCATCGATGCTTCTACCGTTTTTTTACGTCTTTCCTGTACCTCTGTCATTTCTCATTCCCCGCATTTTATCATACTTTTACTTTTTCAGTTGAAACCAGCCGATCAATAAAGATTTTTTACTTTAAAGTCTCGCTCCGCTTCTCTTCTCTGATCCTTCTTTGCAATATCCTGGCGCTTGTCATAAAGCTTTTTACCACGTGCCATGCCAATCTCTATTTTTACCAGGCTGTCCTTGAAATAAACCTTCAGTGGTACCAAAGTCAATCCTTTTTCCTTTAATTTAGCTTCGATCTTATTGATCTCGTAGCGATGCAGCAAAAGCTTACGCACACGAAGAGGATCTTTGTTAAAAATGTTTCCTTTCTCATAAGGAGTGATATGCATTCCATATACATAAACTTCTCCGTTTTCCACACGGACAAAGGCCTCCTTGATGCTGCATTTACCGGAACGTAAGGATTTCACCTCGGTTCCTGCAAGTGCGATCCCGGCCTCATAAGTATCCTCGATAAAATAATCATGAAAAGCCTTTTTATTATTTGCGATCAGTTTCATTCCTGTTTTTTTTGCCATTTCGCGCTCCCTCAGTCTTCCTCAGCCAGGACAAAATCCACGGTTTTCAGCATTTTATCCGCATCTGCCACACGGACACGGACCTTCTGCCCAAGACGGAAGATCTTTCCTGTCATGTCTCCCCGCAGTTCATATGCATCCTGGTCAAATACATAATAGTCATCTCGTAATGTATTGATATGGATCAGTCCTTCCACGGTATTCGGAAGCTCCACATAAAGTCCCCATCCTGTAACGCCGGAGATGATCCCCTCATACTCCTCGCCCAGATGATAGGACATATACTCTGCTTTCTTCAGCTTATCGGATTCTCTTTCTGCTTCGTCTGCACGCCGTTCGCACACACTGGACTGGCGTGCTACTTCATCCAGGATCTCCTTGTAATGCTCGGTACGTCCTTCCCTTACCAGTCTGCCTCTCAGACGGTCATGGATGATCCTGTGGATCTGAAGATCCGGATATCTTCGGATCGGAGAAGTAAAGTGGCAGTAATACTTCGCTGCAAGTCCGAAATGTCCGCTGCATTCCGTAGTATATTTTGCCTGTTTCATGGTACGCAAGGTCAGGCGGCTGATCTGTGCCTCATTGGGCATTCCCTCAATACTTTCCAGGATCTCCTGGATCTCACCAGGCGTGATCTCCTGTCCGGATTTCTGTATGTTGACTCCTTCATTATGAAGAAGCATCAAAAGACTTTCAATCTTTTCCGGATCCGGATTTTCATGTGTTCTGTATACAAAGGGATAATCTCCGGTGCAGTATTCCTGTGCCACAGTTTCATTGGCAAGAAGCATAAAATCCTCAATGATCCTGGTTGCCACATTGGCCTCATAGGGCTGCACATCAATAGCTCTTCCTGCAGCATTCAGGATGATCTTACTCTCCGGAAAATCAAAATCAATGGAACCTCTTGTATGCCGACGGCTACGCAGGATCCCGGAAAGCTCTTTCATCAAGAAAAACATGGGGATCAGAGCTTCATAGCGTTTCTTCGCCACCTCATCAGTATCTTCCAGAATATTTTTCACATCTGTGTAACACATACGCTCATCTACACGGATCACGGTTTCTGCGATCTTATGGGAAATCACCTTTCCTTTTTCATTAACATCCATCAGACAGCTTAAGGTCAGACGGTCCTGTCCCTGGTTCAGAGAACAGATACCGTTGGAAAGCCGCTCCGGGAGCATGGGAATGACACGGTCTGCAAGATAGACGGAGGTTCCGCGCTTCAGTGCCTCTCTGTCAAGGGCACTGCCGCCCTGAACATAGTTGCTCACGTCTGCGATGTGCACACCCAGATGGTAGATTCCATCCTCCTTTGTCAGGGAAATGGCATCATCCAGATCCTTTGCATCCTCACCGTCAATGGTAACTGTAACAAGATTTCTGAGATCCAGTCTTCCATCCAGATCCGCTTCCTGTACATGATCCGGCACACGGTCAGCCTGACGAAGTACTTTGTCAGGAAATACACTTGGTATATTAAAGCTCTTCACAATAGCAAGGATATCTGTTCCAGGTGAACGTAAGTTTCCCAGCACCTCTGTGATCTTTCCTTCCGGCTTCCGGTTTCTGGAGCCGTAATCTGTGATCTCTGCAACTACCTTGTCTCCGTCCTTTGCTCCCATGGAGTTTTTTCTGGAAACAAAGATATCTTTGGAAAATTTGGGGTTATCACTGATCACAAAGCCATAATCACGGCTGCTCTGGTATGTTCCCACGATCGAAGGCATTCCCCTTTCCAGAACCTTCAGCACAACGCCTTCCTGACGTTTTCCCTCTTTATGTCCGTTCCGTACAAGGATCTGCACCTTATCCTGATGCATGGCGCTTCCCGTGTCATTTTCCGGAATAAAAATATCCTGTTCCTGACCCTCCACTTCCACAAAGCCAAAGCCCTTGTAATGGCCAATAAAAGTTCCCTCCATGATGGTTCCGTCCTTCTCGGAGAAACGATATTCCTCATGATTCTTCTCTCTGCATTCTCTTCCCTTACGGCCACGCTCCGGCTTTTCTGCCTTCAGAGCTTCTTTATTCTTTCGTCTGTCTCTGCGCTTGCCGGAAACCTTGCTGTATCTTCCTTTATTATCTACTTCAGCCTTGCCCTGGGCGCAAAGCTCGTCCAGCACGTCAAAAAGCTCTTTTTTCTCACTCTTATCCAGCTGAAGAAGAGATGCGATCTCACGCAGGCGCATGGGCTTATACAGCGGATCTCCCAGAAGCTCCATTATAAACTTTTTTCTTTTTTCAAAATTTTTCGATCTTTTCACATTTTCTCCTGTTTCATATTTATATTTCATTTTTACCCTGTTATCATTCCGGAGGAAGGCTCACCCGTGCCTCTGTATCAACGCAAAAACACTCCTGCTGATTAACAAAAGAAGTCCCCATCCGAGTTTCTTCTGCATGCTAACGCAGCAAGAGTGTTACCAACTTCTGTTCTGCCCCTGGCAGATCAGATAATGTTCAGTACGATTGACAGTACAAAGAAAATAACTCCCATGATAATGGTACCTCTTACAAGACCACCTTCCATGGAACGGCCCTTATTCTTACCCCAGTAAGTATCAGCTACTCCGGCGATAGAGCCAAGACCCTGCTGCTTGCCCTCCTGCATCAGTACGACAACAGTCAGAGCGATACAATCTATTGCATAAATTACAGTCAGAATAATCTTCAAAATGTTCACGCGGTTACACCTCCTAATCAACTAGAGGTTATTTTACCATAGCTAAACCGGGATTTCAACCATTTTCCGTTTATTTTATGCAGGGCTTTTTCTGAGATTTTTTTGCAAAAGGATCTTTATATCTTCCAAGAGCTCCGAGCTGTTCGTGGATCCGCAGAAGCTGGTTATACTTGGCGTTCCGGTCCGAACGGCAGGGTGCGCCTGTTTTGATCTGTCCCGCCCCACAGGCAACTGCCAGATCTGCGATAAAGGAATCCTCTGTTTCCCCGGATCTGTGAGAGATCACTGCACGATACCCGGCATGCTGAGCCATCTCCACCGCATCCAGAGTTTCCGTGAGAGTTCCGATCTGGTTTACTTTAATAAGGATAGCATTGGCAACATCAAGTCCGATGCCACAGTGCAGCCGTTTGATATTGGTGACAAACAGATCGTCGCCTACCAGCTGGATCTTTTTTCCCAGGTGTTCCGTCAGATATTTCCAGCCTTCCCAGTCATCCTCCCAGAGACCGTCTTCAATGGAAACAATGGGAAATTTTTCCACCAGTTTTTCATAATACTCTGTCATCTCACCGGCATCCCGGTAGATCTTTTCTCCTTTCATGCGGCTCTCCCCAGGGAAAAAGTATACGCCCTTTTCCTCATCATAAAGCTCGCTGGAGGCTGCATCAATGGCAATGGTGATCTCTTCTCCTGGCTTATATCCTGCTTTTTCTATGGCATGAACGATCAGGGTAAGCACTTCCTCCGAATCTGAAAGATCCGGAGCAAAGCCGCCTTCATCTCCAACCGCTGTGGAGAGTCCTTTTTCCCGGAGAAGAAGCTTTAAGTGCTGGTAGACTTCCGCACACATGCGGATACCCTTTTCCAGACAGCAAGCTCCTGTTGGCATGATCATAAACTCCTGAAGATCTACCGTATTGTCCGCATGCTTTCCCCCGTTTAAAATATTCATCATCGGCACAGGGAGCTGCAGGGTATGACAGCCGCCCAGATACTGATAAAGAGGAAGCCGAAGGGCCCCGGCTGCTGCACGGGCTGCTGCCAGAGATACTGCCAGCGTGGCATTGGCTCCTGCGCTGCTTTTGTTCTCCGTTCCGTCGGTTTCGATTAGAAGATGATCGATCCATGCCTGGTTCAGGGCATTCTCTCCGATAATGGCATCTGCCAGACGTGTATTGATATTTTCCACTGCTTTTTTCACACTCTGTCCCAGATATTCCTCCCGGTTTCCGTCCCGCAGCTCCACAGCCTCAAATTTACCTGTGGATGCTCCGGACGGCACCATGGCTCTTCCTGTGTATCCATTAATCCCCACAATTCCTTCACCTACCGTCACTTCCGCTTCCACTGTAGGATTCCCCCTGGAATCAAGGACCTGTCTTGCATGAACTTTTCGAACAGGCAGATAACGTAGCATAAGTTTTTCCCTCCTTGAAAATAATAATACTGTTTATGATCTCCTGCGCTTTGTGATTCTCTTCTTATGTTCATAAAGGTATCTTGTCCGAAAAGGTTTTGGTCTATACCTTTTATCTGGTTTCGATATTATCTGATTTTTTTGTTGTTTTATTTTTATTGTTTTTCTTTTTAAATATATTTTTATTATTTTTAAAATTTAGTGTTGACATTTTCCATTTTATCTGTTATAGTTTAACCATCAAATAAAACAAACGGAAAACAAAAAAACAAATCAAAAAGGAGCGTGAACCCACCGAAAACATAACTTACTTCCCATAATCTAAGAAAGAGAGGTACAGTCCACCAGAAGATTTAACGATTTTACATTATAATTAAAACAAGGAGGTACGGACCACCGAGAACGTAAATTTTAATTCCGTATAAGTTTTAAATCTAAGAAATGTGAGGTATATTCCATTGGATAATGAAAATTAAAAGAGTCATCGGCAGAAGAAATCAATCGCTGATGACTCTTATTTTTTGCTTATTTTGACCTCTGTCTTACAGACATGATCTCATGATCTTCTACTTTCATATCTTCTGCTTCGTGTTCATAAACATATTAATAACTCCATTTTCTCCGAGGTTCCCATGAAACAAAAACATATCTACCGCCTTATCTTTTTCTTTGTCATGGCTTTTGCTCTTGGCAGTCTTGTAGGAAAGATCTTTTCTCATTTTACTTCCGACCCACGATCCCATCCGAATTCTGCCGAAAACAGCCAGACCTCTTCTGCTTCTATGACATTCCAAAATGAAAACTGGGGGCTCGGTTTTCAGGAAGAAGGCAAACGGCCCACAGGAAATGCTTCTATGGAAGAATTAAAAAATTACAATGCCTGGTATGCAGCCGATACCGATGAAAAAAAAATCTATCTTACCTTTGACGCAGGCTATGACAATGGAAATATGCCTGCTCTTCTGAACGCCTTACATAAGCATCAGGTACATGCCACATTTTTTGTTGTGGGGACTCTGATCCGTGAAAAACCGGAACTGATCCGTGAGATCGTAGATGCAGGCCATACCTTAGGCAACCACACCATGACACACCCGGATATGTCCGGCATCTCCACAAAGGAAGCCTTTCAGAAGCAGCTTGAAGATGTGGAGGTTCTTTATAAGGAAGCCACCGGAAAAGAAATGACAAAATTTTATCGCCCGCCCCAGGGCATTTACAGCGTGGAAAATTTAGAGATGGCTAAAGAGATGGGATACCACACCTTTTTCTGGAGTCTGGCTTATGTGGACTGGTATCAGGATAAGCAGCCTTCGAAAGAAGAAGCTTTTGAAAAGCTTCTGGGACGGATCCATCCGGGTGCCATCGTGCTACTGCACAGCACCTCTTCCACCAATGCTTCCATTCTGGATGAGCTGCTGACAAAATGGGAAGAGATGGGATATACCTTCGGAACATTAGAAGAACTTGTGGCATCGGGATCCGCCTGAAGAAAAGCGCACATGATCCATGCATCCTCAGTGCCATCGACACGGATCTTCCTACTTTTGGATTTTCCAGATAAGCACAAAAAAAATCTGCCCCGGGACTATGTTCTCATATGTCCCGGGACAGATTTTTCTGTGCTATTGATTTCAGAAGGTGTTCTTCTTATTTAATTGTCTTATTTACTGGACAGCCTTGAATGCCTCATCAAGATCCTGGATGATATCATCGATATTCTCAGTTCCGATGGAAAGACGGATCGTGTTTGGCTTGATTCCCTGATCAAGAAGCTCTTCCTCTGTGCACTGGCTGTGTGTTGTAGTAGCCGGATGGATAACAAGGGATTTCACATCTGCGACGTTTGCAAGAAGTGAGAACAGCTCAAGGTTATCAATGAAATCCTTTGCCTTCTGTGCGTCTCCCTTGATCTCAAATGTAAAGATGGAACCGCCGCCGTTAGGGAAATATTTCTTATAAAGCTCCTGCTGGCTTGGATCTGTGGATACAGACGGATGATGAACCTTCTCTACCTGCGGATGATCATTCAGATACTGTACAACCTTCAGTGCGTTCTCAACATGACGCTCTACACGGAGAGACAGTGTCTCAAGTCCCTGAAGGAAGATAAAGGAGCTCACCGGAGAAATTGTTGCTCCTGTGTCACGAAGAAGGATCGCACGGATCTTTGTAACAAATGCTGCCGGTCCGCATGCTTTTGTGAAGCTTACGCCATGATAGCTTGGGTTTGGCTCTGTAAGAGATGCAAATTTGCCGGATGCCTCCCAGTCAAACTTACCACTCTCTACGATCACACCACCGATAGTAGTTCCGTGGCCACCGATGAATTTTGTTGCGGAATGAACAACGATATCTGCGCCGTACTCAATTGGTCTTACGAGGTATGGTGTTGCAAATGTATTATCTACAACAAGCGGAATTTTATGTTTGTGAGCAATTTTTGCAAGAGCCTCAATATCTACAACATCAGAATTTGGGTTTCCAAGAGTCTCAATATAAACAGCTTTTGTGTTCTCCTGGATCGCATTCTCCACTTCCTCGAGATTAAATACATCAACAAATGTTGTTGTGATTCCGTATGCCGGAAGCGTATGCTCCAGAAGGTTTGTTGTACCGCCGTAAATATTTTTGGCTGCTACAATGTGATCTCCCTGCTGTGCAAGATTCTCGATCGTGTATGTGATAGCTGCTGCACCGGATGCTACTGCAAGTGCTGCGGAACCACCCTCAAGTGCTGCGATCCTCTTCTCAAATACGTCCTCTGTCGGGTTTGTAAGACGTCCGTAAATGTTACCGGCATCTGCAAGTCCGAAACGTGCTGCTGCATGATCGCAGTTGCGGAATACATAGGAAGATGTCTGGTAGATTGGTACTGCTCTTGCATCTGTAACCGGATCCGGCTGTTCCTGTCCTACGTGAAGCTGTAATGTCTCAAATTTGAATTTTCTCTGATCTCTTGTAATTTTGCTCATGTGTTTGTCCTCTTTTCTTTTATTCTTATATTCGGTAAAATAGTAATTGCTTATCTTATGATCATCTGCTTATCAGCGACAACAACACATTCGCTTTTCTTCGATAAACACCCTTGTTGACTTCTGTAAAACCTTCATGATTTCCTCCTGATCATCACGTTGCTCACCTTGTTTTGTGTGCTCCGTTTTTTGATGATGCAATCATATCACCCTTTTCCTAGTATGTCAATGGGGTTTATCTATTTAGGTTCTCACCTTTATTTATGGCTGGCTATAGATTTTATTTATAACGCCACCACCTACAACCTCATCTCCGTCATACATCACTACAGCCTGGCCTTTTGTGATGGCTCTCTGCGGTTCATCAAATTTCACATGAAGGATGCCATCCGGTGTCTGCCATGCAGTGGCAGGCTGCTCTTTGTGACGGTAACGGATCTTGGCAGTCACTCTTTTCGGCTCAGCTAAGCTGTCCACAGAGATCAGATTTACACTATCTGCCTCAAGTTCACTACTGAAAAGATCTGCGTTGTCCCCGAGAACTACCGTATTGGTCTTCGGAGAGATCTCACAGACATAAAGACGGCTGGCCGCCGGAATGCCAAGGCCGCGGCGCTGGCCGATCGTGTAATGGATGATTCCCTTATGGCGTCCGATATAGTTTCCCTCTTTATCTACAAAATCACCTTCCGGTGTTTTTTTACCTGTGTACTTCTCAATAAATTTCGCATAGTCGCCGTCCGGTACAAAGCAGATATCCTGACTGTCATGCTTTCTGGCATTGATAAAGCCATGTTTTTCGGCAATGACACGAACCTGGTCCTTCCGGAGACCTCCAAGCGGAAGCTTTACATGTGCCAGCTGTTCCTGGGTCAGCATATAGAGAACGTATGACTGATCCTTTGTATCGTCCACTGCTTTTTTCAGAAGGTAGCGGTCCCGTTTCTCATCGTACTCCACTCTTGCATAATGTCCGGTTACAATATAATCGTAGCCAATCTCCTGCATGCGGTGAAACATTTTATCAAATTTCAGATATCGGTTACAGTCGATACATGGATTAGGGGTGCAGCCGTTTTCGTAGGCATCTACAAACCTGTCCATAACCTCTGTATGGAAATCTGCGGTAAAATTAAACACGTAGTAAGGCATATCCATCTGATAGGCTACGCTTCTGGCATCCTCAACATCGTCTAGGGAACAGCAGGTCTTTTCCCTGTGGACACCGATATCTTCGTTGTTGTAAAGTTTCATGGTAGCACCGATGCACTCGTCACCGGATTCCTTTGTCAAAAGAGCTGCCACGGAGCTGTCTACACCGCCGCTCATTGCTATGATCGCTTTTTTCATTTATATCTTAACCTTTCCTGATGATTGATGATTTCTCAGCTTTGCAGCCTGTATTCTCTTACGGTTACTGCAATTTCGCATTTATTATAATATGGCAGTTATTCTTTGTCCACGATTTTTCACCCGGAACCTTTGCTTTGCTTCTTTCCTGCAGGCTCTCTTTGGTATATAATAGAAAATATTTTTCAGAAAAGGATGTGACTATATGAAACTTTCCCTGTTTTCCACGCTGCGGGGTTACCGTAAAGAATATCTTCCCAAAGATATTTTCTCCGGCATCATCATAGCAGCTGTTTCCATCCCTATTTCCATGGGATATGCCCAGATTTCCGGGATCTCGGCGGTATACGGACTGTACGGTTCTGTTCTGCCGATCCTTTTGTTTGCTCTATTTTCCACTTCAAGACAGTTTATCTTCGGAGTTGATGCGGCACCTGCTGCCATTGTAGGTGGTGCACTGTCTACTCTTGGCATTGCTGCAGAGTCAGAAGCTGCCATGGATTATGTTCCTGCCATCGCACTTTTTGCAGGTCTGTGGCTGTTTATCTTCTTTCTGCTTCACGCAGATAAGATCGTGGACTTTATCTCCACACCTGTTATGGGCGGTTTTATCAGCGGTATCGCAGTTACCATCATCCTGATGCAGATCCCGAAACTTATGGGAAGTCCTGCAGGATCCGGAGAGCTCCTGGAACTGGCAGAGCATATCTTCGCTGCTGCCAAAAATATCAGCTGGCTTTCCCTCTTCATGGGGCTTGGTGCTCTGGTGCTGATCCGCACATTTAAAAAGCTGGCGCCGAAATTCCCCATGGCTATCGTTATTATGGCTCTGGGTGTTCTTTCCACCGTTGTTTTTCATGTGGATGAAAAGGGCGTTGTGCTTTTGCAGTCTGTAGAACGCGGCCTCCCTTCCCTGGTGATCCCGGAT
>ERZ894186.204-NODE-204-length-30545-cov-12.354542_pt1 | contig 30545 bp, 28 predicted proteins | sample MGYA00380280_ERZ894186 | MGnify/ENA primary metagenome ERZ894186 (study PRJEB32331, sample SAMN06328449) | human gut metagenome | biome: human gut microbiome; feature: stool | host: Homo sapiens | collected 2013-02-13 ... | reverse complement strand
CTTGCTCCAGATACTGACCTGTTTCCACGAAATTACGACCCAGTCGGGAGAAGTCCTTTACCACGATGCAGTTGACTTTCCGCTCCTGCAGTGCTTTCAACAGCCGTTCAAATTCCGGGCGGTCAAAGTTCATCCCTGTGCACCGCTTGTCCGCAAATACATCCAGCAGCATCAGATCATCCCGGTGGTTGATATACTCTTTGATGTAAGAAATCTGTACTTCCAGCGATTCCGTATCCCGAAGTACATCATCAAAATCGGACAGTCGTGCGTAAATTGCGGTTTTCCAGATACGGTGCGGTGCGTTTTCCGCTTCCCGCTGCGCAGCACTTACCTTTTTGCTTACTCTTGCCATAAGTCACAGCCTCCTTTTAAGCTGATACTTCACGCTGCCCCATCTGCTTTTGATGCAGTTCTTCCAGCAGGTCCGCAATTTCATCGTGGAATCGGAACGTAATTTCTACCCGATTGCCCTCATAGACTTCGATTTTCTCAATCAATTCGACAATCATCGGTCGGGTGATTTCTTCCAATTTTCGATACTTACGGTACACATCCAGAAACGGATAAGCATTTGGAGCAGTCTGTAAATTTCGCTGTTCCGCTTCCAATTCCTCAATTTTGCGGCTATACTCTTCGATTCGCTTGCTGTACAGTTCGTTGTAGTTCAGAAAATCCTCCCGTGTGAGGATTTCGTCTGCGTAATCCCCATACAATTTTTCCTTAATGCCCTGTGTATGGGCCTTTTCTGCAGTCAGCTGCCGAATCTGCCGTTCGATGCGCCGCACACGGTAGGGTTCCTGCTGGGCCTGCCGGATGCTTTCTACAAACTCTGCTTCCTCCATCACGATCTGGATCTGCATCTGGAGCGCATTCCGCACAATGTTATAGAACTTTTCATCCCGCAGGTTATGGCTCGTGCAGCTGCCCTTGTTCTGCTTGCTGCCGGAGCACTGATAATAGATATACCGCTTTCCCTTATAGCTGGCTGACCTGCGCACCAGCCGGCTGCCGCAGTCTCCGCAGTAGAGAAAGCCTGCAAACAGAGCCACCGTTTCGGCATCGTTCGGCCTGCGGGTTTCGGTTTCCAGAATTCTCTGCACCAGTTCAAACTGCTCTTTCGGAATAATTGCTTCGTGGGTGTTGTCCACGATTGTCCAGTCCCGCATCGGCACGTTCATTTTCTTTTTAGAACGATAATCCAATCGCCGGGTCTTTCCCTGCACCAGTTTTCCGGTATAGACCTCATTGTGCAGGATGCGGTCCACCGCCTTGGCAGACCACGGCGGCTCATCGCTCTTGCGGAAGTGCAGGCTCAGCTTTGCACCGCTCTGCAGCTTTCGCGTAGCTGGGGGCGGTACCTTTCCTGCATTCAACCGGTCTGCGATGCCCTGATTGCTCATACCGCTGATCTTCCAGCGAAAAACACTTTGTACATTTTCTGCTGCCAGTTCGTCTACGATCAGCTTGGTATGATTGCTGGGGTCCTTCTGGTATCCATAGGTTGCAAAACTTCCCACAAAATCGCCGCGCTTCCGCTTTACCTCAAGCTGACTCTTGATTTTGACGGAAATATCCCGACAGTAGGCATCGTTGAGCAGATTCCGCATTGGGACCATGATGGAATCGCTGGTCTTCCACGCAGATTGACTGTCATAGCTATCCGTCACTGCAATCAGCCGGACCCGCATGACCGGGAAAATACGTTCCAGATAACGCCCCACTTCAATGTAATTTCGTCCAAAGCGGGACAGATCTTTCACCAGAACACAGTTGATGGTCCCCTGCTCCAGTTCCCGAAACAGCCTTTGGAACGCAGGCCGTTCAAAGTTCGAGCCGGAGTAGCCATCGTCCACAAACTCATCCACGATGCACAGTTCCGGGTGGTCTGCAGTATAGGCTTCCAGCAGGGTGCGCTGGTTTGCAATACTGTCGCTCTCTGTCTTATCGCCATCCTCACGAGATAAGCGTAAGTACAAGGCTGTACGGTATCGGGTTGTATTTTGCTGTGTTCTCTTCTGCAAATTCATATCAGGGTATAACAAAAGCCTTCCACCTCCTTAACGAATCGGCAATACTGTTCGTCAGAGAAGCGAAAGGCTCCACATTTTTTTGTAGAACAAGCCTACCGAGCAAGTTCTGCTCAGTTTGCACATTCCTATTTTCTTACCCGTAAACAGCTTACCAGAATCATCATCTTTTGTCCAGTGCTTTATCGCATTAAAGTGTGAAATTTTTTTCTGCGTGTTTTTTCAGCAGCTTGCCGAAAGTTTCTCTGCCTTTTCAGCTGGCCGATTGAAAACACCTGCCAATGCACTCAGACAGTGTACTGCTCCCTCTCGGTGCGAAATTCAGCTTCACAATAATTCCGTTGTCCAGATAGCAATAAGGATTTCGGACCTTATCCAGCAGATTTTTCAGCCTTTCCTCCTGCGGCAGTCCGTGTTCCACTGCATCCTGCGGCAGTTCCTCCAGTTCAGACTGTTCAATCGTGCGAATATCTCGGTTCTTCATCTGGTGGATCTGCTCCAGCCAATTCATTCTGCCGTTTTCTTGCAATCGCGTTCCTCCCATTCAAGCCAGAAGTGTTTTCAGTAAATCCAATTTTGCCTGTCCTATATCCTTTCTCATGCTGGGGCCTGTGCAGGCAATCGGGGTACACAGTTCCAACAGACGGTCATAGATACGGGCGTGTGCGGTATCCTGCGGGTTCTTCAACTCCGTCAGGGTCAGGTTCGTGGTAACGATCAGCGGTTTCCGGCTGCGGTAGCGGCTGTCGATGATGTTATAAATTTGCTCCAATGCATATTCCGTACCACGCTCCATGCCAAAATCATCAATGACAAGCAACGGATAGCCGCAGAGCCTGTCCACGACTTCATTTCGCCCGGAGAAGGCGTTATTCAGTTCATTCATGATTCGGGCAAAATTTGTCATGCAGACGGCCACTTCCTGTTCCATCAGGGCATTGGCAATGCAGCCCGCCATAAAACTCTTGCCTGTACCAACACCGCCCCAGAGCAGCAGCCCCACATTCCTTTCCCGCATTTCCGGCCAGTGGGCCGCATACCGCTGTGCCAGCTGCATCTGTGGATTTTGCCCGTGATCGTTTGCAAATGTCCAGTGCTGCATCGCCCAGTCGGTAAAGCCCTGCAGCTTCAGCCGCTGCACTTTCTCGTAATGCAGCCTTGCACGTTTTTCTTTCTCTTGCTTTTCCCTTGTAGCCTGCCTGCACCGGCATTCAGCCGGATGGCGGTCACGCCCAAACAGTTTTTTGCCATTTGGAAAGAACGCTTCCTTGGGAGTTTTGCAGTTGCCGCAGTACAGCAGCCCATCTTCTGCAACATAGTCCTGCGGTTCCACAGAGATCGTCATAAGCCTGTCCATCGCTGTCTGGATCGTTTCCGTCATAAACTTTCCTCCTTGTTGTAGGTATAGTCCGGGATGCCTGCTCCCGGTTTCTGTTGTCTTTTCTTCCGTGCTGACCAGCTACGCAGGGTCGCCGCATGGTCTGCGTACTTCCTGCCTGTAGACTGCATATAGGCTGAAAGGTCTTCGATCAGAGTATCCAACTCTGCAATTTCCATTTCCAGTTCCGAATAATCTTCCAGAAAAACATTCCGATATCGCCCATACGCTTCTTTAGTTCTATTCAGTTGGTTCAATCTTAGGTTGTTCTTATTTATTTGGTTAGGTGTGCAGTTTTGCGCAACCGTATTGCTCACTTTTGAGTAATCAGGCTGCTCATTTTGGGCCATCTCGATTGCGCATTTCTGCGCAGTCTGAGGGATACCGAGAAATATCTGGTTCGGCTTGGAAAAGCCATTGGACTGCCGTTCGATCAGCCGTGCGGCTTCCAGTTCCCGCAGGGCACGGGTGACACTGGAAATACTGCTCTGCAGATCTGCCGCCAGCCCCGCCAGCGGATAGAGCACATATGCCCGGTCCTGCGCATCCACCCAGCCGTTCTTCTGCGAAAGGGTCATGCGGTCCAGCAACAAAACATACGTCAATCGTGCCGTATGGGAAAGGCTCATCTGTAGCAGAAATTTCGGATAAGGAAAATACGCAGGCAGTGGGGTTTGTGCTTTGATGTACTCTTTACTCAAACTTCCTCCTAGTCGTTTTCAAAAGTCCCTGCCGAATGGGAAAGCTCTGCACGGGCTTACGCATCCGGCAGGGTTCCGGGGTGCGGGGTGGAAGACCCTGCTGATTACAGGCTCATATCATAGCTGCGCTTCTTGCGTTTCGGTTGACGCTCACGCTGTTCCTGTCGAGCCTGCTCCTGCCTTGCCTTTTCGCGGACATTGGCCTCCCACTCGCGTTTCCATGCAAGGTCGGATTTCATCTCATTGGTTTTTCGGAAGATGCTGTACACATTATCCGATGCAATTTCCAGACGCTTGGATTCTTCCCTCAAGGGAGCATACGCTTTTTTCCTCTCCGCGATTTCTTGCGTCAGTTCTTCTTTCCGCTTTTTCAGAGATTTCAGCGATGGCAGCTTTCCATCGTTTTCTTCCCGGAAGTATTTCACGGATTCTGCATAGGCATCCAATTCCTTGGAATGCTCTGCACGGAATTTTTTCTTGAGAATTGCTTTCGTAAATTGCTGCTGAACCTCTTTTGTAGAAAGGTACTGCCCCGCATAATGAATCTGTTCATTGGTTTTGTACAGTTCATCCTCTGCCTGTGACAGCCGTTCATACGCTGCCTGCGCGTTGGCCTGCGCCGCCTTACACAAATCGTTCAGTTCCGTCAGGTCGTTGATGTTACTCTCCTGTACCCATACCAGCGTTTCAGCCATTTTCTGCAAATTGCTGATTTTGACCTTTAGCGCATAGGCCAGATTTTCCTGTGCCTTAACATTCTCCTGCAGGTCCACAACGAGCCGCAGCCTGGTTCTGGTTGTAAAGATCAGTATGGGTTCTTCCTTGTACCGCAGATTCTTCTCGGCGTTCTGAACAAAGAATCCTTCCAGACATTCTCTTTTGCAGCTTTCTCCCAGAGAATGCTCCGATATAAACTTGTTCCGTTCCGGCGGCAGATAGCTATAACGCCCACGTTGGGTTTTGACGAAAATGTTGTATTCATCCTGCAGGATGTCTTGAAAGTCTTCATACGAGATTGCTTTCTCACGAGCAGCGGCAACGGCATCCCGGATAAGCTGCTTCTGTGTTTGAAACTTTGTCGGATTGGGCGTAAATCCTTCCGTTTCGATTTTCTGTTTTTTCTCATCCAGCCGCCGCTGTGCCCAATACTCCGCTTCGGTCACACCCGTTCTGGATGGTGACAGTAAATCGACCTGATGCAGAAATTCACGTTGGCATAAATCCATAAGGGATTTCTGCAGATGCTTCAGGTACTCGTTCGTCACATGGTGCTTGTAGCCAGCCCTGCAGTCAATGGGTCGTTCCATAAAGGGCTGCTGAGGCACATCCAGTTTTCGCAGACTGTTGATTACGATATGGACATGAATGTTTCCGCTGCCATTGTGCCCGTCCATGTGCGTACAGACCAATGCCTGATGCCCCGGAAAATTTGCTTTTGCGTATTCCAGCCCAAGCTTCTGTGCCCGTTTCCCCGTCAAACAATTTTCTGTGCTGTCCCGTGGATCAAAGCTGATGATGTAATGGTGCGATTTAATTTCATCCTTGTTTTTGTTCTTCTGATATTCGCGGTTCAGTTGCTGGCAGGCCGCATCGAAGGAATAGGGTTCACAGTTCAGACCGTCCAGATAATACTCATCTCGCATGATACGATTTCCTTTCTGGTCAAGAATCGGAGTTTTCCGAAGCTCGTCATGCTTGAAAATCAGGTACTCCAGCGCAGCGCCATAGTTGGAACTCTTACTTGCGATATGCTTTAAGATTGCCATAGTTCTTTCCTGCCATTTCTGCGACCTGCTCCCGCATTTCAAAAATGCAGGAAATCGCATGGTTGATGTTTTCACACATGACATGTGATGGAAGACCCCCACTGTTGAAGAACGCCGCGATCTGGTTCAGGTTGTTTCCGATGGCGGCAAACTCCCGTGTGATTGCTTCGATCTCGTCCGGGTGGACATAGAACACATACGAGGTATTCACGCGGCCTTTCATCAGCATCTGCGCTGCAAATTGAGAGAGGGTCATCCCGGCATCTTCTGCCTGCCGGTGTAAAAGTTCATGTACCGTTTCTGTAACTCGTGCGGAGATTACTTTTGTCTTTACGATAGATTTCACTTTTCTCTTTGTTCGTGGCATGGGGTCTCCTTTCCAAAATCAATGGTTTGATTTTCCCGGCAGTGCATCTACACTCCGGCTGTGACCTGCTGTAGCAGGCCACCAATGGGCAAAATCATGTGATTTTGCTCGATGTGAGGGTATGGGGAGCACAATCCCCATCAAGATGCCGCCGTGGGGAAACCGCCCACAGGAGCGGTTTCGTATACAAAGGCGAATCTTGCTCTTAACTACCGTCCACTCTGTCCCGGCCCGTTCCTGCCCGATTTTCTCCGGCGTATTTTCCGGTAAGACGCGCAGAATGCACATTCAGTACCAGAGGTATCCTGCTGGGGTGGTTCATGAAATTTTCAAGGTGCGATGTGACTTTGTAAGGAATCGGGGAATTTCATCAGTGATACCGTAGTGAATTGGCTTACTTTTGAAAACACTTCCTATACCCTATACAAACTTTAAGGGGTGTTTTTAAACCGGGTCTTTTGAAAGTTCAAAGAAAATTCATTTTTCCAACATTCCCCTCTACCTATAACAATCTAAAATGGATTTATGGCAACCAGTTTTTTAAATTTTGTTGAACTACCTAATTTTAGAACATAGATTTTGTTTATTTTCCACTCATAAAACTAGAGGAAAGCCGTTTCACAAAAGATTTTGAAAACCCCTACACTAATAGGAATCCGCAGAGCCGTTTTGGAATACAGTTCTGAAAAAAATTATAATTTTAAATAAAAAGAAAAACGGCAAAGTTCAAAATCGAACCTTACCGTTATTCCATAAAGACACAGTATAAAACAAAATACCCACGATAAGCAGGTGGGTGTACCTGTTCATCGTGGACATATTGCTATTTTAACGTTGTGTAACCGTTATTGATGTTCCTACACGGGCAACCTTGACACATCCGTGTCAGGACGATTCACTGAACGATCTCTTCATCTTCTCCTTCACTTCATCCGGCACATCGATCAATCCGAACCGATAGAACATGCCATAAATGTAAGTCACTCCCCGGATATCGCCCAGAGCTTTCGGGCGATCTACCACTTCTCCCACCTTTTTAATATTCTGTAGTGCCAGCAGCACCGAACTCCATGCCAAACTTTTACTCTTCTCCCGTCTGTCAATCCACAGCTCCTTCGTGTACTCGCCATTTCTGCCTTTTTTAATTTCGTAAGTAAATGGCAACCCGGAGTAGGTTTTAAATTTCACACCAGCATAAGCCACAACCACACCCCAGAAGTTTTCTTCTGTCAGATCAGTCCTCCATCGCTTCATCGCTCTGTATCTCCGCTGCCGCTCTGCTCCAACACTAATCTTTTCTTTCTCTGTACCTGGATAATACACGCCTTTCTTATAAGGCAGGTACGAGGTGACGGAGGCTTTGGAAAGTTGAAGAGTATTTGCGGTTGAGAGTATGGAGGTTTTGTAGTCTTGTGTTTCTCGGCACTCCTCAAATGTATCCTGTACCTTCTCGGCCACATCCGATTCATACACACCAGCCGTAATGAGCAGCTTCCGTACCTTTATTGGATTTAATCCCAGTTCTTCACCGATGGCCTGCAAGGACATCTCATAATCATAAAGTGCCACAGCTCTTTCCATCTGCTCTTTCAGATTCTTCCCGGCATCATACTCTGGCTTCAGCTTCTTCCGGCCACCGCCGGGCTTCCGGGGTTTATATGCTCTTTTCTCTCCCATAATTACTCGTGCAGCTCCAGCGGCAGTCCGTCCGGATCATGGAAGAAAGTCATCTTTTTGCCGGTATAATCATCAACTCGTATCGGCTCACATTCAATCCCTACCTCCGCCAGCTCTTTCACCGTCTGCTCCACGCTCTCTACACAAAAAGCAAGATGTCTCAGACCACATGCTTCCGGGCGGTTCACACGCTTCGGAGGATTTTTCTCAACGAAAATCTCCAGCTCTGTGTGTTCATTGACACGCAGATCCAGTTTCCAGTCCTTGCGCTCTGGGCGGTAGTTTTCCCTGATGACAGAGAATCCCAGCTTGTTCACATAGAAATCCTTAGCTGCTTCGTAGTCAGATACGATGATTGCAATGTGATGTATTTTTGATAAGTTCATTTTTCTCACGCTCCTTTTTATTTTCGTTATAAACTATATAGCGACTTTCAAAATATACCGCGTGAACTCCTGAAGTTCAGTTTGTCCACACGGCATTTCTTTTTTCTTGGGTTCTTGTTTATTTCAGCTTTTCAAGGATCTCATCAGCACTCATGCCGCCGGCCAGCAGCTTCTTAACCACAGCCTCGGCTTCTGCCTTCTTTGCTTCTTCTGCGGCCTTAGCATCTGCCTTTGCCTTCTTCGATTCCAGCGTTGCCACTTCTTTTTCGGCCTTCTTCAGAGCATTCTTCTTCTCTTTCAGATCAGCTTTTAAAGTATCAATGTTTGTGGTGATGGATGCGATCTCTGCAGTCAGGGAAACGATAGATTCCTGCTTCTCTGCGATCTGGGATGCGTAATCTTTGGTGGTATTGGTTTTGGGACGGTTCTTGCTGCCTTTCGTTCTTGGCATAGGTGATAACCTCTTTTCTTTTATAGTAGTTTAAGTATAGCAGTGTGTTGGGATGAGGGCAGTATAACTACCCGGCTATTGTTCATATTTCAAATTATGAAATCCTGAATCGGTCCAACCGGAGTTGCCATTGTTTTATCAAAAAGCACAATATCCTTTGCCCCCGTACAAACAGTACTTTTATACTTAATTCCTACGTATCCCTTATTTAAAAAATACTGAGCCATACACTGAAAAGGCGCATACATCAAACTTTTATCGTCTGCATCAGCCAATGGAGTAAAAATCTGCTCAGATAGTAGCTTAAGATACGTATGCAACGCCCAAAGGCTTATTTCCGCTTTCATTTCATTAATTTCATTTTCAGTAGGAATAACCACTCGTCCTTTCTTCATGCTTCGCTCATAGCGACGCGAGAGATAAACTTTTCCGCTATTTTCAAGCTGAGTATTTATATCCTCATACGTCATCTCGTCAGCCAAAGTTAAATCAATTATTTTTTCATCCTTGTTAGCCGAATTGATTTCAAATAAACAAATACCAAAGCGATTTCCTGTCGATGCACGACATTCCTTTATCGTACACTGCTCAGCCAAATTTTTGTCACTAGCCCATGCTAAATACAACCATTCAACACCAACGGGGCTAAACCTGTTATCCTCATTTATAAATTCTGCTTTTGGCATGAAGCGATCATATGATACCGTCTCAAGAGCTTTTAATTTTGCACCTCTAGCCAGATATCCATCAGTTTGAAAAATATCCAGTGAACGTTCCAACCGCACGCAACAATTGGCAAACAAATCATCAAACACTTTCAAAAATGTAGTCGTCATTGCTGATTCAACTTCATCATATTTAAATGTCTTATTTGCCAAAGCGGCTTGAAATTCATTCCATGTATTTTTAATTGTGATTTCGCTTTTCTTAATATCTCCGAAATCAAATAATGGAGCATTCATAATATTTTGATACGACATTTCGCATTATTTCCAATCTTATAATTTAATGTCAGCCAATCATCTTAGAATTCGAATCAATCTCTCTCGCCTTTCTTGATAAGTCTGGCTACCGGAGTAAGGTCTGTAAATGCGCTACCGATGATATTTCCACACACAGGGCACTCTATATCTTCATGTTCGCGGTTTCCTTCCCATATGGATTTATCGTCATATTCCGAAATAGAACCACATCTATCACAAGTCACTCGATGAGTCATCGTCAGACCTCCTTTGATTTTTTGTTTTTCTTTTCATCACATCTCAGCCGACCATAAGATCGTTGCCTGCTGCTCACCGCGTAGAGGTGTGTGATTATTAGAGCAGCAAGAGCCACGGTCTCCCGTGGCCCCAGAGTCAGGGCCCCACCTGAGACACAGTCAGTCTCGTTTGCCCCAGTATATCATATTATTCTCTATTTTGACAGCCTTTCGTGTACTTTCTTTCCCACTATGTAACACAGTCCACCAAGCATACCGCCAAGCGTGTTGTACACGATGTCTGACACTTGGAATGTCCCCAGTCGAAGCAGCAACTGCAGCATCTCGATGCTCACGGAGAAGATCAGGCCAAGCTTTGTGCTTTTCCATACTACACCCTTCTCAACATCAAACGTCCACATCACCATCCCGGTGAACGGCATCATCAGGATCACATTCTCGATGCACTCGGTCGTCAGCTGTCTTTCTCCGTTCACCGTTTCCCAGATGCCCCAGCCGCCCATTACATCGGACAAAGGATTCATCCACAAGTCCCGATTCAATAGCGTCCGGAACAGGATCATTGAGGTGACAAGAACAAGCAAGAATAACTTTCTAAAAAAAGAGGATACTTTGAATGCAGTAAACCATGTATGGATTGCTGCTTTCCAACCTTTTCCGGCTTCAGACGGGTAATAGGCATAGGCAATCAAATTTTTGCAAGTGAGTCCTTCGCCAAATTTGAGCGCAACATTTCCTTTTGTGTCCTTATAATTCCAGACCTCATCACTACCAACAATAATGCAATCAAAGTCCAATGCATTGATCTGTTTTGCATTAAAGCACCGCTTGGAAAGAATCATTTCCTGATTTCTAGCTTTTGCGAATGTCCGTGGAAGCTTGATTTTCTCCATCCAATCTTTAAAAGACTCTCTGTTTTTATAAAACCGGAACCATCCACCTGCATTGATGATAAAATGCTTCAGATTAACATAATCTATGATCTGCACTTCATCGTTCGGAAATAATTCTGCGATTGCTTCCCGTAATGCCCACGCCTGTAGAAATGCTCCGTAATTATTGATGTATTGATGTGTTAAAATTCCTATTTTCATTCCACTTCTCCAGCCAGCTGTAAATATCGCTCCTGCAATTTCTTTGCCTCAATTTCAATATTGTAGTGATGTTCCGTTATCAACTTTGTGTTATCATTGCGTACATTCTGCTGTAAGGCATTACATATTTCAGTTGCCCAAGTCGAGATTTCTTCTGTAAGCGGGATGAATTTTGCACGATCTGACAAACCAATCTCGCGTGTTACAGCGGAAGAAAAAATGCATGGCAGGTCTGCCGCCTGAGCCTCAACGCCAACAACAGGGAGTCCTTCCCATACCGATGGCAGTACAAAGCAGTCAAATGCCTGATACCATTCGTTCGCATTACCTACATTTCCGACAAACGTCACTCGATCTTTTATTCCAAGATTGCTTGCTTTCTCTTTCATGGCATCCATCAGCTCACCGTCACCCAGCAGCACAAGATGTGCTAACGAATCCCTTTTTGAAACCTCAGCAAAAACATCCAGTAAGAATGTGTGATTCTTCTGAGACATAAAGCGTCCGACATGACCAACGATATGTTTGTTTTCCAAATGATTGTCATGTCGGATTCTATTTCTTATCGTTGAGTCGAAAACGAACCGATTCACCTCGATTGCATTGGGAATCAATTCATAATCGTTTCTTTCTACAACTTTTTCTCCGAAATAGCATCTGGCTGCTTCGATTCCACAAGAAAAATGTTGGTTCATATTGGACGGCAACAACGCTTTGCAAACAAGTTTGATTGGTAGCTTCCAGTCTCTCGTAATGCTTGCGCCATGTGCATGAAAAATACGCACCGGAATGTGATTGACTTTTGCAGCATGAAGTGCGTATACTCCAAGAGCTCCGTTGTGCGCTTCTACAATTTTGTATTCCGGGTTTTCTTCAAATATCTCCTTCATACACTTCAAATACGAAAGATATTTTGCCGGATTCAAACCAGGTGTGTGATAGATTTTACCGCCCATTTCCCTTATTTCGGCATCGTATGCACCGGGCTTTTTCTTATTGCACAAAAAGTCAAATTGTATTTTCGATCTGTCAATATGGCGATAATAATTCATCAGCATTGTTTCGATGCCGGCACGATCCATATTGCTGACAGAATGAAGGATTCTTATCATTTTTCTTCTCCTATAGATTCTTTGCTTGCAATACAGATTTCCGCATTGCCACTATTTCTGGTTATTGTTCCCGCCCTGCGTTCGTATGATAAAGTCATAGTCGTTTCCGAGTCTTAATGATTACCGAGGTGCTATATCATAATGCAGGGTGTGATACTTAAAAAGGCTGATGATAACATCATCTGCTCTATACAAATTCAGGTAGTGATACTGAAAAGAGGTGTCATGCAGTTTGGAAAGTATATGTTTTAGCGTATTATCGCTATTTTTAAGGCATTTTCACTATGTACATCTCACTACCTGCGTTCTGTTAGAGGAGATTATTTATTATTAATACTCTCATCGGCTCTTCTCCCCATACAATGCAAGTGTCTTATCCACCACTTCATCCCAGTTGTATTTTGCACAGATAAAGTCGGCTGCTTGATTCTTCATTTTCATAACCATTTCAGGATGGTCACAGGCATCTTGCAATTTTTCTTGTAAATCCTCTACATTCGTCTTTTGGAAAATTAACGCCTTATCTTCCACAACCTCTGCGCACTCTGGAATATCGGAAACCAGACAGCAATTGCCATAGCTCATTGCCTCCAGAAGACTTAATGGCATTCCTTCCAGATCAGACGGCAGCGTGTAGATGTAAGCGTTGCTGTACAGTTCATCCAGCATTGCTCCCTGCACAAACCCAGTAAAGAGAATCCGATCGTCACCCTTCGCCAGTTCTTTCAATTCCTTCATAAAGGAATCTGTATCACTGGAACCGCCTGCGATGACCAGCTTTTTATCTGTCTTGACATTCTTAAATGCTTCAACCAAATATCGAATGCCCTTTTCCGGCACCAGACGACCGAGGAATAATATGTAGGAATCTTTTTTCAGCCCGAACTTATCTGTAATCAGATTTGCTTCCCGAGTCTGCGGTCTATTCACTCCATTGGGGATAAAGTGTGTCTTTCTGCCATAGGTTTCCTTGAAATAATCCTGCACGCCTTTGCTCAGAACAATGACCTCGTCCGCATATTTCGCAGCATTTTTTTCGCCTTGGTGGATAAACTTAGAACCAAGTCCTGATTGCCATTTCTCGCGCTGCCAATCAATGCCATGGACGGTAACAACAACTCTTTTCCCAAACATCTTCGGCAGCCATGCAAAGAACGCCGGTCCTTCAGCATGGATGTGCACCACATCGTATTTTCCAAATGCACTATAAAGTGCCGCAAATGCGGAGGAGCTGACTGCAGCAAGTCCCCCTGATGTCAAGATAGGGGCGAAAGCTTTTTAGAAAAATCGCAAAAAAATAAGCCCTACAAGGCTTTTAGTCAGTTCTGTGAACCGACCTAAGCCTTGTAGGGCTTTACTCGCTATTCTATTTTCAATGGTAGCTTATCGAATCCAATCCATCAATTTTCTTACGCCGCTTATCACACTGGCATAATCAATATCTGCTGCATACGAGTATTTCTTCTCATATGCTCTCCACAGCACTTGAAGCTGCTCATTTGCTTCAATAATTTTGATAATCTCCTCGGCCTGCTCCTGCAGATGATCCGTTCCTCTCTTTTTACAAGTTGCTGCAAAAGCATCCTTCAAAACAGCCTTATTGATTTTATCTTCGTATGTATCGAGCAGCATCCGTATATCGTAAAAATCTCTCATTCGGGTGTTTAAGATACCCCTCGCCAAAACCGTCTGCAACTTCTCGGCTAATATAGTTTCCAAATTATACGACCATAGACTGATAGAACGATCTTCCAGCAAGAGATCATAATTGAACTCGATTGCTCGTGGGGTAATCACATCGCCCGTCGAAATGTCAATTTTCAAAGGCGTAATCAATTTTCCCACATTGGCGTTCATGGTAATGCGGATTCCCGGATACTCCATTTCATCCATGATATTGGAAACATCTTTAACCTCAAAAGAAACACCATCGTCAAGGTCAATATCTTTGACCTGATTGACAACTCGCAAGGCATCCTCCGCAGACAGATTCAGATTCTTCATGCTGGTGTCTATGTCCATCGTGGAACGGTGCGCAACACCAATCATTGCCGTAACTAGTATTCCGCCTTTGATAATGAAGTTATCCCGATATTCTGATTGTGCCAGTCTTTCCAGAAAACGCTCCATCATATAGATTCGCATGAGTGTCCTTGCGTCTGCATTGTTCTGTTTTGCAACGCTCTTGATACGCCCTTTTATCTGTTCAGGTGTAAATCCCATTTACAGTAGTACCTCCATATAATTTCGGATGATCTTATCCACTCGAAATAGCTTTGCATACTTCATCAGTTTATTAAGGTCCTTATCTTTTCTCCCGACATACGCTTTTAATACTGCATTGAAATCCTGTACTTCTATAGAACTTCTACTCCGCACCAAGTCGCAAATTGTCCGTTCCAAATCGTACATAGGAATTTCATTTCCCTGATTGCTTTTTACGATTTGCTTGCCAACGTCAAGAAGTTCCTTTTTTACTGTATAAACCTTATAGCCATCCTCTTTCAAGCGGTGAACATTATATCCACTATAAATCGTGAGTGTATGAACAAGCGGTTCCCGATCTGTCAGCCCATAATAATAGAACGCTTCATCATGAGAAAACACTCCCATCGGGCAGCGGCGGTGCAACATTTCTAATTCGTCAATCCAAGTATCTTTTGCTGCGTATACGCCATGTCCGACTTGCTCGTATTCATTGGCCTTTACATATTTATAAAACTCAAATTTCGTTAAACCCACTTTTGTTGCAAGCTGCGGTGTTAAAATCTCATGTGTTTGAGCCAAATTGTTCATGTTCATCATAAGCGTCACCTCACCTTCGTGCTTATATTGTATTCCAAATAAGCACGAAAGTCAATGCAAATTTTCTTTTGTGCTTATTTCATTTGCAATATTAGCACATTCGTCCACTCAGCCTTACTTGATGCTCCCTATTCAACGTGCTATACTTAAACCATGAAAATCAATCAAAGGAAGTGCATTTGTCATGAGCAAACGACTTGTTGCTTACTTCTCCGCCAGCGGCGTTACCGCAAAGGTTGCTGAAAATCTTGCCGATGCTATCGGTGCAGACATTTTTGAGATTCAGCCGGAAGTTCCGTACACCAAGGCCGATCTGAACTGGATGGACAAGAAATCCCGCAGCACCATCGAAATGAGCGATCCTACCTCTCGCCCTGCCATCGTTGCCAAGCGTGATAACATGGACGAATACGACACCATCTTTGTCGGATTCCCTATCTGGTGGTATATTGCTCCGACGATCATCAATACATTTCTGGAAAGCTATGATTTGAAGGGTAAAACAATCATCCCCTTTGCCACATCTGGCGGCAGCGACATGGGCAAGACCAATGAAAAGCTTGCTCCTAGCTGCCCCGGTGCAAAACTGCTGCATGGCAAGGTGTTCAATTCCTATTCCAGCAAAGCCGACTTGTCCGCATGGGTAGAAACCCTCAGCCTCTAATAGACACATTCCTGCGGAATGAAATACCCGCCTGGTCGAGAAGATTTTCTGAATCCTCTCACCCAGACGGGTATTCTTTTTGCTCATCTCGCTGTTTCTATGCGGTTATGCGCCATACTTTTCCAACGCTCTCCGAATCACATCCTCACAGTTGAACTCTATTTTCATCGTTTGATCGTCATACAGATAAACCATGCTCACAAAAGCATCCACACATTCTTTTGTCAGCCCGCCGATGTACGTTTTTTCGCTGGCCTGCTTTGTCAGAGCTCGGATTTCTTCATCCAGTTCATCGGCACACTCCTGTTCTTCCTTTTCTGTCCGTATGCTATCCTGCAATGCAGCCAGTTTTTCCGAAAGAGCTTTTTTCTTTTCTATGTACGCATCCCGTAGCAGTACACCGTCCGCATACGATTCATACAGTTTGATTTGCTCTACCCGAATGGCTTCTGCTTGCTTTTCCAAGCTCTCAATGTCCACGCAGCGCACCGTGATAGACTGCTTTTCCTGCATTCCCTGATTCACCACATCCAGCGCATAGAACACAGTTTTTATCGCACGAGCCACTTTTGCATTCACCGAATACTCTCTATAATAGCCGCCGTAGCATTTAGAGAACTTTCCTGCCGCCCTTTTATAGCCGCAACAGAAAACCATTTCCCCATACTGCTTTTCGTGCCGAAGCTGCCGTTTGCAGTTTCCGCAGCAAATCTTCCCTTTTAACGCGAAATCATCACCTACCTTATACTGAATTGGGGTCACGTTACGGATTGCTTTCTGTGCCTGATAGTATTCATCTTTTGTCACGATGGCCTCATGTGCATTTTCTGCAATGATCCACTTGTCCTCCGGGAGTGTCCGAATAGATGTAGTGTTTACATCAATTTTCTTTCTTCTCCCCATAACCAGCGCGCCCGTGTATTCATATCGTCTAAGGATTCTCCATACGATTGCCGCATTCCAGAGCATTTCACTGTCCGGGGCAATAATAGGATTACTGCCCATCAGCAGATTTTTCCGCTTCGCATACAGCCCCGGCGTGGGAAATTGTAATTCGTTCATACCGTAGGCGATCTGCGTTGTATTGCGGCCGGACAATGCTAATTCAAATACTTTTTTCACGCTGGCTGCGGCCTCTGGGTCAATCTCCCACCGCTGTCCGCCTTTCTTGTTCCACACATATTCGAAAGGAACATTCGTGCAGGTGGCTTTTCCGTTCTTCCAGTTCGTTTCCAGAGCCGCCCGAACTTTTTTCGCAATATCCCGGCTATACATATTATTCACCAGATTGCTGACTGCTACTTCGATTCCCGGCGTTCCGTTGTTCAGTTTCATGCTGTCAAAGGTATTATTCACAGCAATAAACCGAACTCCCATCAACGGAAAAATCTGCTCAATGTAATCGCCAACACCGATATAGTCACGACCAAGGCGGGATAAATCCTTTACCATGATGACTTTTATATCGCCCTGCTTCAAATCCACAATCATTTTCTGAAAAGCCGGACGATTAAAATTTGTTCCAGTATAACCATCATCTACATATTCTACAATCTCGCCAAATAAATCTTCCTGCTTTCCAATGTAATCGTGGAGCAGCATCCGTTGGTTCTCAATGCTGTTACTTTCATCCTTGCTGCCCTTTTTCAAATCTCCGTCTGCCAATGATAAGCGAAGATAGATTGCAATTTTATCATTCATTCTGAACCTCCGACATAATTGCAAGCACTTCCTGATAGGGGTCGCTGCACTTAAATTCGACCTCCACAGAATTGTCCATTCCCACATATATTTTCTTAATAAGTTCGTGCACCAGTTCTTCATCAAACTCACTTTGATTCAGAAACCCACGCATCCGTTCCATCTGCGCATCACAGATTTTGATTCTCTTTTCCAGTTCCAATGCGCGCTGACGCTGCTTTTGCAGTTCATGTTCCAGCCGCTGCTTTTCTGCTATGTAATGCTCCTTTAGCTGACTGTATTCATCTTCGTCCAGAATTTCAGCTTTATAGTCCTCATATAAGCGCAACCGCCGTTCTTCGGCTTCCTGAATCCGAAACAGGATAGAGTTTTCTTTCATCTTGATGGAACGGGCTGAATCCAGATTGCTGCCGCGCATCATGTCTTTTACCATCTTTTCTTCTTCACACATGGTAGACACCAGATGATGAATCTGATCCATCGCCACCATCATCAGCATTTTTTCCGGCACCGCATGATAGGCACAGGGAGTCGTGTTTTTCTTTCTTTTGCAAATGAACACTCCATAGTGCGTTTCTTTCACCGTACCATGCACACGCCGTTCAAACGTCATGTTGCGTCTGCAGCAGCCACAGTAAACCATTCCCGATAGATGGTTATAACACTTCTCTCTGGTTGCTTTGGAACGAGCCATCGCCCTTTCCCGTTTTTCCTTATTCTGCTCCCGCCGTGCCTGCACTTTTTCAAAATCCGATTTCAGAATGATTGCTTCATGAGCGTTTTCAACAATATGCCATTCTCTCTTTTCCACTGGATGGAGGCCAATCCCTTTGTATGATGCAGTTTGCGTTTTCCCAGATACCAGTTCTCCAATATAGGTACTGCTGTTTAAAATACGAAGAACCGTACTAGGGTGCCATTTATTATAGGTAGGGTCATCTCCCTCATGTAATTTGCGATTCAGCCGTTCGTTCGGCCTTGCTACTTCTAAAAATTCCAACCTGCGGGCAATTTCGTTTGTACTCACTCCTGCAAGATACCATTGATAGATCAGTTTGACCCACTTCGCATCCTCAGTCGCTTCAAGCTTATTTCCCTGTTGGTTCAACTGATAGCCATACGGTGTACACCACGATGTAGGGATTCCCTTCTCGCGGCGCATCTGGTAACTAAGGCTGATTTTCTTTGAAATGTCCTTCGCGTACAAGCTGTTTACCATGTTCTTGATGGGAACCGCAAGACTATCCACATCCGACTGCCGGATGTTGTCAAAATCATCGTTGATGGCGATAAAACGAACATGGAGCATCGGGAAAATAGTTTCCAGATAGCTTCCCGTTTCGATATAGTCACGACCAAATCGAGATAAGTCCTTCACTACGATGCACTGAATTTTGCATGTCCGTACATCCTGCATCATACGCTCAAATTCTGGTCGGTCAAAACGTGTTCCCGTAAAACCGTTGTCTGCATAGGTATCGGTCAGCGTCAGTTCCGGGTTTTCCCTGATATAATTATGAATTTGCAAAATCTGTGTGTGCAGGGAATCTTCTGTTTCATGCCCGCCGTTCTCAACCGACAGCCGCGCATACGCTGCCGTGCGCAGAAGTTCTTTTTCGTTTTGCTGTACGGCCTCCTGCACAGCAGCCTGCGGCATCATATTCTTTCTACTCTTTCTTGCCATTACAATCTTCCTCTCCGTTGTTCAGCCATTCTTCCGGGAAGAATCTCTTCCACTCACTTTCTTGTAGGATTACTTCTACCTGTTCAAAATCTACGATCCATACATGGTCAAGCCATTCTTTAAGATGCGTGCGCTCCAACGTTTCAGGAATTGAAATCGCTCGGAACTTCATCAACCAGGGATTCCCATGGCTAAATGCTTTTTCTATGTCATTAACAGCCAGCATTATTTTTTTAAAAGCCGCTTCCTGCTTCTGGACCGCCACCTGATACTGATGTTCATACTCCTCTACCTGTTCTAGTGAAATTGATCCCTGCTCGTATTCCCGATAAACTGCTGTTCGTTCATCGTCCTTGGCCATCAAGTACGTAACAATCTCATTTGCTCTTTTTCTGTACTGCAACAGTCCAGCATCCATGCACTGCTTGACTTTCTCAGGATTCAAGTCCAGCACCCTATCAATATGCGCAGCTTGCATTTTTTCTTTTTCCAAAGCTGAAAGAATCTCTCGAAAGATTTTCTCGCTTTCGATGAAAGGGGCTTTTCCAGAGAAGCATCTATACCCCTTGTCAAACGAATAGATTTGCTGGCTTTCATCTTCTGATGTTCTGCACAGCAGACCTTTTCCACTTTCCTTGTCATAGATTTTTTTGAAGAGCAGATTTGTTTTTTTTCGGGCCTTTTTTCTCGAAGGCAACCTCGTAGATTCCAACTTTTTCTGAGCTTTCTGAAATTCCGTCTCTGAAACAATCGCCGGAACCTCCAATTCTCGCTTTGCCTTTGCCAGTGTCAGCGTACACTTTCCGATATAGAGTGGATTTTTCAAAATCAAGCGAATTGTTGAATCCGGCCACTTGATTTTTGCTCTTGACCTTTTTTTCTTTGCCATCTGGATTTGTGGAGATGGAACGCCCTGTGCATCCAATGCTCTTGCGATTTCCGGGATTTTCATATCTTCCAGATACATCTGAAAAATCAGCTTTACAACCTGTGCGCTCTCAGGATTAAGAACAAGGTTTCTGCGATCTTCCGACAGCGCATAACCATATTTAGCCTGTCGATGGGTCAATGTACCTTCTTCAAAGTGATTCTGGCGATTGGTAATAAATTCCGAACGAATCTTATCAATGGTCTTTCCATTGAAATACTCTGCAACTTCTTCGGCAGTTTTATCTGCACTGCAAAAGTCATCTTCCACAACTGCAAATTGGATACCAAGCGGATAGAACGTCCTCTGCAGTGTTTCAATGGCAAACGGAAGGGTTCTTCCACAGCGGAAGATAGAATCCACAGCAACCGCATCAAATTTCCGAGCCATCCCATCCTGTACCAATTTGTCAAAGCCCTCTGTGGCTTCTGCTGTTCTCTTACGGTCACTATACTTTTCGGATATGCTGGACCCACGCTTTTTTAGATATTGTGCAATGCGCTCATTCTGTTCCGCAATCGTATTGGATGGATTTTTTTCTCCGATCCTGCTGGAAATCGACCTTGTATAACTGACCCATTTCATTCCTCTGCCACCTCATTTCCGTGATGTGTTTGATATTCCATGAATTTTTCTGTGATACTGTGCAGTTCATCCTCGAAGCAGAAATGAATTTCAATCTCTGTTTTGCTATGAACATCTATGTGGTCGATCAGTTCTACCACGACCCTGCGTTCGAGCGTTTTGATATGTTCGTACTGCTTAAATTCTTCCAGCCAAGTGGGAAGCAGCGTATCGTGCTTTAATGCCTCCTGCTTCTTTTCGCGGATTTCCTGAATCTTATCCTGTGCCTCTTTTATCTTCTGCGCAAAGCGAGTATTCATTTCTCCGTACTCTTCCCGACTGACAACATCATCGCATAAGTCCTGATACAGACGGATTTTCAAATTACTGTACCGTTCTAATTCAGCTTCCAACGCAGTGATCTGGCTGTCCAGAATCTTTATGCCAATCTGTTCGCCGCTTGCCAACTCTGCATTGGAGAGTACCTTTTCCGCTTCTACAAGAAGTGTCACTTGATGCCGAATCGCAGCCAGAACACTTTCCGTCAGCTTCTCACTGTTTATCATGTGCGGTGTGCAGCCGCCGCCATTCTTATAGGTAGAGCAGTGATAGTATTGATACTTCTTTCCGTTTTTCGTCACCGTGCGGCGAATCATATTCTGCCCGCAGTCTGCACAGCGCAGAAAACCTGATAATGGATAAACTGTTGTCTGCGATGGTGCGGTACGAGTGTCCAGTTCCAACAACTGTTGTACTTGCTGGAACTCGCCTTTGCTGATAATGGCATCATGCGCATCTTCCACTCGAATCCAGTTTTCACTTCCAACATCATGGCTCTTTTTTACTTTGTAATTGATTTTCCTGCGTTTGCCCTGAATCAATGTTCCCGTATAGGATTCATTTTTCAAAATACGATTGACGGAAACCACTGTCCACTTCTGATTCAGCCCAGCCTGAAAACCGCAGGTATAGTTGAATCCATTGGCTCTCTTATACTCGTTCGGTGGCAGGACCCCAAGTTCATTCAAGTGGCTGGCAATGCGCTGTGAACTCATTCCGTTCAATTTTGATTTGAATATTTCCTGCACAATGCCCGCAGCGTATTCATCTATAATCAGATGATTTTTGTCTTTGGGGTCTTTGCGATACCCATACCCTGCGAAACTGCCAATGAACTGACCTTCTTTTCGTTTCACATCCAAGTGACTGCGAACGCGCAGCGAAATATCCCGACAGTAGGTGTCATTGATAAGATTGTTGAACGGAATCAGAATACGGCCCTTATCATCGTTTTCCTCTGCACTGTCATAATGATCGTTGATGGCGATAAAGCGCACACCCATGAATGGAAAGATTCGTTCCAGATAACGACCCGTTTCAATGTAGTTTCTGCCGAAACGAGATAAATCCTTGACGATGATGCAGTTGACATTCCTTTTCTCAATGTCCTGCATCATCCGCTTAAAATCCGGGCGTTCAAAATTTGTGCCGCTGTAACCATCGTCCACATACTCATCGAACTTGTGCAATTCCGGGTGCTTCCCCACGTAATCGTTCAGCAACGCTCTCTGATTTTTTATGCTGTTGCTCTCCTGCTGGTCGCCATCCGAACGCGACAAACGAAGATATGTGGCGCAGTTGTATTTTTCATTTCCCTGAAAAAACATAAAAAGCCGATAACCTCCTAATCTATTTGTCGTTCAGACAATAAACCAAGAAATTATCGGCTTTATCAGCATATTCTGTTTTGACCCAAAGCCATTATCTCATATTTCACGGTTTATGTCAACGCTTTAATGTGCTAAAGTACAAATTTTCTTCTGCTTTCTTCTTTTTTTTATTTCCGATGTGTCCTTGCGCATTTTTTCAGCGTGTCCTCCAATCGGTTCTCTCCGGCAAAACTGATCTTTACGACCATTCCCCGGTCAAGATAGCAGTAGGGGTTCTTGATCTGTGAAACAAAATCAACCATCCGTTCTCGCTGCGACAGGTCTTTCTTGATTTCCACATCGTTGATGTCCACCAGTTCTTCACGGTTCACATCCCGAAGTTCCATCGCTGCCAATTTCTTCAAATCCTCAAGTGTATGCGTCATTTTCTGGTACATCAAATACCTCCCTTCACCTATAGCATTCTAAAAGGGGTGTTTGGCAACCAAATTTTGAAATTTCACAAAAATATTTTTTAAGTGGTTGCCAAAAGGTGGTTTCAGAATGTTATAGGTATAAGGACAATTCTCGATTTTCCAGGTCGTGGGGCTTTTTCTCTCTTAGCGCAAGATTCGCCCATAGCCGCTCAAAACTCACTTTCGTGGTTTTTCCCGGCTGGCAATCTTGATGGGGATTCCGTTCCCCATTCCCACGGTACGCACAAAATCTTGGATTTTGGCTATCTGGCTCCACATGAATGTGTTCGCAGCCGAACGCCTACGGCTTATCGGGAGTTGCTCTGCAACTATAAAGTGCAGGAGGATTATGCTATGGCTCGACCAAAGAAAGACGAATCGCTTCATAGGGGGAAACGAGTTTACATCCGTTTCACAGAATTGGAATATGAGCTGGTAGCCGGATACGCTAAAGACGCCGGATACCCGATTGGTACTTTTGTACGCAAACAGGCTCTCCGCGAAAAGCTGGAAGTCAACTATAATATCGTTGCCGATCTTGGCGAGATTCAGAATTTGACGGTGCAGGCCGCAGGCATTGGAAATAATCTCAACCAGATTGCCCGCTATTTCCACGGCGGCGGTCTGGCATCACGCGGAATGTTGGAAGAACTGAAAAAGTGCATTGCGGAAATCCGTGAATTGCGGCAGGAAATCGTTCAGCTTGGAGGTGTGTATCGTGGCAATTCTAAAACACATCGCAAGTAAAAATGCCAATTATGGGAGTGCCATCGACTATCTCAAATACCAGCACGATGAGTTTCATCTGGTTCCCGTTCTGGATGAAAGCGGGAATATGCTGCTTCGGGAAGAATTTTATCTTGACGGTTTGAACTGCAATCCCGAAACCTTCGACCTTGAATGTGAACTGTTAAACCAGCAGCACCATAAGAACAACACCTATGATGAAATCAAAAGCCACCACTACATTATCAGCCATGACCCCAGAGATAACGCCGACCACGATTTAACAGGAGAGCGTGCACAGGCCATCGGGCTGGAATACGCAAAAGCTAATTTTCCGGGGCATCAGGCTTTGGTCTGCACCCATACAGATGGCAATAACGGAACAGGCAACATCCATACCCACATCATAATCAACAGCCTGCGCAAATTCGATATCGAGCCTCAGACCTACACCGAACGGCCAATCGACTGCAAGGCTGGATACAAGCACCACCTTACCAAAGACTATTTGAAGCACCTGCAAAAATCTTTGATGGATATTTGCCAGCGCGAAGGGCTACATCAGGTCGATCTGCTCTCCCCTGCTGCGGATAAAATCACACAGCAGGAGTACCATGCGCAGCGGCGTGGGCAGCTGAATCTGGACATTGCAAACATGGAACTTCTGGGCGATGGCATCACCCCCATGCACACCACCTTTGAAACAAACAAAGAAAAAATCCGCAATGCTATTTCTGACATTGCGGAACGTACCACATCTTTTGAGGAGTTTCAGCGATTATTAAAAGTAGAACACGGAATTTCAGTAAAAGACCATCGCGGACGATTCAGCTATCTGCCTGCTGACCGACAAAAGTATATCTCAGCTCGTGCGCTGGGTTCCAATTATGACCGTGACAGACTTCTCCGCATTTTTGCAGAAAATGCACGGACAGCAAGGCAGAACAATCCTCACTGGGCAGTAGATGATCCTCTGGCCATCCTGTTCATCAAGTCCGATCTGCGCCTTGTAGTTAACTTACAGACCTGTGTAAAAGCCCAGCAGAGCCGCGCTTATGCGCAGAAAGTCAAGATTTCCAATCTGCAGCAGATGGCCCGGACCGTTGCCTATGTGCAGGAACATGGATACGATTCTTACGAAAAACTCTCCGATACCACCGACACCATCCAATCCAAAATGGCGAAAGCCCGAAGTGATGCCAAATTTACCGAATCAAAATTGAAAAAAGTCAATGAGCAGATTCGTTATTTAGGCCAGTATCTTTCCACAAAATCAGTCTATGGTGATTTTGTGAAATCCAGCAACAAGAAATCTTTCCGGCAGGCCCATGCAGAGGATATTGCAAAATATGAAAAAGCCCTCCGCATTCTAAAGCAGCACTCCCCAGATGGAAAGTTCCCGACCATGAAAGACCTCCGGGCCGAAAAGGAGCAGCTTACCATTCGGAAAGACGCCCAGTATGACACATACCACTATTTCAAAGATTACCACAGGGAACTCCAGACTGTATGCGCCAATGTAGATAACATTCTAGGAACAGAACGAGAAGTACAGCGCAAACAGCAGCAATCCCGAAAGAACGAACACTCTCTATAAAACAAAAAGCCAGCCCTGGTCTTTCCTGCGAAAGACCAGGGCTGACCCTTTTCTACCATATTACTCTTACTTTGTTTAATCAATCCAACGAATAGGATACCCTTGTGCTTGAAGCTGCTCAACATAGGTGCTTCTGTATGTAGAATCCTCAATTTCCTCCATTACCCACTTTGGTATCAGAATCAAATCGTATACGCTGAGGATTCCATCAGATGGATAGCTTTTCTGGCTCAACTCGTGCATAAAAGATGGCCTCCTTTTTGGGGAAGCCATCTCAACGATATTACGGTATTTTAACTTTTTCGGCTTCTTTCCTGTTCCTGCTGCGGCGTATTGTCTTTTTGTCGCCGCTCAGCCTGCTTAATATGCAGCCGATCAAGCACCGACCACCTGCCGCCAATGCGCCGGGGCTTTTTTGGTACATTGTTGACGCAGCCATCTATCATATTGTAGTTTTGCTCTGTGCCAGATTCTTTGGCGCGTTCCGCTGTACCGTTTTCAAAGAACTTCTGATGGTGCAGCAGTTCAGGCTTTGGGCCTTGTAAAAAAGCACTCATCTTTCTGCTAGCTTCTCCATCGAAACCTAAAGCTGTCTGCGTCACAAAGGCTCCACTCTCGTGAAGAATAATGCTCGGCGGTGGATTCTTCGTTTGTTCACTTCTCATCTGAACAAACCGCTGACCATCGACCTCTACTTCATCCGATACCATCCATGTGCCTTTTTGTCCTGCCACCTGATAGCCGCCCTCATCAAGAATCAGGTATGTGCCGCTCTGGGGCTTTGGGAAAAAGCCGTTGAATCTCACCAACCTATCCTTATCAACATAGAAAAAAGAGGTTTTGCCTGCCGCAGTCAATCCGATCACATCACTGACCCCAAATTTTCTAATTTTGAATTTATCTGGGTTAATGCTTTCCATCTTTTTACGAATCGCTTCCGCGCCCATTCCTCGCGTAGCCGTACCAGAATAGCCCGTACCATAATTATCTGCGGTTATCATAAAGCCATGCTGAATCTGGTATTCATAGCTGCGGCAGCGATACTCACGATTTTTCTCGGAATTGTCGATCTGGTAAATCACAAATATATCTGAACTCATTTTCCTGCATCATCCTCCGGCCTATGCCATTCCAATTCCAAACCCTTGAACTGCTGCTCATTCAACCGCCGCATCTTCGGCATGGTCTGCTGAACCAGTGCAGCCATCTCTGCATCCTCTGCTACAAGCGGCTGAACCTCCGTCAACACCTGAATCGTATCTTTGAGTGTCGGCTGCTCAAACATCGCCATCAGCATCAATTCCAGTTCATCAAAGCGTACATTGCTCATAACTCCATTCCTTTCGTTTTTGCTTTCTTCGGCTTATCCTGTTCCTGTGCAGGCTGCTCCTGCTTTTTGGCTTTCAGACTGCGCAGGGCATCCAGAACAGACTTTTTCGTACTGCTGCGTTCCTGCTCCTTGCTCTGCTGCCGTGCCGCCATCAGCTTTTCCATGTCAGAGATAGCCTGCTGCACCAGCTTATCATCCCTGAAATAGTTGATGGAGTTGATGTTCTCACGCTGCACTTTGTCGTTCACGACCAGCTCATACATTCCAACAAAGCCGCCATCTTCCTCGATGCAGAATCCAATGCACTTGTCAGCATTCATCCGTTCGGACGGAATCTTGTCATAGGCTTCCAAGGCTTCTTCCATGGTCAGATGGTCGTGGAACTCTCCCGCAAACATAAACTCCAAACACTCCGCAACATAAAAGCTGAGCGTTTCTTCCGGCGCAGGTCTTTCTGCGGCGAGTTTTTCTTTCAAAACCTCTGCCTGCTGCTCTGCCACCATATCGGCCTGTTCCCGCAGTTCTGCCGCGTCCATGATCCTGCCCTGTGCTGCATCGCAGCCGAACTCTGCCAGCAGCTCCGTCATAGCCTCCTGCACAGACTTATCTCCATCCGTTTCAAGGATGCCGCCATCCCGCTCCGTGAAGTCCTTATTATATAAGGTATAGTCGAAACCATCCTCACAGGTCTGGATATGAAAATAGGCATCAGGCAATTCGTAGGACAGCTCCACATCCTGCACAGCTAACGCCCCCTGTAACGGCTGGACAACATGATTCTGGATATACGGGTTATCCCAGCCCGGAACCGTTTTATAATCCTCTACGATGGTGTCAAGTCCGTTCTTGCACTGCAGAATATCCAGTGAACCAGGCAGCGGATTCGGATTTTTCTCCACGCCCAGGGCTTTCATGTAATGGTTCGGAAGTGCCTGATACTGCGACATTGCATCATCCAGATTGCCGAACCGCTCAATTTTCAAAGGCGCGGCCTGCAAATTTTCGACCACATAGAACTGCTTTACGAAAGGCTGTTCCTGTTCTTTCTGTGCTTCCAGTTCTTCACGGAACATCGTCACAAAGCCATCCAGAATAGCCGGGTGGCTGTCAACCACCCAATCCGTGCGGAAGGTCATGCGGTCTGCATTATTCTCCGGGGTGCCGACCTGCTCTGCCCATTCCTTATTGCTGTGAGAAAAGCGGTCATCATAGTTTTTGTAGCGCAAGGTATTCGCAAGAATGTACCCCACACGCTCCATACCATACTGCTTCACCACCTGATCGACTGCATCATCGCCAAGGTACATTCCGTCATAGTTGTCCGCAATCGCTTCATGGATCGCCTGCTTGCACTCGCCGTTCAGCCGATAGGAGGTACGGTATAAATCCACCTCGTCATTTTCTTTGGCATAGCTGAACGGCTCATAGTAAACAGGCACATCCGAATAGTCCTGCGTGCTGTTGTCCGGCACAGGCATAGCCTTTTCAATGATCTCCGATACCACATCTTCTTTTTTCGGCATATTCCATTTTTCAGAGAAATATTTCTGCACGGCCTCCTGAAAATCTTCATCGAAGCCGTTCCACAAATCCTCTGCCACCAGCTTGCCCTGCTCATTGACTGCAACACAGGCCGCCATATCGCCGTGTTCCTCATGCTCCAGCAGGAAGAACTTCTCGCCACCAATTTTCGTTTCATCAATGGCGTACCATGTGCCGATATGCCCCTCGACTGCGATATGGTAGGAATCGCCGTGGATCAGTGCATTGTTTTTCTGCTGCTGTTCCTCCATGAACTCCCGCACGGTCAACTCTGTGCCTGTGAAGTTTAGTCCTTCCTCGCCAAGTTCCAGCCGCCCCTCTGCGCCAAGGTCAAGTTCTTCGGCCATCAGGACAGAAGCCGCATGGTTCACCACCACAGTTTTTTCTACTGTGACAGGCTGGCCGGGGTCGTAGTCCGAACCGCGCAGATCATAGCGATATAAACCCTCCGGCACTTCTTCATCCCGCAGTCGGCCATTGCTGAAAAGACCGGGCTTATCAAAGATTTCGATTTCCTGCAATTTTTCGTTCAAAAGGTTCTCTTTCTGCAAATCCATATTCCTTTCCTTGAAAAAATCCGGCAGTTCCGCAAAACCGATACTGTCCACATAGTAGGCTTTGACCGTACTGCCATCATTGAGTACCACCACATCGCTGACCGACAGCGAATGCCCCGTAAAGTCTGCTGGACGCTGAATATTGAATCGTTCATAAATGCCATCCAGCGTATCCTTTTCCGTAAGCGGTGCGGCATAGATCAGGTCATAATCTGCACGGGCAACCGTCATGCCTTTCTTCTCCACATAGTCCAGCCCCATGAAACGGTAGTCGTGTTCCGGGTCACGCTCTGTGATCTGATAAATACCGAACTGTTTTTCACTGCTCTGCAGCAAAGATTCTTCTCGACTCTTCTCCAGTTCCAGCTCTGCCGTTGCGATCTGGAACACATCACTTCCGCGCTCGATTTCTGTTCGGTCAGTAACGATCACTGGCCACGGGCTGATGCGGACAAGATAAATTTGCTTACCTTCGTCATACAGCCGTAGAGCCTGTTCACGGTTTATTACTGTCAGCTGAAAGTCTGGACGCGCATACTCGTCCTCTGCATAATCTTCCCGCTGCTCCAGCAGAATCGTATCCCATGCGTCAGCCCTAATGCCGAAAATGCCATCGTGCTGCTCGATTCCCTCTTGGCTTACATAATCACCTGCCGTGCCATCACGGAACAGCGGATAGATTCTCTCACCCAGCCGATGCCACTCCCGTGCGCCCTCTTTCGTCAGAGGGAACACATCATCTTTCAAATAACCGTAGTCGTGCATTTCGGAAAGTCCAATCATCCCATCCGGGAGATTTTCAATTTTTTCCTGCGCATCGTACATCAGGCGGTTGACTTCTTCTTTGTCGTCCTCGGCCAGTGCAGCCGTCAGACCGCTCACCAGTTCTTCCGTTGCTGCCCGATCATCCAGCTTAAAAGCAAAATTCACGATGAGATTTCGCTGCTCATCATCAAAAATTGTCTTTTTCTGCTCCTTGTCGGCAATCAGCTTTTCCGCATACTGCATTGCGGTCATGCGCTCTGCGCTCCTTTCTGCGATTGCCGCTTCCAGCTTTTCCAGAAAATCGGCTGCGGTCAATCGAATCGTATCCATCGAATCTTTCAGCTCCTTCATCTCCTTGCCGCTGGCCCAGCTTGCCACATACGGAAAAGAGTAATCGGACGTATCAATGCCCAGAGCCGAGCAGACCGTAAATGCAATGCTTTCGGCTTCGGTTTCTTTCGTGAGCCTGTCTTTTTCTTCCCCATGCTGTTTCATCAAATCGCTGTTATGTAGCATCGCATGAGCAACCTCGTGGATCATCGTCTTTATGGTCTGGCTCTCGCCCATGCCGACCTGAATGCAGATTTCTTTGTCTGCATCACTGTAATAGCCTTTGGCATCCCCTTTGATTTCATCAAACCGCATCGGCACAGGCGATACCTGCTCGATTGCCGCCGTAAGCAGCGCATAGTCTTTAACGCTGGCCGTCAGTTCGTTCACTTCCAGTGACGGAATCGGTTCCCCATCGGTCTGTGAAACATCAAAAACCGTCGTCACTCGGAAGTGCGGAACCACATACTCCACACGTTCCATTTCCGGTTCGCCGTTTTCGTTCAGCACAGCCAAGCCCGTATCCTTGTCGATTTTCTCGCGTTCTTCCACTTCCTTGATGGGAGCCGGAGCGATAATCTGAATGCCCTTTTCGCCTTTTTTGACGTAACGGTTGAACTTATTCTTCCATGCGTTGAACCCTGCCACCAGTGTGGCATCAGGCCGCTGCATCGCAATCAGCAGCGTATTGTTGAAGCTGTAATTATGGAATTTTGCCATCGTGCGCAGATACGTCGTGTACATTTCCGATGTAAAAATGTCCTTTACGCCCTGCTCCAACCGTTCCGTGATTTCTTTCATCTGCTGTTTGCGGTCAACTGCCATGCAAACCCTCCTTTTTCTTGACCCATCGTGTTTTCATCTGGCGCGGATATTGGTCCGCCTGTTTCGGTGCCTTGGCACCATTCCATTCCAAGCCTCCGGCCCTGCCCTCACAGGTGTACCCGGCAGCTTTCAGGGATGCTCCATTCTCCGTATCCAGAATGTAGGTAACAACTCTGTTGTAACCCATTGCCCGTGCTGCACGGTACGCCGCCGCATACAGG
>ERZ894186.199-NODE-199-length-30750-cov-13.646718_pt1 | contig 30750 bp, 19 predicted proteins | sample MGYA00380280_ERZ894186 | MGnify/ENA primary metagenome ERZ894186 (study PRJEB32331, sample SAMN06328449) | human gut metagenome | biome: human gut microbiome; feature: stool | host: Homo sapiens | collected 2013-02-13 ... | reverse complement strand
AAGTTTTAAAGAAAATGTTAGTTCGGTAATCAGACTCTGCCTTTGCTCCACAATACTTCCGAATAGCACGTAAATATTCGTCCCTTGAAGCAGGTATCATACGAATTCCTGCATTGCATCCAATCTTTTTAAAGAAGTCTTCATCTAATTTCAGACTCCTTATCGTTCCATCGAAATAAGCATCTGCAAGATATTTGATTCTTACAATACCCTTAACTAATGCATAGCCGCTTCTTGTGTCATTGGAACGAAGATACATCTCCTCGGGCCGGTACCAGTTCTTACCGTCTGTAACGATGTATTTATCTTTTATCCGTTCCAAAATAGATGTATTTGTATAAATAGCATCCTTAATAACTTTCAGATCGTCAATATTTTCTGTTATTGGATCCTTCGTTTTAAATTTTACATTTGCACTTTCATATTTAGGAAGTATGTTTTCAATCGTTTCCTGTTCAATATTGTATTCCGGTATTTCGAGGGCACGCCTATAAAAGCTCCGGATACTCTCATTTTTTATAAATGTACTTTCTATTCGATACTTTGCAATGTCTGGATTGTTCAAATAAACCTGTAATTTTCCATGTTCATCACGGACACAAATTTGTTCCTGACTTACAGTTCTTACAAAAGGTATCTGAGAAACATCAATATAATGACTGTCGTAGGTTGCCCTTTTTATACAGTAGCTTTCAATTCTTGACATTAGTGCTTCCATCCAGGACAACTGTTTCTGGCTCAGGAAGAATGCATCCATATTCAAGACTAAATCTTTCCACTCTAACGTCTCAAGTTTAAAGTTTTGATTCAAAAAGGCTCTGACATCACGATATGCTTCCGTAGAAAATTCTTTTGCCAGCCAGCTTATATTTCTCTTTCTTCTTAATGCTCTGAGATCATTATCGTCAAAAGTATCTACTATAATCCCCCATAGTGGTACACAGATTTCCTGAATCTTTTTAAACTCTCCAGGAACATTTGTTGGTAATAAAGCCTCTTCACGGATCATGTCTATACTGTTCTGGTATATCCCATACAATACATCATCTGCTTCGTACTCATAGACAGGAAAAACTGTATTAAATCCAGATACTGATAAATACTGATGATTTTTCATCCATTGGAATGCAAACCATATCAATTCTCCTACTGCTTTTATCAATTCAATATTATGCTTGCCATATTCTGCACCTTCTTTGAAATTATCCCTTGCCGGTGTCGTATCAAATGGTGCATGTATATAAAAATTCTGATGTGCTTCTTTTGCAGTCGGGAAAAACGCATATATTTTACTATTCTTAATTGCCTTCAGCTCTTTTCCTTCTACCCGGAATATAATTGCTGTTGCTTCCGCATTTGCATCTGTAAAAAACAAATAATCTGCATCTTTTGTTCTAGTTTGTTTAGAACGAGTATTCGTTATCGTCGTGTTCATACTCAATCCAAATACATTATCTGCGTATGCTTTTTTATCTAAAGAGTATTTTGCTTTATTTATTTCTATTTCTTCCGGATATCCGTCAATTTTTATCCTCACATCTGAAATCTGATTTAACATAATGATGCTTTCAGCCGTTATTTTCTTCGTTAAAGCATCTCTAATTTCCTGATATGCAATACTAGAAGGAACTTCCCCCTTATCAAAAGGCAGAATCATGCATGTTTCATCGTAAGCAATCTCTTGACTACCTGGTACTTCCTTTGGAAATAACTGATTCTGAATTACAAAATGATATTCGCCGGAATAAATATATGGGTGTTCCGTATAACAATACACCGACTTGAATCCTATTCCAAAATGTCCGATTCTGGTTCCATCTTCCTTTGTACCGTTTGCAATACCGCATACGCCTTCAATGTCTTTTTCATTAAAGGGACGTCCATCATGTTCAATAACCAGTTTTTCTTTCTCCAAATGAAATTGTATTCTTGTAGCTCCAGCATCTTCAGCATTTTGCAGGATTTCATAAATAAAATGCGTTCTATCACTGTATTGGTTAATAATGATCCGCAGAATCTTTTCAGCCTCTGTACCGTACTTGATTCTATTCGCATCACTAATTTGTTTATATAACTCCATTTTTACTATCCTTCTCCATAAAAACTGTCAGATATTGTATGTATTTTTTCGTTTCTTCCTCAGTAAATCCTAACTCCGTTTCTGTCATTTGGATTACTCTTTCTATATTTTCCGGATTACTCTTTAACTGATCAACCACGCCTATATCAAATAACAGTTTTAATTTTCGTCTTTCATTAAACTGCTCAGGTGCCAAATCTGATATTAATCCCAGTAATCTTCTTGGTGACTCCAATATTTCCAATCCATATTGATCCCGTATATACTTCATAGTATCAAGCATCGACTGATTCACCGCTTTTTGTGAGTCGGGTTCTACATCAAGAACTCCATATGCCAATAATTCAAATAATATATCTGCTTTGCTTTTTGCATCTTCAAGCTGATGCATATGTAAATCATAATCTTCCTGAGCAATACGAATTTTTCCAGTCATCATCTGAATATAGTTCTTCTTACCACTATTATTCTTCAATGCATCTTCTAGTGACTTCATACGTGCAGTATGACTTGTACGCAGACTGGCTTCTTTATAATTGATCATTTCTTCTGTTTTTTCTTTATGTTCTTTTAAAGCCGCAGTCCAAAAGCTATGATGTGTTGCATCTACCGCTTTCCAACTTTCTTCTTTTATGTCCGCTAAATAGTTTACTCCACAACTTTGCTTTAACAATTCGAACAATATCCTATTTAAATTCGTATTGGAAGAAACCGGAGTCATTTGAATATCTTCCCGTTCTCCAGATAATTTCCATTGATAAATTGCAAACGGATACACCCCAGCAGCAAATTGATTCGATTCCACACGTAATGAGGTCACAACTTTCCCCTTACTCTGTAAATAATCTGCTGCAAGTTTTACAAGGGGATGCGTAATTGAAAGCAACGTTGCTGACGGATTTTCTTTCCAACACTTACTCTCAAAAGTAATCTCCATCAACTGTTCTCCGGATTCCAGCCATCTACGCCATGACTTATTGATTTCATTCCGTGGCAATTTTGCATGTTTAAAATCATCCAGGAGTGACATTCTGGCATCTTGAGATAAACGTAATTTTTTCAATTCCTTTGCACCCAGAATATACTCTTTATCGGCTTCCAATCTTTGTTTTAAATAGCACTGTACTAAATTCTGTATATTTTCGGATGAAAGCCAATAATTCGTAGCATTTTTCAGCTCGCTGTCAAAAGCAGACTGCGGAACGTGGATTCCAAACAGGTCCCTCTGTTTTTCCTCAAGTTCTTCCTGTTCCTTGAGAAACCGGACTTTATTATCTGTCATCTGCTGCATTTTCTCACGACGATCCTCATCAGATAATTGGAAATTATCAACCAGCTTCCTAATCTCACCTGTAATTTCTCCCAGAATATCTTCACAATCTCCAATTGAACTATGGAACACTCCGATTCTCATCAAACATCTTTCATATATATCTGCATCTACGGTTCCCGGCGTAACCATATTATAAATGGCAACACTTTCACTGGTCTGCCCATTACGATCAATACGACCAATTCTCTGTTCCACTTTCATCGGATTCCACGGGAGATCATAATTTACCATACAATCGCAGAATTGATAGTCCAATCCTTCGCATCCAACTTCCGAAAACAATAGGATATCCAAGGCTGTTTTATCCTCGCAAGGTGTCTGATTCGGATTAAAATGTTTTCTCAATTCACGTCTTTCTTCATCCATGACATCTCCATGAATTAGGCCAACTCTCAAGCCTTGCTCTGTTAGTTTGTTATATAAATAGTGCAACGTATGCCGGAAACTACTAAAAATCATAAGTTTATTCTTAGGTTCCGTTTGTTTTTTCTTAACAATCTCCATTAACGCATCAAATTTAGGATCCTCATCCGGCAGTGCGTCAGCAATCTCTAAAATATCTTCTATCTGTTCCTGAATTGAAAAAAGCGATTTATCATGATTCAATGCAGAAAGATCAATAGATTCATCATCGTTATCTGTAATTTCATACAGATGCCTGTAAAGAATACTTCTCAACATCGGTGCCAATCCAAACAGACAGCTCGCTGTCTGGCGTCGAATCGTTGTCATCATGAATTTTGTATTATCCGTACAATGAATTGTAGAAAAAATCTCATGCACAACCTCCAATACTTTATCATGCAGTTCTCTCTGCTCCGGAGTAAATTCAACTGTAACCGTATAAGGCTTACGTATTGTAAATTCTCCAATATCACGCCGTCTTGTACGACTGATTAAATTTGAAAATGTATGCATATTTTCAATATCAGAAATCAGTTGTACTCTTTCTTCAACAGAAATTTCTTTTTGATTTAATACCCGAATAATCCCTTCCATTGTTGGATTCCCTTGAAATACTTTTTTTCCCCAGGAAGTATTACAGGCATTTATAATCTGCTCATGAGCATTTTCTTTCCAGCCCTCTTTAAATCCTCTGACATACGTTGAAGCCATATTGATAAACTGGTTTGGTTCTGCCATATCCTGAAATGTCTTTCTGTCAATAATCAAATCTGGACGTAAAAGATTCAATAAAACAAATAAATCGTCGTATTGAAGCTGAACAGGGGTTGCCGTTAATAAAACTACGGCTTCTGCTGCATCACAAAACCGACTAACGGCACGATAGCCATAAGTCGCTGTATTTCTAATGTGATGTGCTTCATCGACGATTACCAGATCAAACTCCGGTGGATCCACTTCCATCAGACCTTTATGTTTTTTATTTCCAAATACATTACTTTCATCAAACAAGGAATACGGGATAATCGCTTTCTTATATTTTTCAGGCCATTCTCCTTCCATATCAAGTTCATTAATACAATGGCGGAATAAATCTCCGTCCAATGCCGTAAATTCCTCGCCAAATCGTTTCATTTCCTCTTCCCATTTCCGTTCAGAGACTAACGGACGAGGACAGATAATCAATACTGAATCTAAATTTCTTCTAGCCTGCAGTTCTCGAAGAATTAATCCTGCTTCTATCGTCTTTCCGACACCAACCCCATCTGCGATTAAAAGGCGTGGTCTGTCCGCACGTATAAATTTAAGAACTGGTCGAAACTGATGTGGAATAAAGTCAATCTTAGCTGTATTTAAAGAATACAATGAAGATATAGATGGATTGCGAATCAAAGACGCAGTCAGACCTGCATTGAATCTCTCTGCATCCACTTTCTCCATTTCTTCATCAGATTCCTGAATATCTATCTGTGATTCATAATATGTTTGCATACCGGCTGCTGTAAATACCTGATATCTTGTTTCCGGATATCCTTCCATAATATTCACTATTGCACCGGTAATACTCTTATCAGACTTTAAAGTAATTACCTGTCCCTGTTTAAATCTACTCATAACTCATTCTCTCTACTCTTATTTGTAATCAATGCCATCCTGCAGCCTTACCAACCTCGTCCGCACAGATAAATCCCAGTATTGCCGCAAGATATTCAACCTTATAATTGATAATGCCGACCACACACAACACCATAATTGCTCTGTTTCCGACCCATACACTATTCGATCCGTGATTATGATTTTTCCTGAATTTAAAAAGCATATATTGAATCAGCAATGTGCATAAGAAAAATCCAATTCCATAAATCGTTAATTCCAGCATATCTTTACCCTCTTCAAGATATTTCGATACGATATATTCCAAGTTTCCTGTTAGAACACGTTTTTATTCCAACACTACTTCTTCCCTGCTCATGTAATTTCTGCACAATATGATCAACAACTTCCTTCTCTATGGCAACTTTATTTAATCTACCTTCTGCACGAAATTCATATATCCGTTCATTCTTTTCAATTAACCTGTCTATATATGCCATAAGTCGATGTCTCATCTGAAAGGAATATCCGCTCTGCACATAATAATTTGCTTTCTTGCTTCTGCATACTGGCAAGCTACTATCTGCTTTGTGATCCTGATTCATCAATTCATCTGTCAAATTAAAATAATCATATACCATGGATTGCTTATTCTGCCCTGTTGCACCTATATCCCAGGTAACATCTAACTGATACGGCTCTCCATCAATATCCACAATATTCCATGCATGTGGCACACTCCGTCCACTTTTTACTGAATCACCGGTCACAACAATGCATTTCACATCAACCACATTTAAAAGAACTTTCAATGCCTTTGCAATTCCTTCACACTGGGCTTTATGATGTGCGAAAACACCAAGGATATTGTGAGATGCAATCACTCTGGATATTTTATCCTTATCAGTTCCCTCATAATCATATTCAATATTCTGGCAAATCCAGTCATGCACCCGAAGTTCTTTTTCATAATCACTACATTCCAGCAAATGCAGTTGTCCTGCAAGCTCATTTACCACTTTTTCGATTTTTCGATTGTACTCTTTTACCTTCTCTTTCGTAAAAAAATACTGCGGACAAATTGCAACATGCCCAAACATATCACTGGCAGTACTGCAAGCGGACTGGTTCAAGAAATAAATCAATGGATTATCCCTCGTCATCGCCATGAATATACGCTCAAAACTCTCCTGGCTGAATTCTCCACGCACTGGAATTGGAATAATCTCCTGATGTGACATTACACCTTTGTAAAATGCCTTATAGATCGCCTGCTCTTGTTTATTCAGTTGATGATAATAATAGCGGTCTACAATCATTTCCTGTGACTCCCTTACTCTCCTGTAAAATACACCATCACTACCGTAATATCATCTCCACACCCAAGTTCACTGGTCTCCGTCAGCCAGTTCTTCAGATTCGCCTGCACAGTGTCCGCTCCGTGTTCCTGTATCATCTGCAGGTAGTCCTTACAGGTTTTCTGATATTCCACATCCGAAGTATAACTGTTTGCAAATCCATCTGTCGAAAGGATATACATATATGGCTCTTCACTCTCCATCTCTCGTCTCCGCACCGATGCCACTGCTTTTCTCCAAGCATCTGGTTTTGACAGGGAATGGGTTTCTGTTCCTAGGAATTTCTCTGGTTCCACCAGCGGTGCCACTTCATCTTTTGTCACAACACTGATATCCCCATCTCCGATCTGGAAGGAAAATACAAAACTGTCAGTCACCAGCATTCCCAGCAGCGTCGTTCCATACAGTGAAAATACGGACGACCACTTAATATTTCCATCTTCATCGGCCATTCCATCTACTTTATTTTTATAAAAAGACTGTTTCACCCTTGCCTGCCACTCTTCACATACATCCTGGGCAAACCGCATATCACCTTCCCTGTTAAGGAATGTGATCAGATTGGAAAGTCCGGTTTCATCTTCTCCATAGACTTTCAGATAATTCTTCATCACTTCATAAAAAGAATTAACAGCAATCATAGAACCTCTGTCACTTCTGGGACATTTGGAGCTTCCATGACCGTCTGCAACTGCAACGATCGCAATTTTATCTGAAATTTCTACGATTCGTTTATTATCCTGGCAAGGCATTTGATTTCTTACGTGAGTCGCACCCTTGACGATTCCGTCACATATATAGCGTTTCATCCGACTCCTCCTCTTCTTACCAAACAGCTCCTTCATCGAAATCATCTGGATTTGGAATATTACTCATATCAAGTACCAGTGGTGCCCCATTGTTTGCCGGTGCAAACGGATCATCTGCCGGTGTAGATGCTGCTACGGAAGCTCCTGATGCAGCTGCTGGCGTGGATGCTGCAGGTGTAGATGCCGCAATCGAATTCATTGGCTTACTTGAAGGTGCGGATACCATAGAAGCTGTCGTAGATGCCCATTTAATCATCTTTGCAAGTGCTGTTGCATTATTCGCCTGCAGAACAAGTTCTTTATTTCCAGTAAACTCAATCAAAACCTCATCATCTGCGTCCTGTCCGATCGAAATTGCAATCTTGACTGCTTTCCGGAACCACGGCAGCTTTTTCAGTTTCTCCATGCTCTTTTTATAATCATCTGTCGGCTGTCCGTCTGAAAGAAGCACAATAACCGGTGGTAATGCTCTCTCCGGCATTGGTGGAATACTTAACTGTGCAGCCAGAAGATCAAAGGCTTTTCCAAGCTCTGTCAGTCCATTGGCATCCATATCCTCCCAGCCGTAATCCTCTACTGGCACTGGACTTGATGTAATCCAACTTGCTCCTGATGAGAACTGTAATGCACGGATCAGTAGCTGTGCATTTGGATTATTATCCGCTGCAGAGCGCATTTCCGGTATGCACTCCTGAATCGTGTTATTTACGATTCCAATCTTCTCTCCATACATAGATCCGGAACAATCTACTACCCAAAAGAAATGAATTGGTCTTGTTGCTAACTCTCCACCTGGTCTTTGTAATACTTCCATGGTAAATCCCTCCCACATGTGCTTTTATTATTATCAAGTAAAACTGGATTGTTCCGCACTTTCGTGCTCTCACAATCCAACTTCCATTCACAATCCGCCCTACCGGTCTACTTGTTCATGAAAGTTTACCTGTCCAATGTCTGTACATCTGTGCAAGCAAGCTTGCTCATCTGCACAGCCGCTGTCCAGGTTTTTTACGCAAACTCCCCTGTTGATTCAGGGAATAAAATCTTTACACCTTTTGCAATTCCAGCTGTTCTTCCTGGAGCAACTGGTATCTGTGTGCCATCTGCTTTCTGATACGTCCAGTTCACCTTGTCCTCATTCCGGATTCCCCAGAGTGCTGGGTTCTTTGGATTCTGAACGACAGAACCTACTACGGTATCCATATCAAAATCATCGTAAACATGATGATGCAACAGCTTAGTATTCTGGTTTAACAGTACCCGGTTCTTTCCAATGATAATCTTATTTGGTACTTGTACTGTCTTTCCGCAGTTCCAACAAGTATGTGCCACACCCTTTGCTTCCAGATCCTCATCATAGAAAAGCTGTGCACCGCAGGAACACTGTAACATTCCGCTCATCATGTTAGAGAATAACGTCATCCATTCCGGCTCCGTAATACGTTTGCTCGGCTCATTCAGTCCGACTGTAAATGCTCTGGTAAACATCTGACGCAATTTTTCCGGATACAGTGGCCAGTAAATCGTTGCATTATCATGGATTCCTTTCACTGGTCTGTTCGTCTTATTATTCGGATCAAAGATAAATACCGGATCTGTGCCATACAACTTCACTCTGGCTGCCATATCCATGCAACGGATACTTGCTTCCAGCTTTCCTTCCAGTGGATGATTTACCATAAAAAGATAGAACAGTAGCACGGAAAGTGAATATCGGTCTGTATCTTTGGATGGTCGTTTTTCTCCTCTTACAATCTCTGGTGCCATAAATCCCGGTGTACCAAGGACTCCACCTGGCTTACTGTTGTCAAAGGATACGTTATCATTATCACAGATCAAAACATCTCCATTATCCGGATTAAAGAATAAGTTTCCGAAAGAAATATCCTGATACTTAGCTCCCATAGCGTGTAGTTTCTGATAGCCTCTGGTCAGATTAAAAGCAGTTCTGCACAGCGTATAAAAAGATGGGTTTACACGTTTCTTCATCAGATCTACGATACTCTTATAATTCTTTGGTCGAAGAGGCATGATATAACCGTATAGATCACTTTTAGCAGGTACAATCAGTTCCATAGGCCAGAGAAAACTTTCATCCGGTGAACCTTTTGCAATAATTGTTTCCAGAATCTTTTTCTGACGCTCAGTAGCACTGCCCTTAAAGTACCATTTCAGTGCATAATGATTACCGCTACATTTCACATCATAGACTTCTCCCTGCCCACCGGCTCCCAGGAGACTGACTACCTCATATTTATTTCCACTCTCTGAAGTGAGAATTGTTCCATTTTTTAATTGTCCTTCCATTATGGTATCTGCCTCCTTTGTTTGATCAACTGCAATACCTGATTTACTACACTGCCATCCGCCACGATCATGCAATAGGATTTATTTCCAAACTGCATCTCGCAGGCATTGCTGTACGGAGTAATTGCGGTCAGATAACGATAAGTCTTGTCAAATCCCCATTCCGTTGCCTGAAACACAATCCTCTGATTCGTTATGTATAAGATACCCCGGTGCTGTACAAGTTCTGTATGCTCGACTGTTCTTCCTCTTCCGGAACTCCATCTGGTTCCCTCAAATAATCCTGGGGCACTTCCTCCCACATGACGGAACTCTTTCACTGTTTTCTGCTCCATATTGATTGCCTTATCAATAAAGTGAATCTTTTCTCCACGTTTCAGGAACAGTTTGTCTGTGTTTAAAATCGGAAGTCTGCCTGCAATGATCTCCTGTCTCGCTGCATCCGGCAAAATTGTCGTCACTGTAGGGATCTGGTTACGATTTCCAAATAGTGCATCAAAAAGTCCCATCCTCTCACCTCTTTACCCAGTCAATATACCGTAAATCTTCTCTTTCGTTGTCGCATAGCAGGCGACAATCTGAAACTTATGCTATACCAGCTGATATTTAAATTTGTTCTTTCTTGCATATTCTTCTGCATAAGACCCAAAAGAACATTGAATAATAAACTGCTTGTCTGTATTGATAAAGGCGTCCTGCCCGATCTGCTTTACACTGTCCGGGATCACAATAAAATCTAAGGAACTGCAGCCAAAAAATGCACGTTCACCGATGACTCCCAGTTTTTCATGTAATTCCACTTTTTTCAGATTCGTACAGCCTTCAAACATACGCTCTGGGATTCTACCTATATTCTCAGGAATTGTCACTCTCTCCATAGACTGACAGTCTGCCAGCAATCCATCGCCTAACCAGAACACACTCTTAGGAATCTCAATTGTCCGCAAGCCTGTTCCTTTCAACGCACCATCCCCAATTGTCTTCAATGCCATCGGCAATGAGATTGATTTGAGACTGCTACAGTTTTCAAAGGCTGAATCTTCAATCTCCTCGATACTAATCGGCAATACCACCTGATGTAGTTTGTTACATCCAGAAAAAGCATTCCGTCCAATATACGCTATTCCTTCTGTCAGAATGGCTTCCTCTGTCGGAGAATTGCTGAAGCTGTCATCTGCAATCTCCACTACCGGCGTATTCCCAGATCTGTTCTGGAAAATAATCGTCTTATTCTTATCCCCACGGAATCCAGTCACTGCAAGGCCTTTTCCCTTGCGGCTTTTCTCGTATGTAAAAAGATCCCCATAAGATTTACTTGAAGATGACTGTTCTCCCTGAATCGCCGGTCCGCTTCCTTGCTTCTGAATAGAAATGTCACAGGCTTTTCCAAGAATTTTTCCTCCATAGCAGGAACACCATACCGATACAATCCAGTCTGCATTGACACGGCTCATGCCAAAATCGTCCATAAGTTGCTTCACATATCGGAATGCAAAGGTATTATTGATATGGGATGCAGTCTGAATATCCTGCGCAATTCCCATGTTATATGCCATCAACAGTAAATTGACATTCTTCGCTTGATCCGGAAATAAGTCCTTTACCAATGCAGTAAATTTCTTTCTATCGTCCAGAGATGCCTGGTGTCTCGTAAGCATCTCTTCAAAATCCTGTTCAAAAATAATCCATCACCTTCTTATCTGCTTTTGTACTATTCTCAAGTCTTATTCCACACCAAGTGCTTTAAATACTGCTTCTTCTGCGGAAGAATAGAAGATCAGGCTAAATGCACCAACCAAATCTGATGGTACAGTTCCAAGATCTCCTGCGGAAGTAATTGGCAATAATACTTTCTTTGCTCCACTGTCCAGACATACCTGAAGAGTACTTGCCAGCTCATCAACCTTAATCAAGGTGCCACCAATACTAATTTCACCAAGAATTGCAAGGCTGTTCAATGGTGTCTTTCCAAGTGCTGCGGAACAGATTGCAATTAACGTCGGTAATGCCAGGTTTCCCGTCATTCCAATGCCCTGCATATCCTGATAGTTAATGATATAGTCCTTTGTAGTTGTACTAATCTGACCAGAAATACGGTTTCCATTCGCTTTCAGATAATTAAACGCTGTATTGGTTGCTTCTTTCGGTTCTTTTCCTGATCCAATGCCCGTACAGGTCAGCTTTCCATTACCAGGCATCATCTGTGTTTCCAGCATATAGCACCCGATCATACCTGTCTTTGATTTGGAAACGGTATAAACAGATCCTGGTTTTCCCATGCCTTCTGGAATTAACTTGCCGCCACCCTGCTCCGGTACGGAAACGTAATGCTCTTCAAAGCTATCATTATCTGTATAAGAGAAGTTCACATCATAGAACTCCATGCCGCCAATCTTCTTCAACTGTTCTTTTACTCTACGGCGAAGTTCCAGTGAAATCTCCACAATCTCACGTAATTCTTCTTTTGTTACCTCTCCATCTGGATACAGCAGTTTCGTAAATCCAGAAATCATCTTACGAACTGCAATGGTATCACGCTGATTTAGGTTGTTTCCAAGGCGGAAATACTTGTCCATCAGGTCACTGTAGCTGTCCTTACGAAGTTCACGCATAAACTCTGACAGATAATCTGTGATAAATCCATAATCATTGGTGAAGGAATCTGGTCTGTATTTCGGGATCTCCCAGCCAGGAATATAGCAATGCATACGATCCAGGAACGCTGTATCAGTACCCATTTCCGGTGGAAATGGATCAAATAAACTGGATGTCTTCAAAAGAGTATCCACACTCTGGTTTATATTTCCCACGAAAACCATGGAAGCCTTTGCCTGAATCTCCGCTTTTCCTCGTGAAAATGCTCCGGATGCCATATATCCTTTCATAATCTGGATACCATCTTTATCTTTAAACTTAATACCGGCAACTTCATCAAAAGCCACACAGTCCCACATACCAACAAGACCTACTGTATGGTTGGACATGTTATAGAAGAGATTAGCGACCGTTGTCTGTCCTCCGGCAACCAGAATACTGTTCGGAGAAATCTGCTCATATATGTAAGATTTACCGGTAGAACGTGGTCCCAACTCACAAAGGTTGAAGTTATTCTCTACCAACGGAATCATACGTGCAATCAACAGCCATTTTGCTCTCTCACTAAAGCTTTCCGGCTCCAATCCTGTAGAGCGAAGCAGGATATCCATCCATTCCTCTTTTGTAAATGCTTTTCTTCCATTTCTTACTTCATCCATATCTACATGCGGCATCTGGATTGGTGTCAGCTTACGGATACGGATTGGCTGTGTATTCTTCTTATCTTCTTCAATAAACTCATACTCCATCTGCAGGATACACCAGATACCACCACAGAGCAGTCTGTCATAATCTTTCACATAATCCGGGTGGATCGGAATTCCTTTCACACCTAGGTTAGAGAAAGTAGCTTCATAACGATCTTCTTTCGTATTCAACACAACCGTAATACGGTCAATCACTGTATAGCTGCCTCTTTCGCGCAAAAGAGAAAGAATCTTCTGTGCCTCATCCGGACGCACATAGTTATCTCTCAGAATACGCTTTACGTTCTCTACTCCCTCTTCAATAATTTCTTCATCATCGGAATTACAGTACTGTCCGAGGAGATATTCCAGTACATAGACTGGAACATTGGCTCCCTCACGGATGGACTTTGTTAAATCTTTCCGGACGATGCGACCGTCATAGTATTGACGGAGCTTTTGCTTTATTTCTTCTCGCTTGTCTTCTGTTGTGTTTTCCTGTGCATTATTGAATTCTTCCATACCATACCTCGCTATTCACTTTTCTTACTTTTCTCATAAATAAATCCAAATTTCAAATTTGCATTGTTTATATCAATTACTTTGCAATCAAGCTCTGCTAACACTTGCATTTCCGTTTGTTGAGGATTTTTTATAAAATAAGTTTTAAATTTTTCATCAGCATTCAGTACACCTTTTCGTATGTCTCCCGATCTAAATGTCTCTCGTTTATACTCAAAATCTTCTTTATCCATATGATATGGACCTGCACAAATTAAAATATCTCCTATCGAAAACACATTTCCAAATAATTCACACATAAATTCTTTACTGTATCGTATAAAAAAATTATTATTCTGCGATATTTCTTCATGCCATATATCTAATGTATCTTTATCCAAAAGATTTACCATTATACTTTTCCCAAGCTTCAAGCTTGTAGTATACCCACTCTCAACAATTTCTAGAAGAATATTCAACCTACTCAAATCTCCTTCATATATATCATATGGATTCCGCAATTTAATATCAAAGTATTCTTCTACCATCACAATTTTTCTCAAAAGTTCAGTTCCATCTCTATCCGCTTCGAAATTTCCATTAAAATTATCTCCTGACAGAATTATTGTTCCAGACTCATTTTTCACACACATCTTTGTTTCATCTTTGTCATTATACAAATCTTCCATAGCTTCAAAGCACTCTTCTCTTTTAAGCATTGATTTGATATTGAATTCCATCTTTGGTGCTAAAGTAATATTAAATTTTGCTGTTCCACCTTTAGCAGGTGCCGAACAGTCAATATTTAAATCTCTTAATACTTCTTTTCTATTATCTAAATGAATAATTTTTTCTCCACTTATATCTTCTTCAAATACAGACACTTTCTTTAAAGGCATTACATATTCTCTTTTATCATTTTTCACAACTAATTGACATTTTTCCTTCAAATCACCAATCTCTGGAATCATTGTAATATCTCTTATTGTCTTTCTACTTGTTTTATATTCATATTTTTTCCAAACTTCATCGAATGTGTACGGTGCAAAACACATTTCTTTTTTACCATCTGGGATGTATATCATTGAAAATGCATTGGGATGTTTGTCACTATAATAAGCTGCTCCTCCCGTTAATAATTTCCCTCCACCGGCCTGTTCTTGTAATACAGGTCGACCTCCTGTTTCCGTATGTCCGCACAAAATCAAATCAACAGCATCCTTCAACAAAGGTAGTGTAGCAACTCTTCCATCATATTCACAAATTTCATTTGGATCTAGAAATCTTTCGGCATGATGGAATAAAGCTAACGTATAATACAAAACATCATCTTTTTTAAGTGGCATAATTCCATATTTCATCAAGTCTAGTACTTGTTTTTGTCCTATCCACATTCTGTCATCATCGATGTGTGGCAAGCATGAAATAAGTGCCGTATTAAATCCAAAAATTCTAACAGTACTGCCTGACGGAAATTCTACATCTTTATATCCTAAACTGTAGCTATATTCTATTTTTCCATTAAGTGGATACATATATGGCACCATTCCAATTTTTTCACAAAATTTATCATATTCATAAATTGGTGGTTCCATTTCATGTGCATTTTCATATGCATAAATATTATCAATTTTTTCTATCTCATTACTCTTCAAATCCATGTTAATACATGAGTACGACCTATTTACATCATGATTTCCGACACAAAATGTTATGTCTTTTCCCTGTAATTCAGTCGCCGAAAGAAGTTTGGTAAACCATTCAAATGCCTCGTCAAAATCCTTTTTCTTTCCTCGCCATGCGATATCACCAGTTACAACAATATGCTCTGGTTTATAATCGTCCTCAATATTTGCAATACAAGAAATAAGTTCATCAAGTATTTTTTCTTTTTTATCAAACGCATCTTTTATTCCATATTCTGGATAATTACGTCCAAAGTGTATATCTGATAAATGCAATATATTCATTTTCTTATCACCCATATTTTTCATATTCAGTTAAAATCCAAAATCATCCACAAATGCAATATCAATCATAAATTCATACTGTTGCAGAATATTCTTCTCATCATTTGCATCTGCCAGTACCAGATAATACTTATCACCATACTTATATTCTCTGGACTTCAATGTAAATTTCTCATGGAATGTTCTCTTCTCTGGTGCATCTTCCCGGCTATTTGCCACAATCGGTACATCAAATGATATTTTTTCTCCATCTTCCGTTGTAAAGTATGCCACCAAGCTTCTTGCTTTCATGGTATCAGTTACTTTCTCCGTCTGGATAAAATCAAAGTAAGTAATTAGGTTCGTTACTTTTCGGTTCACAGAAGTTAGAATCACATCTACATAATCGTAAGCAACCGCTCTGGTATTTGTTGTCAACTCAATTACCGGAATTAGCATCTCCTGAAGAGAAGAACCACCATGTACATAGTTCTGTCCCCCACCGGCTACTTTGAAAATATCTGCTCCAATCGGCGTTGTCACATATAAATTGTTCATATATGCCATCAATCTGGACTTCATTCCCGGTTCGTTTACTTTCTGTGTTGTAAGCAAGAACCGTTTATTGGAATATGCACAGATGTCCCGGTCATAGGATACTTTATCAAATTCATGCAGCTTGTCTCTCTTATACAAGAATCCATGATCCGCCGTGATAAAGAATTTCGGTGCTGATATATAGCCAGTCAATTTTTTGATCAGCTTATGAATCTCCTCAATTGCTTCTGAACACGCTGTAAATACTTCATTTTCACTGGCAGGCTTATCACCACGGGCATCCACCTGATTGTGATAAATGTATACGATATTCTTCTTCTGCAGCAATTCACGGATTTTTTCTTTATTGGCATTTGCCACTTCATCAAAAGCTAATGCTACATTATTTTCATTCTGTGCTTTTAGGATCTTGTCTCTGGATGCCAGATCACTGCAACTCTGTCCGTCTACTGTGACATTCAGCTTATCATCTACCTGTAATTCCTGATGTGGCAAAAGACTTGCCATTCCCACTGATGTTACAGAAGGCAGTCCACTGATCATACATTCCAGTTTCGGTGTACACTTTTCATCCAATTCCAGTCGTTCCATCAATTCCTTTGTACACTCATACCGAAAAGCATCAGAAATAATGACGATAACACGGTTCTTTCCTTCATACGCTTTCAGGTAGTTCCGATAAAAGTCTTCCTGTCGTTTTAATCCGGTATCTGCCATTAGATTATCCGCCAGTTCCTGATTCCACTTCGGTGTCACTTTCTGCAGATACGTAAAGGAATACATATTCTCAATGCGCTCTCTCACCTTTGAAAATCTCTCTGCATCTTCAATACAGTCATAAGCACTGTAAAACCATCTATAATAAGAATCAATCAAATATGTCTGTTTCTGATAATCAGCTACCATAACCTTGATATCACTGATCACTTCCAGAACAGATACCGCCTTCATCATCTGGTAAGCATATTTGATTGCCTGATATTCATTTTTATATGCATTTCCAAAATGGCAGGACTTTGCAGTCCGCTGCTCTGCAATCTGTGCAATGTTCATACCATCAATCTGAGCATCCAGGATTTCATCATTCAGCTGATCCAGTGCCCAGTCAATTAAGATATTATCCAGTTCCCGGAAAGCATCGCAATTTGCAATATCCAAAAGTTGTGCAGACTGATCTTTTGATTTGTCAGCATCTTTTTTCAGTTCATCCCAGATTCTGCTCACCACTCGTAACATCTTGTCCACTTTTTCTGATAACGCATCATACGCATCCTGATAAAGTACATTGTCCATCAGATTACGGACAAATACGACCACATCATTCTTCTTTTTCAATACATAAGATTTCAAAACAGTTGGCAATGTATCTTTCAATGCTACTGACGCATAAGTCAGAAGCATACATGCTGCCAAATCATCCACATTTGATTTTTCAGACTGATATCCGAAATACTTCTCACATAACTCCCAAAACTTATCTAAAAGTCCATTATCCTCCAAGGCTTTCATGTATGATTCGTTATCATTTAATAATAACTGTCTTGTAATCTCTTCAAAATTCGGAGTCTTTACATCTGTAAGCACGGCAATAAGACCAATATCAATGGTTTCCACATTGAAATGGTCTATGCCAAGTTCCTTAAACTTCTCAATACGAATTTTATTTTTCCAAAAATTACTATACTGTGCCAGATGTTCTTTAAATCGGTTATCAATTCCAATCTCTTGTGACATCTGGGATACCCGGTCCGTGTAGTACGGAACCGAGTAATAATACATATCTGCTAATGGATTTTCTGCATCACTAGATTTTGGAAATGGTGCATATACAAGATACTTGCTCTCTGTATCTGATTCATTTAATAACCATTTGGAATAAAACCAGTTTGTTCCATCCAAAATATGTAATTTTGCATTATCCAACTGTAACTCAGATACTTCGTCTTCATATTCTCCTTTATCATCAAACCAGAATATAATACGAGTCTCTTCCTTGGAAAACTCTGTATTCAACTGATCTTGTATATTTAATAAATCCATCTATGTCTTCCCACTTTCTATTTTAATTTTGCCAGAAGATCCACTTTTAAAGCTTTTTTTCCCTCCTGAGCAACTTCCACTCCTTGGAATTTCTCATAATTTACTTTTACGCCATCATCCAAATCAATTTCAATTCTTTTATTGGCAATATGGGCAATGGCTTCATCATAAATCTTCATTTCAGCAAGCTGCTTTGTATATTTGGTCACTGCTTTTGTTGCCTTTGATTTCTCCGATGCTGATGATGCATTGTCAATAGTATACTGAGCACTCTGCATAGCTGTCTCTACATATTTCTGTGCCCGGTGTAAATAATCTGTTCTTACACGTCCCACAGTATCCGCATCATAACGGTGCATGTAAATCAATGCTTTAAATCCATTTTGTTTTCCACTGTCAAACAACCAGTAAATCGGTCTCTTCTGATATACTTTCAGATGATCTATATAAAAATCTTTTAAGAAATAGTTACGAATGACTTCTCTAGAAGTGTCACCTTTGTTTCCTAATGTATTTGCAATAAAATCAAGATTTTCTTCTAAGGTATCTGCGCCGTAAACAGTTTTAACAAATTCTACAAAACGAGCTACTATATCGTCAGAAAAATATTCCTCGTCTGTAATGGGGATACAGTTATCTTCATCTGGAAGGAATGTCGTATATCTACTATTATCCCATTCGCCACCAGCATAAATAAGACCTTCTTCATTAAGCGAATATCGACCAAGCATACAGCCAACAGCATATGACACAAACGATTTCATATCTCGCTCACCATCAACCAAATGTAGCGATATATATTTATCTTCAGTTCCTAAAGTAACATCGTCTAGTCCATATAATCTCAAAAAAATATCGTCTATTATTTTCTCATTATTTTGAAGTTCTAAGAATCTATTCTTCAAATAATCATTCCAACATTTTGATGTTATTTTCAATGACATCTTTTCATTGGAATATGTTATATACGGATGCTTTTTGAAATCCCATGAAGTTTCAAAATCATCCCAATCTTCTTTACTAATCTCAATATTTCTTTCTACAAGATTTTCAATTTCATTTTTAAATCGCTTATCAATTATCAGTGGTAATTTTGCAACATTACCTGCCTCATAATTCATGGTTGTAGAGAAAATTCTCATAATTTCATACGCAACTGTCGAATTACAAAAGCCTAACATATATTTAATAATGGTCGAATTAGCAAATATACTAGCTCCAGCTATGTCAAAAATATGACCTTCCCCTTTATATCTAAACGCTATTCTGCCACTCGATATTTTGGACCATGTTATAGATGGTCTAAAATAATACTGAACATTCTTAGGTTTTGCATTACTAGGAAGGCATTTACCAATTGCTAGTTTTGCTAATTTATCTTGCTTAATATTTTGCCCATCATTATACCAATCTACAACATATTCATTATTTCCATACCATTTTCTATATTCCCCTCCTTTGTTGTAAGGGAACCACTTGGCACGTGATTTCTTTGCAATTTCAAGAGATCCCGCATCTGTCTTCATTTTTGTATAATTAATCTCTGTCCATAATCTAACAAATTTCTCATTCTCGCCCGTTTGAAGTCCTACTCTTGGCTCTGCATAGTTCCCAATACACTTCTCATTTTCAAATATTTCAAACAAACGTTTGCTTATCCAATACGCAATTGGAACTCCTGGTATTTTTTCATAATCTTCATTTGTTGAATAATATACAACTTTTCTTGCTCCTATAGAAACGGCTTCGCTTCCATCACCATTAATATCCTCAATATTGTCATTGTTATATAAAGAAAAATCAAATCTATATTGGTCGTCTTTCTTCGCTGCAAGAAAGATTTTTTTTATGTCATCTACATCAATATATTGAAAAGTTCTTTCATGCAACTTAAATGATTTGCAGATAAATTTAGTATTTTTTAACTTTCTAAGGGTAAATGCAACCGAACCAAAATCAATGCCAAATATTCCTCTCCCCATATGAATTAAATTTTCAATTGTATTACTTTTCATTATTTTTTTTCTAAGTTTTTCAAATGAAGACAAAAACAAAAAAGACGGTTGCGTAATCATTGCCTGAATACCATTTTCATGAATCATTTCATTCACTCTAATAATGAATACAGCAAACATATCTAATTTACCATCTGAGTACCATTCTTTTACATAAGAATTTAATTTAGCCGACATGTTTCCAGCGCCCATATATGGTGGATTTGTCACCACTGCATCATATTTCTGGCCAAGATTCCGTGCCACTCTTACCAGTTTTCGCAAGCTTTCTTGTGTCTCCTCACTCCCCACACTTTCAAATGAAATTTGTCCACCTGTACCTAAATCATCTACAAATCTTTCCAGTGCCTCCCAATCACATGCATCTACATTTAAGATAGACCCATATTCTCTGGCATCTTTAAATGTATCCACCAAACCTTCAATCTGCATCACTGCCAAATTTCTTTCCATCTCACTCAAATGTGTTCCGAAGAACTGCAGATGATTCCGATTGATTTCATTACTCTCAACAATCGCATAGACTTTAGGCTCTGGCTTTCCATCTCTTCCACGCAGGAATCGTCTGTTATATCCACGCCCCTTCATCATAACCGCAAAGTATGCCAGCTGATATGCTCTCTGGTCGATATCCAGTCCATGAATATTGTGTTCTACAATCTCAAATGCCGCTTCTCTCTTGTCATATCCAGCACTTTCATAGATATCCATCAGCACATCAAACATAGCGATCAGGATGTGACCACTTCCCATACATGGATCGATACAGGTAATATCCGTAGGCTTCAGATTCCTGTATGTAGTGCGGATTTCTGCCAGTTTTACATTGACAGATTCTTCCTGCTCTGCCTCTGGAAGATAGTATTTCCATCCAAATCTTTCTGCGGTTGCTTTTTCATCTGTGCTTGGATCTACTGCCCGTAAATGTTCAATCCAGATTCTTCCCACAGAATTTTCAACCATATACCGAACAATCCAGTCTGGTGTAAATAACTGAGTTGCTGCCGGGATTCTCTCTTTTGTAATCTTTACATTCTTTTTCAGTTTTGCAAAAGTATCATCTTTTAATTCTGTATTGTAATACTGATACAGCCATCCAATAATCTCCACCTGTCCGGTTGGATTTCCTTCTTCATCCAGTGTAGATACATTAAAATCAGCTTCCGGAATACCTGTTTCCGGATTTACCAGCATATAGATTACATCGTCTTTATTCGTATAAGAAATACCAAACAGCAATTCCATATAGTCAGAGTCTGCCTCAAAAAGTCCCGGCAGGATATCATGCAGCTGATGACACTGTTTCAGAAATAATTTGCAGTACAGTTTATCCGTATTTTCTGACGTACCACTCATTTTCCAGTTGATAATCTCTTCTTTTTCCTGTGCTGTCAGATCTAAGTCCACATCTGGTGCCTGTGTCACAAGATCCGGCTCCATCTTTCCTTCTTTTTCGGAAGAAAGTACACGAACTCTGTTTGGAAGATAATCGTTCACTTCCATAAAGCGAATGGCACAGATTCGGTTGAACCAGGTATACGCCACTTCTTCTACCACTGCTTCAAATCCACGAGATTCAATCTGTGATACCAGACGTCTTCTCTGCTCACACTGCCTTTTATTCAAAGTTACTTCCGTTCCGGCTGTTGTCTGATAAACTTCAAAATCCGCGCCTTTTGTGATTGGTTCACTGCAGGATTTTTTCGTAATGCCAAGCATACCGGCTTTATCTGTAACGGAAGCAATCAATTTTGTTCTTGCTTCTATAGCAAATTTCTTTATCGCATTCTTATTCATGTACATTTCCTCCCACTGGAATGATTAGCTTAATGTAATAATGGTATTCTCATCCAGCTCTCTTAATAATTTCTGCTTCATCTCTGCCAGGAACTTGTCGATATCCTGCTCATTTTCAATCGAATAGGTTCTTGCACCTGCCACATTACTGATGGATACATTCTTGCGTTTCTTCTGTTTTGGCTGAACTGGCGGTGCTACCGGTTTCACTGGCGGTACATTGCCTCCACCTGTAGGCGGTGTCACTGGATTTACCGGTGGTTCCGGATCTACTTTTGGATGATGCGCTTCCTCATATTCTGTAATCTCATCCATGCAGCGAAGTTTCAGTGTATCACTTTCCAGACGGATATTCTTTACACCTGCAATTTCGTGAGATGTATCCAGTTTTTGTTTTAATTCTTCAAATGCACGCAGGAATTTATCCCGAAATACCGATGCAAATTCTTTTTCATCCAGTGTATTTAATACTTTCTGCAGATCATCATCTACGATTGGACGCATGGCTTCTGCTTCTTTTTCCAGTAATGCGCCATACTGCTGTACGAATTTCATGGACATATCTGGCAGTTTCTGAATCTGTCCAAATGGATTCTTTGCTGTCACAATAGCTTCCATCTGGGTAACATTATCAATGATCTCCTGTTCCCGGACATAAGTTTTACTGTTTTCAAACATCTGGATCTGTTCCAATGCTTTTTCGAAGATCTTTTTCTGACCACCTTTAAAGAAGTCAAATACCGGTGCAGTATCATCTGCATCGTCTAACAGATCATCTCGCCTCTTATCCACTGTTTTAAAGAACTCTACCGGCTCTTTGATTGCCAGAAGTTCTTCCAGATTTTTCTTCGCCTGTTCCATCAGAGATTTGCATGGCAGCTTTGGATTTACACGATATTCGATCATGATTTCGCCAAATGTTTCCAGCTTATCCTGTGCTTTATTTTTAAAATTTCTCATAATAGTATCGTCATCATCACTGGATACGGAGAATCCAAAATAATCTTTCAATACTTCTTTTACGGAACGGATCTGTCCGTCTGTTGCTCTTTCCCGGATGTCAATCAGCAGTTTCTCGACAAATTCACGTTTTGTCAGGTAACGTACCAGTTTATCTTTTGTATTGGACAACATAGATAAATTCTGGCTGTTATAGGTAAGTGATACTCTTCCCATCTTAAAGAGCATAGCAACCAGCCACTGCACGTCTTTCGGATCAAAGCCATACGGAGCTACCCCAAATTTATCCTGCAGGGATTTCAGAGAAGTCTTCATGTGTCTTGCATTGTTAAGACCGATGACCTGAATCACTTCTTCCAGTGCCAGTTTATTCGGTGTGGTATCACTGGTTCCAAGGAAAGAAAGCTGTCCATCGTTGCCATTGAATACTGCCGCAATATCAGAAAGTTCCGGTGCTGTCTCCATATAGGTCAGCTTGTTATACTGCATGGCTACTAACTTGCCAAGTGCTTCATTGATACGACTTGCCGGTTCTTTGGCTGAGATATTTGCTTTATCTCCGTTCACATAGATATCTGCATGTTTCAATGCATCCTCAATAAAGATACGGATACGGTCTTTCTTTTCAATACGTTCATCTTCTTTTGCACGGCGGATGCTGTCAAAACTACCTCTGGCTCCTGCAGCATTTTTATTCAGGAACTTATAAATCTTGATGGACTCTGTGATCTCATCCAGGAAAGTGCTGTCATTTGGCAGTTTCACAATGACTGTATGTTCCTGTGCGGAAAGCATACGCAGGGCAGAGTCCGGATAATCTTCCCCATATGGTGTGATGATGGATACTCCGATGTCATTGGACTGATTTCCCTTGAAATAGCGATCATCTACTTTCTGATTGAACGGGAATAAATAACGGCTGCTGTAACGATATTTCTTGTCCGTAAAGATTTCCTCGAAGATTACGGTAGATGCCTCTCCGATAATCTCACCCATTTCTACTGATTCATTATTGATTGCATTATTGATTTCCTGTTCTTCATTGGTCAGGAAGATATAGATTTCTCCATTCTTCTGTACCAGTGTCTCTCGGATCAGTTTCTTTAAGGATTCTTCAATCTTTCCACGGATTTCAATACGGTCATCGTCAATATTGGAGATCATCAACGTAGTAAGATTATCTACATTTGCTTTGATTTCTTTGACGTATTTAATCATAAACAGCACTTTCAACAGCTCTACATCGAACTCGTCCAGTCTGCTATTGTCTTCTGCATCGGTAATGACCTGGCTGTGCTGATGGTCAATGAATTTATGCAGCGGATCATAGAAATAGCTAAACGGTACCAGTACACCTTCTTGGCTGTCCTTTAATCGAATCGCAGACTCCTGGAACAGTGCTAGCATAGAACGGGACTGATCAGATAAGTGCTTTCCACTAGCTCCATGGGTACGCACAGCTGTCAGTACCTGTCCAAGCAAGTGAAACTGATATGGGATAAAGGGATAGCAATCTGCAAAATCTGTTTTATCTGTATATAATTTCTTATCTGCTGTATCTGCTGTAAATGTGATCAAATTCTTGATAATGGATTCTTTCTGCTCGTATAACAGCTTCAATGCAGATTCTGCGATCTCATTTTTCTCCAGGATACGTTTACGGATAACTTCATCTACATTGGATGCAGACAGTGATAATCTGGTATCGAAACGTCCCTGAATCTTGGAGAAGTCATTTCCTTTTGTCTTTGTGATAGAATCAATATCTTCCTGGCTGGTAACGATCACCCATGCTTTTCCTCTGCAGGCAGTTCCCAGATCTTCTACGATAGTCTGCAGATTCAGCATTAACTGTGTATCATCTGCAATATACTGTCCGATCTCATCTACAAGGAAAATAACATGATGATTCGGGCCTTTTTTCTCACAATATTCTTTCACCAGTGATACGAATTTCTCAATACTGAGGTCATAGCTTCCCTTAGCATTCTTACACCAATTGCGGGCAGCCTCTTCGCTCATGAAATCCATAGCCACGATTGTCTTTACGATTTTATCCTGGATAACTGCAAATGCCTGTCTCTTTTTCTTCCAAGGTGCACCTGCTATCTCTTCAAATTTCTCTTTGAACTCTTCAAATCTGCCTTCGTTGTCCAGCTGACGTTCAAATTCTGCAAGATATGGAATAGATCCGCAGTATCCCTGCATTTCATTAAATACCTTCATAAAAACTTCCACGATAGCTTCTTTCCCTGAGCCAACCTTTGCAGATCCTTTGGAATCAATATTAAAGAGCATGACATCAGAAGAAATGGTTCCGGAATTGGTCATCTTGGCAATCAGCATCGGATCATCGATTTTCTTTCCGTCTGTAAAGTACTCGATGGCTCTCTTTCCTTCTACCACACTGTTTTTTAACAGATAAGAAAGAATCTTTAAGAAGTGAGATTTACCACTTCCAAAGAAACCGGAGATCCAGACACCCATCTTGTCCGTATTGTTATTGATCCCCTTTTCATAGTTATCGAAAAAATCACGGAAATGTTTTAACAGTTCTTTTGTTACTACATATTCGTCCAATTCCTGATATACGTTTTCTTCATCAGACTGACCTACTTTGATTACGCCCTTAATATCACGGTCAATCTGTTTCTCAAACATCTCTTTAAGCTGCATTTTTCTTCTCCTTTGTTTTACACAAGCCGGAATGCCCGGTAATAATTTCTGGAATCCATCGTTCCAAATAATTTCAGATCCTGTCCGCTGTATTCCCCAGGATAAAACATCACAACCGGCACACTGTCCAGTACCTGATGTAAATTGTTCAAAATATTATGGCTTGCAATGATCGGATGGCATTTTCCAACTCCTGTCAGAAAAATCACACTGTCTGTCAGATCTTCCTGTAAAATCTTTGAGATAATCAGGTTCAGTTCATTCGTTTCATCCAGTCCTAATGTCTCTACCAGACTGTCTGCCATATCAAAAAAGCCATTGTCTTTTTCCAGATCAAAGAAGGCTTCCAGATATCCTTCTTCCTCCAACACCTGAATCATCGTATGAAACAGGTCGAATTCTATGATTTTAAAATCTTTATTGCCATTATTGATTCTGTCTTTTAAGTATGCGATATGATTGCGCACTTCCAGTTCAGCTCTCGGATCGTAATCAAACACATAATATCCAACTTCATTTCCAAGTCCTTTATTTTCACGGAAAGACTTTTCAGAAATCTTATCCTCAATCCGGTTCAGTCTTTCTTCCAAACTTAATCTTGCCATCCTTAGACTCCCTTCACTGCCTTCAAGTGTTCTCCAAGCCCATTTGCAGTCAGTAATTCTTCTGTCCGGTAATCAATATGAATTGGCTTGATTGTTCTTGGTTTTGCACTGCTTTCCAGTAATCCCGCCTCAAACATCATTCTGGTAAAGCACTGTTTTAACTTCCGTACTGCAGTATCCGTCCATCCAGCAACCACATCACTCTGCATTGCCTTATCTGCAAAAAAGACATTCAGATCCCGGTCTGTAATCTCTTTTTCACCTAATCGAATCTTCTCGTCGTATATTTCATGTAAAAACTCAAAAAATAATCTGCTGTCCATCAAAATTGTAATCAGATTCAGAATCTTTGCGGTTTCTACATCACAAGTGGTAAATGCCTGTAATACTGCTTCCGGTAATGCTGATACCCTTCGGTACGTTCCATTTAACACCTCGTAGGCTCGATATTCTGCTTTCACCTGATAGATATTTTCTTCCCAGGCAATCTTGCGGATGTCTGCCTTGCTAAGTCCTTCCAGAATATAAGCTGCTGTTTTTCTGGACTCTTGCAGCCAGAATAATTTTGATGTAAGTCCTGCACTGTATTCCACTACTGTCCACCATCCTTTGTTTCCTGACACAGCGGACATTCGCAATCCGCTTTTGCTACTTGCTCATGAACGCAGCCACCTTGCGGCTTGCGTTCATAATGGACAATATCTCCGAAATCACAATCCAACTTCTCACAGATTTTCTCCAGAACCTTCATGGAAACAAACTCTCCATTAGTCATTTTTGCCACGGTGCTACTGCTGATTCCCACCTGGTTCATCATATCCACTTTCTTCATTTTTTTATCAATCAATAACTTCCATAATCCATTGTATGATACTGCCATATGTATTCCCTCTTCGTTATACAAAACTTATGGTTTTCTTGCATTTTGAAAGTATATTTTAAATCTTCGTTCCAACACTTTCAATCCATATTATTGTACCATACCGGATGTTTTTCTTCAATGATAAGTGCAAATGAGAACTTCGACTTTGCGAATGATTCATTTGAAAAATCTAATGACAGCACATGAGATTTACTTCTGTTCTCACTCTTATTCTTCCAAATACATTTTCAGTGCATTATAACAGTTCAGTGTCTCGGCATCCGCATCATTAAACATGTAGTCATAGCCATGATCTTTTTCCTCCATGTTTTCTTTATAACTTCTGTTTTCTTTTGGCAACTTTTTTCATGATATTCTTCGATTTCTTTTTTCCAATTATCCTCTAAAAAATACTCTGCTGATTCACAGGTAACTGCCCTGCTCAACGCATTTTCAACCGCCCGGAAATTGACTTCAATCCCCTCCGAATCATTCTCATATGTCACAGATCTGTTTCTGGAAATCCCTATCTTTTCTGCTTCTCTTCCTGCATCAATGTTGGCGCCCAGGAACAAAAACTCCCATCCGCATTCTTTTTTTGCTTCTATCTTTCGTCGGATCTGCGCCTGTGTGAAATGCTCACTGGAATTTTCTAATCCATCCGTAGTAATCACAAATATGATTTTTCCTGCCCTGTGATCTTCCGGAAGATGCTTCTGTACATTTTCCATTTTTTCAATCGCTGTTCCAACTGCATCTAATAAAGCGGTACAGCCACGCACAAAGTATTCTTTTTCCGTAAGTGGTTCAATCATCTCCACTGGAAATCTATTATGGATGATATCTACTTCATCATCAAATAAAATAGTAGTCACATTCACTTTCTTTTCCTGTGCCTTTTGTTTTGCAATCATGCCATTAAAACCACCGATCGTATCACTTTCCAAGCCACCCATTGATCCACTTCTGTCTAAAATAAAAACCAACTCAGTTAATTCTGTATTCATGTGATTTCCTCCTCTGATATTTGTTGTTAATCACATTTTATCTACAGAACCAACTGAGTTGGTCGCTTGTCAGGTGACATTGCACCTGATTTTTTCATTTAAAACACCTGCTGCCCATATGTATCCAGCGCATCATTGATCTCAAACATATCATAAATTTTGTTCTGCAAGAAATATGCCACGATAATATCTGTTTTTGAACTTCTGGATAATGCGAAACCGGCACTTGCCAGTAAATCCTTTGCTTCATCCAGTGATAATTCCAAAGCTAGTGTAAATGCCAGTACCGTTTTTTTATTTGGAACATAATTGATATCTTTCCGGATTTTTGAAAAATGCCGACGATCCACATATGCTTTTGTATATGCTTCTGCATCCGTCATGCCACGCTCATCAATCATACGGAGTAATCTCTGTGAAAATGTTTCTTCCAACTGATCCATCAGATTGTCAATGTTTCTGTTTACTGACATCATAGAAGACATACCTTTTTGTATTTTTGTCTTATGCATCGTTGAAACATCAAATTCTTCCGGTAATACTTCTTCTGATAAACTGCTCTCTTTTACCAGCTCTTCCTGCAAAGCCTTCTCTTCGACTCTCTTCTTCCGAAATTTTATAATTTTATCGAAAATGGATTTCATTTCTTTATCCATTTTAATACCATCCTTTACTGGCTCATAATACTTATCTATATATTTTCCCACCTCATCAATTAACTTCTGATCTGCCATATCTATTCCACCTTTTGTAATTCTTAATCATCATAATGATTGAATCCATCTGAAAATCCTGGTTTGCTATATCTTTTTTGCTCATAGTGTCATCTTCCTGACTCTGTTAGCCTCTTGCTTGATCTCAGAATAGCACACTTTTCTCACTTAACTACTCCTGATAAGCTGCAAAACAGCTATTCTGTTATGAATTTCCTGTAATCTGCCTTTTATTATATATGCTGCATCACGGAAAGTCCAGTCTGCCTGAACTGCCGTTTAATGATATACAACACTTTTATTGCAAAAAAATAGAGATGTCCGTTTCAGAACATCCCTATTTCTCAGCACACCTTTTTTCCGTTTGCCGTCATCTTAAATTTCATTCCAAGCACTTCCGCCGCACGTCTGCACATCATCATCCGCTGCATGAAAATTTCAAAATAATCAATCAATGCACAAATCGACTCGTCCAGGCATATTTCGAAAAGAATCGTATTTTTTTCTGGGATGATGCGGAGTTTGGAAGCCGTCACCGCATAATTAACACGGTCGTGCTTATCAAAGCTTGCCTTGCTCTTATTTCTTACACGGTTTCTGCGCACGTCTGTTTTATCCGCGATAATTAAGGCCGCAGAGATTGGATCAGTGGCACAGCCCGTTTTTTCATCGTGTGATCCGATTGCATTCATCACCGCTGCGATCTCACGCACTTCCATACCCATATCCTTTAGAATGCTTCTTGCAAGAATTGCTCCATTATGCGCATGATCTGTCCGGTTCACACAATTTCCTATGTCATGCATATACCCGGCGATCTGTGCAAGTTCAATCTTTCGCTTCGGTGCGCCGAGTTCCTTCAATATTTTTCCTGCTGTATCTGCCACAATTTGCGCATGCTTTGCAGAGTGATCCGTATAACCAAGCACTCCAAGCATTTCATTTCCCTGTGTCAGATATGCATTTACCTCCTCTGATTTTTGAATATCTTCGTATTGCAGTTTGCTCATCCTTCCTCTTTCTGCAGCCTCTTCTCTTCTGTCTTTAAAGCAAAGCAGATATTTCTTTTTCCTACACTACTTCCTACACTACCGGCCGCTGTAATCAATCGTATCTTCTTTTTCAGTCACTTTTATATTTTATCTCATACAGCCGTTCTTTCTATCTGGGACTTCTAAAATTTGCGTAAAATTCAGGTAAAAAAGAAAATCAGTGTACGGATAACGGAACTGATCTGCAGAAGCTTTTTTCATCAGATGAATCATCGTTTCACACATCTTTCGATAGCAGAAATTAAAATATCCATATCAATTGGCTTTGACACATGATCATCCATCCCGGCATTCAAAGCAGCCTGTACATCCTCTGCAAATGCATTTGCTGTCATTGCAATAACAGGGATCTCCCTTCCGTCCGGACGGTCCGGCAGATTTCTGATAGCTGTTGTCGTTTCATATCCATTCATTTCAGGCATCATAATATCCATCAAGATCAGATCAAACGTCCCCGGAGCTGTATTGCAAAACTGTGTCAGGGCGGATTTACCATCGGCAGTCCTGGTTACAATCATCCCTTGTTCTTCCAATAGAGATACTGCTATCTCGGCGTTTAAATCATTATCCTCTGCCAAAAGGACATGCAGACCATGTAAATCCATATCTTTCCTTAACTTTTCTTCCTTTTCAGACAGTATCTGTTCTGCTATAAGCAGGGGAATTTCTACCGTAAATGTTGAGCCAATACCCTTTCTGCTGCTGACCTCAATTTTTCCACCCATAAGATCTACATACTGTTTGGCAATGGCCATTCCCAGTCCGGCTCCCTTATAGCTGGTTCTTGCCCCACCATTTTCCTGACTGAACTCATCAAATATTCTGGTCTGGAACTCCTCACTCATACCA
>ERZ894186.195-NODE-195-length-31344-cov-13.483301_pt1 | contig 31344 bp, 32 predicted proteins | sample MGYA00380280_ERZ894186 | MGnify/ENA primary metagenome ERZ894186 (study PRJEB32331, sample SAMN06328449) | human gut metagenome | biome: human gut microbiome; feature: stool | host: Homo sapiens | collected 2013-02-13 ... | reverse complement strand
TAAAGAAATATAGAATAGATAAAGGTTTGCAATATGAACCATTACAAATAATTTAATCTATTTTTTAACGGAAAAGAGGCGATACTTAAGTGCAGGGTAAAATTATAAATGCCATTTCTTCCGCTTCCGTCCCACAATGGGGCAACAAAAAACAGTATCTTGCGATTCACTATCTAGGCGTGGTCGGACAGAGCCATGAGCTTGCATCAGATGGAACAGGCGCTCACTACTACATCTACTGGGACGGAACGATCTATCAGAGATGTTCGCATGATGCGATCGTTTGGGCTGTCGGTACAGCCGGGTATTACACGCAGAAGCATCCCTATGCGCGGAATGCAAACACAATCAGCATCGAACTGTGTTGCAAATGCGACGGTGACAGCACAAGCGCAGACGATCCGAAGTGGTATTTAATCTCATAAGGAGGGACCCACTTGTGGGAGGATCCCTTATGAGCCTGGATTCCTTATAATTCGAGGAGACTCAGAAAGCGTGCGTGTGGCTGGTAAAGAAGCTGAGAAACGAACTCGGTATTTCGGCGGAAAATGTCCTGCGTCATTATGACATCGTGAATAAGGTATGCCCGGCACCATATGTTCACAACAACAAGTACCGGACAAGCTGGACATGGAGCGAACTCAAACGCAGGATTTCTGACACGTCAGGTAGCGACGATACAAAACAGAACGCCGGAAGCAGCAAAACAGACGGGGCATCAAACACATCTGAGAAGATGCGCTACGTCGTACAGTGCGGCGCATTCGCAGAAAAGAAAAACGCAGAGGCAATGGCGCGGCAGCTGCAGGAAAAAGGGTTTATGGCGATCGTGAAAACTGCTTAAAGGGCAGGCACAAATACTCTTCCACTGTTATTTCAGCGAGAAGAGTATTTATTTTACAAAAATCAGTTGACAGAAACAAATGTTCGATATATAATCAGAACAAACATTCGAAAAAAGAAACCGGGGGATTACGGGATGATTAAGTTGTTAAGTGCGTGCAGCTGCTGTGGCCATATTTTCGGCAGATCCGCAGACGGGACAAGGACAGAGCTGCGCTGTCCAAAATGCGGGGCGGAGATGGAGTATTGTGTGACTGGTGATACTGTGACGGTGCGGGTGCTGAAGCTGTCGGAAAAGCAGAAAGAGAGAATGAAAGGAAAATAATGGATACAAGATGTATTGAGTATAGAGCTGGGATGCCATTTTATCCGGTTACAAATCCAGTAAAAGAAGCGGATGGTTTGTTAATAGAAGATTTACGGTTGCAACAGCTGATTGACTATTTAAATGAAAAAGATATTCGGAGTGCGTATGTATATGGGATGGAGAATTTCGAATTTCTCAATGAAAGTACCCGTTTGGAACATCTGAGCATAGAGCTTCGCTTGCCGCTGAGAGAATTTTTAAAATTGAAGAAAAGAAAAAGTGGAAATCTTGAAAAAATATATGATATTCGTCCTTTATACAATTTAGAAAATATCAGGGGACTTTCAATCGTGAATAACGAACAACCATTTATCATACCGAAGATGAAACTGGATTTGAGCAAACTTCCTACGTTGGAGTATATTTGTATTGATGATTGCTTTATAGAAAATCTGAGTGAAGCAAGAGAACTTAAGAGTGTGCAGGTGAATTGCTATTGTAAGGAAAATTTACAGGAACTAAGCAGCCTTAAAAAACTGGATACGCTCGATTTAACGAGATCAAAAATAAAGTCTTTGGATGGATGTCAGCAGATGAAAAAGCTGCAGTGTTTATACTTATATGACAATCGTTCTTTGAGCGATATTTCAGAACTGGAAGGAGTGAAAAATAGTCTGAAAGCGCTGCGTATTGAGAACTGTGCGAAAATAAAAGATTTTTCTGTACTGGAGAAACTTGAAAATCTGGAGTTGTTGGATCTTTCTGGAAGCAATGAAATACCCAGTCTTTCGTTTATCAGAAAGTTAAAAAATCTGAAAGTGTTTGCTTTTTCTGTTAATGTATTGGATGGAGATATTACATCCTGCAAAGATTTGTCCTATGCAGCCTGTGTGAGAGGAAGAAAGCATTATAACATGAAAGATAGAGATTTGCCAAAAGGAAAAGTGACTCGTGGAAATGAAGATATTGAGCTATGGAGACGGTTTGAATGAAATCGGAGAAATTATACTAACAGATATTGAAGAAGTGATTACAGACGCTGAGATATTGCGCAGGGGATGGGTTTCACGGCAGGGATTTATTTTTACCGGGATTACACACCCTGCAAACATATATGATGCGATTGTGATAAAAGATCCGCAGAATGTTCGGTGTTTCTCGCCAGTAATAAAAGAATCTTCACATAATCTGGAAGAACAAATAGAACTTATTAACCGTGAAAAAATAGAAAAGGCAATGATCATCGCTGAAAATATTGATTTTATCAAAAAGTGTCCGACTTTAAAATATTTACGGATTATTCCGGCAGAGAATGCAGGGGATGGGTTTGATTATTCACCGTTATACGAAATGCCGGAAATAAAAAGTATTCAATGTCCAACAGTTTATGGTGCAGGAGAAAGATTTTTCACGGAGCTTGATTGTGAAAGACTTACCGGACTTCAGGATATTCATGTGACGAGTCGTGGATATCGAAATTATGAAAAAATCAGTACGCTGAAAAGTTTGGGACTTTCCGGTTATAAGAAGCAGGATTTAACAGAAGCATTCAGCAGTCCGATACTGGACACACTTACAATAATTCAGTGTAAAATAAAATCGCTGGAGGGAATACAGAAATCTTCCAGAATACAATGCTTGTACTTATATTACAATAAATATCTGGAGGATATCAGTGCACTGCAAAAAATAAAGAAGTCGATTAAGGCGTTACGGATTGAAAATTGCCCTAAAATAAAAGACTTTTCTGTACTGGGCGAATTGGATCATCTTGAATTGCTGGAACTTTCCGGAAGTAATGAACTGCAGGATCTGAGTTTCCTCAAAACAATGAAAAGTCTTAAAACATTTGTTTTCAATATGAATGTGAAAGACGGGGATTTGTCGCTTTGTACAGGGCTGTCTTATGTTTATTCTGAGAGAAATCGAAAACATTATAACTTAAAAAATGCAGAACTTCCCAAGGGGCAATATGTGCGTGGAAATGAAGATATAGAGGTTTGGAGGCGATGTGAGTAATTCGTTTGAACTGCATTCTCCGCTAAATCAAGGTAATCCTCATAAAAAGTGGCATTGGCAGCTAAATCGATGGAATAAAAATAAGGTAAAAGCAATAAATCATTGGAGAATATGGGGGCAAAGTATTAATGAGAAAAATATACAGTAAAGAACTTAAAAATGAAATTATACAATGGGAAGAGCATTGCTGGAAGCTTTTTCAGAAAAGAATGAAACCATTTTGTCAGAAATATAAGCAGAAAGGGGTTGATATATATTTAGAGCAATATTGGTATAATTACAATGAAAAAGACAGTAAGGAGAATAAAACAAGGATTGAATTTTTCCCAGGATATAGATATTGTTGCAGATATTCATTTAGAAAAAATGGGTTGATATATAAATATTTTGGAAATGAATCTGCGTGTACCGTCTATACTTTTGTAGAAATAAAGAGAAAAAAATATTATTTAAATGCTTTTTCTCCAAAATGCTATGTGGAAATGGTGTTTGGTGATATTTTTGATGAAAAATATGTGGCAGAAGATTTGGAAGAATGGTTTGATGAAATAAAAACGGGAGATTACATATTAGCAGAACCGATTAATATTTATGAATATTCGTAAAGTTGTATTGTCTTGCAATGTGATTATTTTTTAAAAGTCTGGGAGCATTATAGGAGAGTTATGAAAAATTATTATTACATGAGATTCAATATCGCAGATGCACCGGAAAAAATTGATTGTGGCAGTATAGTCAGAATGGCAAAAGAAGTCAATGAGATATTAGGATGTGAATATGAAAGATTTGGATATCATTATGATAATCCGGATAATACAAATGGCAGCCCTTGCGGAAAGACATTTCGAAAAGGAAAAGAAGAAACTTTTAAAAAGCTGGAACTGAAAAAATATTATTATGGGAAAAAATATAAAGATGAAACAGGAAGAACTTATATAACTTTTTATACGGACGGCAAAAACAAGTATGCATTTCCGGAATATCAAATAGAAATAAAATATGAGGAAGATGTGTTTGAGCGTGTATGTATAGAAATTTATGTTACGAAGCGGTATTTGGGCAAAAAGATTACAATGCAAATGTTTCGGCAAATACAAAAAGCATTTGAGATGGAAGGATATGGCGCAAACAGTTCATTTTTACATTGTTGTTGGGGAGATAATGGAATCTGGAGAATAACAGGAACTATTTGCTCGCCTGGAATTGTTACGTTGGAAGATTCAAGAGTAATTCAGCACTTCCTTGCCTATCGGGAAGGAAGGAGGGATAAAATGATGGATTTGTTTTTCATGAATGCCATTTCAAAAACTGCTTTGTCAGATAAAGTATGTGATCAGATCAAAAAACTTGTCGGGGAAACAAATTATGTAGAAGAAGACGGAAAAGTATTTTTTCAATTGCCGCAGCCAGAAAAGACTTATTGGCTAAATCGTATTTTTCCTGTTTGGCCCAAAGGGAAAATAAAACATCTGTTACAGAACAAGAATGTGATGGATAAAGATACGGGAATTTTAGCATGGTGGTGCTTGTTGTTACCATGATAAAAAGTAGGAAATTAGAGAAAAAATAAGGTATATAAGAATTCAAGAATTTTGAGAATGGTTGCCCGTAGAATAATTTATACGCAATGGTACTGATTGATAAGTAATTAAAGGAGAAATGGCCGGTATCAGTAAAAAATGTTATCGGCCTCAAAAAGAAAATATGGAAAAATTGCATTATTATTGTTTGAAAAAAAGCAAATATTTAAAAAAATTTCTGGAAAAATATCAAGTTGAATATAAAGAAGATGTGTACTTGGGTTGCTACTATTTTGAATTATCAGATGCAAACCAGGCATACAAAAAATTTTTGAGGTATTTCGGTATTTATCTGCTGGGAGAATATCCGCAAATTCAAAATCATTATAGTGAAGAGGAAATGCAAGGGGCAGAGTGGTTTGTATTAGAGTGTCTTGTGGAAAAGATTCATGTTGATGATAGGTGGAAAGATATGATTATGAAATGTCCTTATAGAGCAAATGTTTTTAGACGTGAAGGATATCGTCATAAGAAACAAATTCAAGAGCTTCGGGTAGATAGTATGGAGAGATTGAAGAAGAGGAGGTACTTTTGTGTAACTAATGCCAGATTAACAAATGAATTATTTTGCAACGAAACAGCTAAGGAAATACTTGGGACAAACTGGATTGGCCTTGAGTATTGGCATATCAGAAAGAAAAATACAGATGAAATAATTCCGGAATTTTACCAGATGTACTTTCAGAAATCTTTGCCTATTGAATCAATTGTGTGCAATAAAAGCGTAAGTATTGTAAAGTGTCCAAAGTGTGGAATGCAACGAGTTTATCTAAAGGCAGGTTTGTTAAGTGGAATTTCGTTTATTCAAATAAAAAAAGAAATGTTGAATGATACCAGTGTATATTATATGCCCATAACGTTGGATAAGAAGTGTATTGATAATTATGATTTACTGATTATATCAAGAAAATTTTATCAACTTTTAAAGAAATATAGAATAGATAAAGGTTTGCAATATGAACCATTACAAATAATTTACTAAGACTTCCCATACCTGTTATGAAGCCATCGAGAGTTAATTTTTCAGGAAGTTCATAGTATTTATTTTACAAAAATCAGTCGACAGAAACAAATGTTCGATATATAATCAGAACAAATATTCGAAAATAAAAACGGGGATTACGGGATGATTAAGCTGCAGCTGCTGTGGTCATATTTTCGGCAGATCCGCGGACGGGACAAAGACAGAGCTGCGCTGCTTCAAATGCGGGGCGGAGATGGAATACTGTGTGACAGGAGATACTGTGACGGTGCGGGTGCTGAGGCTGTCGGAAAAGCAGAAGGAAAGAATGGGAGGGAAGTAAATATGATACCATTAGCATATCAGTTAGGGCATAATCATTTTGAAATGGAGTATAAGGGAAGAAAATTAATTGCATTTTATCGACTTGATCAGAAAGGAAATTATCGCCTGAAACTTTCGTTTATCAGTGTCGACTCTCCGTGCAGGCAGGCGATTGTATTTCATTTGGATGAATTTGAAGGGAAAATTTTGGCGAATGGAAAGGAGTTAAAAAAGGAAAAAAGAAAATTTCCGCAGCTGATATTTCCAGAAGATGAAATGCCAAAAGAGTTTGAACTTGAGGTTGTTTTAAAAGAGGGAAATCTCGTAATTTGTAACGGATATGAATATCCTGACTGTCCGGAGTTGTGGGGGTCGTTGAGTAATGGCTGTGCAATGTATATGGAAGAGATAACTCCTAGCCATCTGATATTCCATTGCAACGATTATTATAATGATGATGACCTGAATGACTTTGTGTTTAGTATGGAAATCAGCAGACTGGAAGAGAAGTAGGTAGATTAAATGAAAAGAAAAATAACGTACATATATTATGGCCGGTATTTTATTGTGTAGTAAGAATTTTGATAAGGCTGTCAATGGTAGCGTAAAAGGGATTTAAGGAAAGTGGATAAGAACCAATTTAGTGCATTTTGCAGAAGAGAATTTGAAGGGGTGATGTGATATAAAAAGTAGAGTATATAGAAGAAAAAATGCCCTTCTTGGCATTGTGCTTCGAAGGGCAGAGGATTAATTCCATTCTGGCATTAAAAGGAAATCCCGGATATTACGGTGCTTGATTCCATTGCGGCTCATGTCAAACTCGTCCAGGGAAACGACATATTTCGGAAAATTATCGCGGATGTTGTCGTAGGCACTAAATTCGCGATTGATGGTTTCATCGGAAGCAAGCAGATAAGTTACCTGAATATACAATTTTTCACCGCGTTTCTCGCAGACAAAGTCTATTTCTTTTTCGCCGGTTTTGCCGACGGTAACCGTATATCCTCTGCGAAGCAGTTCTAGATAAACGATATTTTCTAATGTGAGGTTGATGTCTTTTCGATTGTTGCCAAAGACTGCCTCGCGGATTCCATGATCCGCAATATAATATTTTTCATTGGAGGCAAGGATCTGTTTGCCCTGAAGATCCTGACGCTTTACCTGGTAAAAGAGATAAGCATCACAGCAATATTTGATGTAATTCAGTATTGTTTCCGGCGCAACGCTGCGATGTTCATTTTTCAGAAACTTAGCAAGCGAAGTAGCGGAAAAAATGGTGCCGATATTTGCCATAACATAAGACAGGATGCGTTCCAGAAGGTCGACATCTCTGATTTTATTTCTCTTTACAATATCTTTCAGCTGAACGGAGTTAAAAAGATCATGAAGATATTGTCTGGATGCTTCTTCAGCGTAACGGATATTGGAAAGATATGGCATACCGCCAGACAGAAGATATTGCTGAAAGCATTTTTGAAGTGGTTCATTTGGAGCAATAGGGCGGTAAAGATCCAGAAATTCAGAAAAAGAAAACGGATAAATGATAAATTCGACATAGCGTCCGGCCAGATAGGTTGCCAGTTCACCGGAGAGCAGTTTGGCATTGGATCCGGTGATATAAATGTCACAGTCCAGTGAGACGCGAAGAGAGTTGATACATTTTTCCCAGTCCTGTACTTCCTGAATTTCATCAAAAAACAGATAAACTTTACCGTTGATGGTCATTGCTTTTTTTGTGATTTCATCGTGAAGTGCCTTTGCGGTCTGCAGATGAGAGTAATTCATGTCCTCAAAGTTGATTGAGATAAACTGAGAAGGACTGATACCTGATGCGGTGAGTTCCTGTTTAATGAGTTCCAGCATGACAGATTTTCCGCAGCGGCGGATGCCGGTCATAACTTTTATCAGATCGGTTCCGATAAATGGACGGATGCGACTCATATACAGTTCACGTTTGATCATGAATAATGCCTCCCTTTCCTGATGATAAATATAGTATAGTTTATTTATAAATAAAAAACAAGGTTAAGAATACAATTTTATAAGTTATAACTGATAAAATTGTAGAAAATATAAAAACTAAAAGTTATAATTAATATAAGGATGAACATGATTAGAACAGAGGTGGTTGATTTTTCAGTTTTGCGTAAAGATTATGAAGAAACGGACACTTTCTCTTTTTTGGGGGAAGTATGTTATAGTGGAGAAAATGCAAGCAAATAGAAAACAAAGTGCGTGAGAAGGTATGCAGAGGGAGAACAGGTATGGAACGTGAAAAACTTGAGAAAGCAGTGTTGCAGCGTGTTGCTGGCGGAGCGTCGATTGAAGCCGCGGCAAAAGAATTTAAGGTGACGGAAAAGCTGGTCTATACATGGCTTACGATTGCGCATTTGGAGAAAGGCGCAGAATGTATGCGGGAGCGGGAAGCAGAGGAAGCGATTATTGACCAGTTTTTCAGAGAATGTAAAAAACAGCGTGCGAAAGATATTCTCGGAAATGAAAAGCAGGAAAATGAGATTTTCAACAATATGGTGGATCGGCAGCTGAATCCGAAGAAAAAGCACATTGTAAAAGATCCGGGGGCAAGTACGGAGAGCGTTTTTAAGGAAATGGAGAAAAGAACGAAATGCAAAGAATGCTACATTTTTTCGCGGGAGTTAAAAGGCAGAGTGCAGGTGGAAGACCTGTATAAGCTGGATATGCTGGTGTTGCAGGAGGCGATTGTTTCTTTTGGGAAGTGTGCATATTTTCAGCATGAGGAAGCAGAGGGCGGAAGGATGAGATGGGTGCTTTTCTAAATCATATAGTTTGGTGAATGAGAGAACAATAATCTATGGAACTATAAATGAGCAAATAGAATCTTTTATGAGATCCGCAGCGGAGAAAGAAGAAAAGTAATTAAGGTATGGTTGGGAGGTTTATCACATGAAAACAAAGGAAAAACTTCAGCTTTTAATCTCTTACGAGGAGAAAGCTGAACTGAAAGAAAAGCACCTGAAGCGTCTGATCAAATTTTCAAAGGATAAGGATCCGCTGGTAAGGAGCAGCGCGGCGAGTCTACTGATCAATTTTGAAAATAAGGCGGCAAAAAAGGCACTGCTTGGGCTGGCCTGTGATAAGAAGGCGGTGGTACGGTGTGAGGCGTATGATTCGCTGTCGGTATTTCACCGAAAAGACGTGGAGAAGTTTCTGAAAAAAGCGGTCGAGGAGGAAGAAAATGAGCTGGCGCTGTCCTATGCGATCATGTCGTGGGCAGATGTTGCGGCGGCGCGCGGAAAAAATGTGGAAGAAAAGAGGGGCTATGCCACTCACCTTCAGCGGATCATGCAGATTAAGAAATGGAATCAGTGCAGCATGAGCTGTTTTTATGCGGAGTATGTGCTGGGAAGAAAGAGTGCGATCAATGGGATCATTTGTTATCTGGAAGTGCCTGATTATCGGCTGCGGTGTGGCGCAATCAATCTGCTGGAACTGCTTGCCGAAGATGAGAACCGGGAACTCATCAAAGAGAGCCTGGAGAAGAGGCTGGAGCATGAAGAGACAGCTGCGGTGATGAGTGCGGCGGAGAAACTGCTGAAAAAACTCTCGTAAGGAATCTCATAAGAAGGAACCTGCTGTAAGCGGGCGGATCCCCTTATGAGCTTGCGTTTGGTAAAACATCATTACGGAGCCAGGAGCAGCGAAAGGATCCACTGCAGATATAATTTTGACTGAAAATGATAAGAATTCTGATTGCAGGCGCTATAAATGCATGTAACTGTTCAGAGCCAACCTCCAAAATGCTACGCATTTCGTCGGTGTGGCGTATCCGCCAAATAAAATTTCAAAAACAGGCTTAAAAATGCAAGCATTTTCCGCCTGTTTTATGAAATTTTGCTTGGCTCTGAACAGTTACAAATGCATAAAAAATTATCCTTATCCGCAGTGGATTGACGATCAGCAGATCGTCAGCACATCCTCCACTGCCTTACGCTTCGGGCGGAACGGCGCTTCCGCGGCTTTGCCGACAGCGATGACAGCCATGATGTTCTCTTCTTCTGGGATGGAGAGAAGTTTGCGGATGGCGTCGGCATCGCGGATGCCCATGACAAGGGTCGAATAGCCAAGCTCAGTCGCCTTTAAGAGCAGGTTTTCGGTCTGCAGTCCGAGGTCGTAGCAGCCCCAGCCGTTTCCGGCTTCATTTTCCGGTGTCTTTTCGTGTACGTTGTAGCCTGAGACATCGCGGACGTATGTTGCGACGAGGTAAGCGGCGTTCATGCTGCGTGTGGCGTTGAACGGTGGCAGGCATGTCTCCTGAAATTTTGCAGTCATCTCATCGGAGAGGACACAGTGATAACGGCCGGTCTCCGTATTTTTCCAGGACGGCGCTTCCTGCGCGGCTGCGATGAGCTTTTTGATCGTTTCTGCATCTGGTTTGCCGCCCGGCAGATAACTGCGGACACTGCGGCGTGTTTCAAGTAAGGTCTGAAATTCCATAGGGGCTCCTCCTTTACATTCAGTCAGATATTTGAGAAGTATTATAGCAATGAGGGCGTGAAATGGCAAGCTGTGAGTAAGGGATACGGATGCTGCGGGCAGAAAGATGCTGTTCAGAGTACACTTCTAAAATGCTGCGCGCTTCGAACAAATAAAGAACTGATATGTGGAAGAGCAGGTGAGGATGTGGATAACTTTTGTAAATTTGGAATATAGTGTGGACGATATTGTAGAAGTATAATTTAACCGAATCAAGCAAGTAGCGAAGCGGATTGCAAATATCCGCTTGATTTTATCAGGTAGATCCTGAAGGTCTGTTTGATAAGCAAAGTAAAGGGGAAAAAGAGCAATGGAATTTGTGAAGTAACGCAGAAGAAAAAATAGTAAAAAGGCAGTTTTCATGATATGATGGCATCATAAAAAATAGTAAAGAACGAGTATCTGGAGGGTGTCGGAATGGGGAGGAAGTCATGAAAAAACGAATATCCCTGTGGGAATCCCGGATCTTGAGAAGATATGAAAGAATGGATATTATTATGAGGATGAGAGCATGGAGGATCGAATATGAATGATGGTATTCAAGAAGACCTGAAAGCGGCGCGGGAAACGTGCTGGATCAATGAGCAGATGTATCCGTTTTCAGAGGAAAAGGAACGGCTTTTGCTGAAAAGGGAGGATATCGAGGATGCGTCAAAGCGGCTTGCACGTTTTGCACCGCTGATCGCGAAGCTGTTTCCGGAAACGGCGAAAGACCATGGGATGATCGAATCGCCGCTTCGGGAGATCGCAGCGGCAAAGGAGGAGCTTGGAAAAAAGTGCGGTGAACTGCCAAAGGGCCGACTGCTGCTCAAGTGCGACAGTCATCTTGCGATCGCCGGAAGCGTAAAAGCACGCGGCGGTATTTATGAGGTACTGAAGCACACAGAAGAGCTTGCACTTGCATATGGTATTTTAAAAGAAGGAGATTCCTATGAGAAGCTTCTGGAATACCGCGATTTTTTTGCTGAATATAAGGTACAGGTTGGATCTACGGGGAATCTTGGAATGAGCATCGGCATTATGAGTGCCGCACTTGGCTATCAGGCCATTGTGCACATGTCTGCAGATGCAAAGGAGTGGAAGAAGAAGCTGCTGCGCGCCAGAGGAGTTACCGTTAAGGAATATGCAGACGATTACGGAAGAGCCGTGATCGAGGGGCGGAAGCTTTCTGATGCGGATCCGAAAAGCTATTTTGTGGATGATGAGCACTCGAAGGATCTGTTTCTTGGGTATGCGGTGGCCGGAGAACGGCTCAAAAAGCAGATGGAGAAGCAGCAGATTACCGTGGATGAGACACATCCGCTGTTTGTGTATCTTCCATGCGGAGTGGGCGGAGCACCGGGCGGCATTACGTTTGGGCTGAAACAGATCTGGGGAGATGTGGTGCATTGCTTTTTTGTCGAGCCGGTACAGGCGCCGTGCATGGCAGCCGCACTGGCATCGGATAAAGGCAGCGGTATCTGTGTGCAGGATCTTGGACTTACCGGAAAGACAGAAGCAGACGGACTGGCGGTCGGCCGTGCATCGCAGCTGGTTTATGAAATGATGCGTCATGTGCTGGATGGGGCATTTACGGTAGAAGACAAAAAGCTGCCCGGATATATGCGGCTGCTGAATGACACAGAGCAGATCTGTATCGAACCCTCTTCCTGTGCTGCATTCGAAGGCTATACGGCAATGCTGCACAGCCCGGAAAGTACTGCCCGATATGATGAGATTATGAAAAAAGCAGAAGGAGCGACACATATTCTGTGGGCGACCGGAGGAAGCCTGATGCCGGAGGAGATCCGCCTGGAGCTGCTGGGAAAGGCCTGATGCCGGAGAGAATTTGTTTGGAGCCGCCGGGAAAAGCCGGATGATGCAAGCTTTACACAAAATGGATTGACAGTATTTTCTTCTTTTGTTAAAATCGAGAAGCGAGAAAAGGGAGTAACTGGCCAGAAATGGTTCACTTTTTCGTCAGTACAGCTGCCTGGGAATGGTGGCTCGGAAAGTGATGAAACAGCGAGACTTTTACTGTAATGTATGCAGTAGGGGTCTCTTTTTTATTTCACCGGAGATCAGCCCTGCTGTAAATAAAAGAAAAGTGAGGTAAAGGGTATGATCTTACAGGTGATTATTTTGCTGGCAGGTTTTGCGATGCTTGTAAAGGGCGCAGACTGGTTTGTGGAAGGTGCGGCGGGGATCGCAAAAAAGCTGGGAATCCCGCAGCTTGTGATCGGACTTACAATTGTAGCAATGGGAACGAGCATGCCGGAGGCCGCTGTCAGTATCACAGCTGCATTGAATGGAAACGCAGGAATTACGATTGGAAATATTGTCGGCAGTAATATTCTGAACATTTTGATTATTCTTGGAATTACGGCGGTAATTACGAATGTTGCAATTCAGAAATCGACGCTGTATTATGAAATCCCGTTTATGACAGGTATCACCTTGCTGCTTCTGGTTTTTGGTGTGACCGATTCTGCTATTACGTTTGCAGAAGGCGTGATATTCCTCCTTCTGTTTTTATTGTTTCTTGCGTATCTTTTCGTAATGTCAAAGAAAGGAGCAATAGAGGAGGAAGAGGAAGAAAAGGATATTCCGGTGTGGAAGGGAATCATTTTTATCGTGATCGGCGGCCTTCTGGTTGTAAAGGGAAGCGATTTCACCGTCAGCGGAGCATCGGAGATTGCCAGATTTCTTGGAATGAGTGAGCGTCTGATCGGACTTACGATCGTTGCATTCGGAACCTCGCTTCCGGAGCTTGTGACGTCTGTCACAGCAGCAAGGAAAGGTAACGCAGGTATTGCAATCGGAAATATTGTCGGCAGTAATATTTTCAATATTTTGTTTATAGTCGGTATGACGGCGCTGATCTGTGTGGTTCCTTTTGAAAGCAAGTTTTTGATCGATACTGCTATCGCTGCATTTTGCGGTGTGCTGCTGTGGTTTGGAACGGTGAAACATAAGGAACTGAGAAAGCCCTGCGGGATTGTTATGCTGGTCGGTTATGCAATCTATCTGGTCTACCTGCTGTCTCTGTAGAGGAGAAGCAGCTGCGAATCACTGATTTATCCAGAAATAAAAAATCAGAGTAACTGGTTTTGAACAGTTACACTTCAAGAACCAAAATGGAGAGCCTGCATCGGAAGCGTTGCAGGCTCGCTTTCTGTTTTCTTTGCTTGATGAAAGAAAATGGAAATGAGAAAATACAGATAAAATAAGAAATTGTACGGAACAAATGGGGATAACGCAAATGTATGATATGGCAAAGGACCTGGAATGTCTGCTTTACATTTACATTCCCTGGAGTGTATACAGTGCACCAATCGTATTTCGGATACTGGTGGATTAAGTACAGGAGTGCGTTAACAAACGCTTTTTTTACGAGCGTTTTTCAGTGGTAAAAAGGAAGCTGTCATGGTATGATAACAGTATAGAAAATGAGCGTCTGGCATATGGGAAAGGAGCTGCAGTCGTGAAAAAAATGAATATCCCGGTGGGCATCTCAGATTTTGAGAAGATACGGAAAAACGGATATTATTATGTGGACAAGAGCGGATTGATTGCGGAACTTTTGCGGGAAGAATCAACGGAAGTGACACTTATCACACGTCCGCGGCGTTTTGGAAAGACGCTTGGAATGAGCATGCTCAACAGCTTTTTTTCAATGGAAAAAGACAGCGGCGAGCTGTTTGACGGACTTGCAATTATGCAGGAGAAAGCGCTTTGCGCAAAATGGATGAATCAGTGGCCGACGGTGTTCCTGTCTCTGAAGCGAGTCGATGGACTTGATTTTGACGGAGCATACGGGATGCTGATGCAGGTGATTGCCGGAGTGTACAAACAGCATCTGTATCTGCTTGACAGTGACAGGGTGAATGATTATGATAAAAAGATTATTGCGCGGATTATGGAGGGGACGGCGTCTGTAGAGGAGATCAAGGACAGCCTGCTGCTTCTTACCGGTGCGATGAAGGAATACTTTGGAAAACCGGTGATTCTGTTAATTGATGAGTACGATGTACCTGTGGCAAAGGCAAACAGTCATGGGTACTATCATGAAATGCTGGATGTGATGAAGGGTCTGCTCCAGGCATTAAAAGATAATCCGGCGCTTTGCTTTGCGGTTGTGACGGGCTGCCTGAAAATTGCGAAAGAAAGCATTTTTACGGGAACCAATAATTTTGTTTCCGATACAATCACAGATTCCAGACTAAATGAATATTTCGGATTTACACAGTCGGATGTCGATCTCATTTTAAAAGATGCGGATGCGGTGAAGCATGCGGAAAAGATACGGGAGTGGTATGACGGATACCATTTTGGCCGGTTCGATGTATATTGTCCGTGGGATGTCATGAATTATCTGGTTGATCTTCAGCGAAATCCGGATGCAAGACCGGTGAGCTACTGGAAAAATACAAGTGATAATGCAATTATACGCTCATTTCTTGATTATGCAGGTAACAGTATTACCAGAAAAATGGAGACACTACTTGACGGAGGGTACATCGTGCAGCGGATAGATGAAGATCTGACGTATGATTATCTGCATTCTTCAGAGGAAAATCTGTGGAGTATTCTTTACCTGACCGGTTATCTGACGCGGGTACCGACGGAGAAGCTGCGGGCTGAATTGCCGGATGGATTTTCAGCGCTGAAAATCCCAAATGCGGAAATTTGCGAAATTTTTGAGCTGACGGTAAAAAAGTGGTTTGATGACAGTGCCAAAACCTGGAATCGTCAAAGACTGTTTGACGCAGTGTGGAGCGGAGACGAGGCGGATATTACGAAGGAAATGAGTAAGCTGCTGCGCAGGACGATCAGCTATCATGATTATAGGGAAGATTTTTATCATGCATTTCTCGCCGGAATTTTTACCGGAGCAGGCTATATAGTTGAATCCAACAAGGAGCACGGTGAGGGTCGGAGCGATGTGGTCGTATATGATAGTGTGAGCGGAAAAGCGGCAGTATTTGAGGCAAAGTATTCGAAGTGTCAGGAAGAAATGGAACGGGATGGCGAGCGGGCACTTGCACAGATCGATGCGCGGATGTATGCGAAGGAGCTGGAAGCGGAGTATGATGAGGTGCTTTGCTATGGGATTGCGTTTTTCAAAAAAAGATGCCTGGTGAAAAGGCAGTGTAAAGAGAAGAATAAGAGCATGGAGAAATAATGATATGAGAAACAAAGTATGGAAAAAGGTGTTCATGGGCAGTCTGGTGATTTCTGCAATGGCAGTGCCGGCTAAAACAGCGGTAAGGATTCAGGCTGAAGAAGAGACAGCCACGTTGGCGGAAAACGAAACGGATTTTCAGATGCTTTTTGATGAGGCGGTAAAGGATGCGATGATTATTGATGCAGATGAAGTCCTTCCGGTGGCAAGTCTTGCCAAGGGACAGCCATATGCAGTCTATGATGAGGAGGGAAGAATCCTTCTTTATACGTTTCATAAGTATCCGGACAGCTATCCGGACGGTGCGGATGTAAAGCTGGAATGGGGAAATGTATGGACCTTTACCGGCGGTGAGCTGGAAACGTGGTATCAGGAAAACAAAACGGATGTGACGGACTGGCACATGAGAATGAAAGAGCTGATCGGACTGCGCCCGGATAATGAGGCCGATTACTTTACTGCGATGTGGGCAGAGCCGGAAGATATTTTCCGTCCGGCTTATACGACCGACATTGAAACGACGGAAATGACAGACTGTTTTTCTGAGGATGTCAGTGAGGAGTATAAAGCCTGGTTCGATGCGAATATTATATCGAGCTATTTTGATGGGAAATATCCATGGACAAGGCTGGGTTATACATACGACTGGGCGGACAATGGGGCAGAGTATGGGCTCTCGGAATTCATTGTCAAAAAAGACAGTGAGGTAAAGGTAGCCTATACCGTTGATCTGAATGAGATGCTGCAAAAGCTGGAGCAGAACTCATGGAATCCGCAGAATGGGCAGTGAAAACCAGAGGAATGAACTATAGTCCGGGCAGTGAAAACCAGAGGAATGAAATACAGACCGGACAGTGAAAAACAGGAGAATGAAATACAGGGAAATACAGCCCGGAACCAACGAGAGGTTCCGGGCTGCTTAATTATGCCAAAGCGGATATTCGCAATCCGCTTCGCTACTCGGTTAAAAGATTTTTTTATCTTTGTTGCATTCCTTGATGACCTCGATTTCCTCGTCATCATACGGTGTGAAGTCGGAATGGAAAATGTCGTGCATCCACAGTCTGGTGTCGATGTCCGGCAGGTTTTTGATAAATTCCCATACGTAGTTGAACTGTGCCTTGCCGTTTACGAAGCCGAAGAAGTAGCTGCCGATCTTTTCCTTTTTCCATAGTGGGAGATGAGTCTGGATCAGGCTGCGGAACGGGCGGTGCATCCACTCGGTGTTGACAAGTGGGCGGCCGAACTGCTTTAAGCAGTCGATGTACATTCTTGCATGAGAGTAATCGCCGTAGAAGTGGAAGGAAATAATGTCAGAGAGCTCGATTGCCACGCGTTCCACTTCTGCGTAGATGCCTGGATTTTTCAGCCAGCCGTACGGATGGTCTGCGCCTGCGCCCCAGACATCAGCGGTCAGCGGCTGCATGACGTCTTCTTCTCTCATCCATCCGAAGACCTTTTTCATCAGCGGAACCGATTTTTCCATACGCTGGGAGTTGCCTGCTTCGTTCCATACATTCCAGATCAGAATGCGTTTGTCATTACCGTAGGTGCGTGCCATCTCTCTTACGTAAGCTTCTACGACCGGTTCCATTTCCGGTTCATCGGTGATGTCGTAGCCGACGGTATCACCGTTTTGTGTATCGCTGTCAAACGGAGTCACTGCGGTGCCGCCGAAGTAGCCCGGTACCGGCTCCGGCTGCGGACCGAGAATCGGATCTGTGTATTTGGATTTTGCGACGCAGCAGTCGTTGAAGAGTGTCGGCATCATGGTCATGTGGTAACGGTCGAGCAGAGCAAGCAGCTGCTCAAAATTTTTCATAAATGTGTCATGCTGTACGCGCCAGAGATAGAACGGCACAAAGAAGCGGACGCTGTTGAGGCCCAGGCTGGCGGCGAGTGCAATTTCCTTTGCGGCATCGCGGAATGCGTTTTCATGGTCGTATTCCTGCAAAAGCCAGACGGCGCCGTCCATAGCTCCGCTTGGGATGAAGTTAAAGCCGGAGATCCACGGCTGTTCTTTGTACCACGCCCAGATCTCGTCCTCGGTCCATTTTCGTTTCATGGTAGATTCCTCCTTATATTAAAACGTTTATTTGTTTTCATGACAATAATACTGGAAAAATATTTTGCTTATTCGAACCTTTCAGTCAGGTCCGATGTTAAGACAGGCAAGCCCCATCTTTCCCTTTGGCGAGGTGAGACTTGCCTGTATAAATTCTTTTGTAACTGTTCAGAGCCAACCTCCAAAATGCTACGCATTTCGTCGGTGTGGCGTATCCGCCAAATGGATTTTCACACAAAAGTGTTCGGTCATGCAAGCATGACTCACGCTTTTGCATGAAAATCCGCTTGGCTCTGAACAGTTACATTCTTTTTATAAATTGTTGCCAAGGATTGCAGCAGGATTATGAATGAATGCCGTATTTGGTAACAGAGGTATCCTCACGACTTCACCGCACCGGCTGTCATACCTGCTACGATATACTTCTGTGCGCAGAAATAGATGATAACTGCCGGAAGCATTGCGATCAGCGATGCTGCGAATGCAACATTGACATTTGCGGAATATTCGCCGAAGAAGTAGAACTGCATCAGCGGAAGTGTACGACGGTCAAGCTTCTGGCAGATGATCATGGAGATGATGAAATCATTCCAGGATGCCAGAAAGGCAAGGACAATTGATGTCATCGTGATCGGCTTGAGCAGCGGGAACACGACATAGAAGAAGGTCTGATAGCGGTTGCAGCCGTCAATCGAGGCGGCCTCCTCCAGGGAGATCGGTACATTTTTGATGAAACCGGTGTAGAGGAAGACGTAGTATCCGACGTTGACGCCGGCCTGCGCGAGGCACAGACCCCACAGGGTATTTAGTGCGCCGATCGCGCTCAGTTCCTTATAGAGCGGAAACATGACCGTCTGGAACGGGATCAGGATGACGAGCTGAAAAATGTAATAAACGGTGTTGTAAAATTTGTTATTTTTTCTTGCGATGATATAGGCTCCGGAAGAACAGAACAGGATGATGATGACCACCATGCAGACGGCAACGACTGCACTGTTTTTGACGGAATCAAAGAAGTTCCGGACATTTAACGCATCAATAAAATTTCCAAGGTAAAGATGAGTTGGAAAAGCCAGCTTGGTCTGTGCGAGATCCACCTTTGATTTGAAGGCGTAGCAGACAGCAACGTAAAATGGTGCCAGACAGATCAGACCCAGGAACGACAATGCCAGAACCCGGACCGCGTTTAAAATTCGAGCTTTCGGTGTTTTTATCATTGTTCAAATTCCCTCTTTCTTAATGTTCTTGTCACAACGTTGGACAGGATGATACATACGATCAGATAAAGCACGGCAACGGTCTGTCCGTAGCCGACCTTATTGTACGGGAACAGGTAGCTGTAAATGTAGTAAGCCATTGTTTCGGTGGAATGCTGCGGTCCGCCGGAGGTGGCTACGAAGGAGTAGTCATACATACGCAGTCCGGCTGCCAGCCACAGAGGGATACAATAGGTAAATGCCGGTGCGAGGAACGGTACGGTGACATTGCGGAAGCGCTGCCAGAAATTCGCACCGTCGATGATTGCGGCTTCGTTGATTTCAGTTGGAATATTTTTCAGTCCGGCCAGGTAGATCATCATGGCAAGTCCGCTTTCACGCCAGATACTCATGATGCACAGGCCGAGCATAGAGGTCTTTTTATCGATCAGCGGACTCTTCCAGCCAAGCAGGGAGAAGAAATCGCTGTACACGTACATCCACATCTGTGATACAAGCACAAGGCTGACAACGAGCGGGATGAAAATGATACTTTTGATGATATTAACGCCTTTGAATTCCTTGTTTACGGCCATCGCCACAGCAAGGCCGATGACGTTGATTGCAACGACGGTGACAAGGGTAAATAAAATGGTATTACAGATCGGCTGAATCAGATCCTTGTCATGAATTACAGTGATATAGTTTTTCAGTCCGACGTAATTCAGCTTCGGCATCAGACCGTCCCAGTTCGTAAATGTATACTGGACTCCTCTTACGAGGGGAACCAGGATAATAAACAGAAACAGGATCAGCGAAGGTGCCAGAAAACTGAAATCCATCAATTCTTTTTTCCAGTTTATCTTTTTTTTCATAGGGAGTCCTTTCCAGAGAAGAGTGTGGGTAATGAGAAGGGGACATCCAGCCGGATGCCCCCTGTTAGTTGAAACATGTTATTTGCTGGCTGCTGCGTATTCGTTGTCGAGGGTTTCAACAAACTCATCGACGGTCATTGTGTCAGAAATTGCGTAGTCCTGCAGGCAGTTGTAATAAGCTGTGCTGTACTGTCCGCTCGGAGCACCATGCTGTGTCCACATGGATACCTTGCATCCACCATTGATCAGGTTTGCGATATCAGCAGCACCCTGCGGAAGCTGAGTTGCCTCAACGCCATCCAGTGCACTTAACTGTCCAACAGTTCCGATCCAGTTTGCATTGACGTCTTTTCTGGTCATGTACTCAAAGAAAGCGTCTGCGATGTCAGCATTCGGAGAGTCATTCAGGATCATCCAGCAGTCATCTGTATTCAGCGGAATTGCGTTGTCCTCTGCCTTTTCCTCTGACGGATACATAAAGCCGCCGCAGTTGAGGTCCGGATTGTAGTTCATGATTGCACCAAGTCCCCAGGTACCGATGATGATCATTCCGGATTCACCGTTTGCAAAGAGCTGCTCTGCGCGGTCGGTCGTGATCGTTCTGCAGTCTTCATTCTGGTATCCGATGATCTCACGGAACTGTGTCAGCGCCTGTGCAAAGGTCGGATACTCGCCCCAGCTCTTGCCCTGGTTCTGCGTCTCGTCTACGTAGTTCTCGCAGCTAAGATACGGAGTGCCGTAGAACATGGTGTAGAAGTTTGCTCCGATGGAGATCTGATCCTGATAGCCTGCTGCACATGCTGCATAGCCGGCATCCTTTAACGCCTTGCAGGTATCAATGAATTCTGTGTAGGTAGTCGGAACAGTAAGTCCGAGGTCATTGAAGATGTCCTTGTTGTAGAATACAACGTTTGCCATCTGGTCAAGCGGAACAGCGTAAACCTTGTCGTCCAGCTTCTGCAGGGACAGAGAACCTTCGGATACGCGGCTGATGTAATCCTTGTCGCTTAAGTCCATGATATAGCCTGCGTTTACGAGCTCCGGATAAGTGCCCGGGCCGCCGAACATGATGTCTGGTGCGTCGCCGGATGAAAGGCGAAGCTTGATGACGTCAAGATAATTGTCATAGCTGACTGCCTCAGCGTTTACCGTTACGTTCGGATTTTCTGCCTCAAAGCCTGCAATCAGATCATCCAGTGCCTGAAGCTTTGCATCCTCGGTGAGGTAATGCAGGAGTGTCAGTTCTCCGGAAAGATCAGATGTGCTTTCAGCAGCTGCCGGTACAGCCATCATGCTTGCTGCCAGTGCTCCGCAGAGCAGTAAACTTGTAAGTTTTCGTTTCATAATAATGAATCCCCCTTCTCTTAAAAGATGTCTGATTAAGATACTGTTATCATACATCAATTGACAGAAGGGGGAAATTCACTTTTTTACCACTTTGTTTACTGCGGGTATTTAATATTCTGCTTTTTTATGAATTATTTTGCTTTTTGGCGGTTTTTCTGATATTCCGTCGGAGTCACACCTGCGAGCTTTCGAAATACCTGATAAAAATATGCATAATTGCTGAATCCGACGAGCTCAGCGACCTCATAGACCTTGTAGGTGCCTGTGGCAATCAGATGCTCTGCCCTTTGGATTCGGATTTTATTTAAAATATTGACGAAGGTTTCCCCAGTCTCATTTTTGAGCAGCCGGCACAGGTGACTCTCAGAAATGCCGGCATCTGCCGCTGCGTCGCCAAGGGAGATCGGCTTCATGTAGTTCATATTTAAAAAATCGAGCACTCGCTTTGCCTGGGCAGAAAGTGGCGGGGAATCCGGACGGGAGCGGGAAATACAGTTTTGTGCGTACTTGTGCAGCCACCGGATCAGATCATGCAGACTGGAAATCTGCTGGATTTCTTCCTGAATGACATTCATTGTTTTAAGCGGCCGTTCACCGGAGCGGCAGTCAAGCGTATTTGAAATGGAAAAAGCAATCTGGAGAAATATGGTCCGGACGTAATCCACGTCATAGCGGTTGTCCTGTTCCAGAAGCGTTGTAAATTCATCGAGGCATTTCAGGATGTCCTCTGCCTCCCGGCGGTTTAACAGCTGGAAAAGCTCCTGCATTTTTTTTGTGAGGACATATTCATTGCGCACACTTTTGCTCATAACGCTCTGATAGTGAATGACACTTTTGTTTTCCAGAAAAAAACGGCTCTCTGCTGCAAAAGCGGCTTCCTCATGCATTTTTTCCAGATTGCTGAGTTCCTGCGCATAATTGCTGATTCCGATAAAAATATCGAGCGTACGCATTTTTGCCTTCTGAACGATCGCGTTGGCAAGATAGATGGCTTCGAGGTCATAATCTCTTGTGAGGCGCAATGACTGAAAGCCGAGCAGTACGAGTCGGGCATCCTTTTTCTCTGCATTGAGATAGAAAACATGCTCTATGTCAAGCAGGTCTTGAATATCAGAGCGAAGTGCGGCAAAGGCTTCTCCGGCACCTTCTGACTTCTGGATCAGAAGCAGTGAGTAGCCGTAAGCATGCCACTGTTCCGAAAGATAGCGGTCCAGTGTCTGCGCAGTATCAGTACAGCCGCTGATGCTTTCCATAAGAAGCTTTTCACACCAGTCACGTTTCCAGCTTTCAGCCTCCTTTGGAGACTGATCAAGCTCCTGCGCCGCTTTTCCAAGGATCAGTTTCAGCTCGTCGGTATCAAGCGGCTTGAGCAGATAATCAAAGACGCCAAGACGCAGTCCTGTTTTTGCATATGTAAATTTGTCATAGGCAGAGAGCAGGATAATCAGCGGAGGATGCTTCAGTTTCTGAACAAGCCCGGCTACTTCAAGGCCGTTCAGGCCAGGCATATGAATATCGAGAATGACAATATCAGGATGGAGCTCCTGGATTTTCTGCCATGCTTCGTTTCCGTTTTCTGCGAATCCGATCAGCTCAAAGCCCCACTCGTTCCAGGGAATTGTATTCTGCATGGACTGCAGCGTGAGCTGATTGTCATCTGCGATCAGTATCTTTTTTCTTGTCATAGGGTAAATAGATCCTCACAGTCATACCGTTGCCCGGTTCACTTTCCATTGTCATGCCGTAATCCGTTCCGTAAAGGATGTGAATACGCTTGAGCACGCTCTGGATACCGATATGAGCACGGCGTTCTTTTGGGTTTTCAATTTCTTCTTCTGATGCTAAAAGGGCATCCAGCATTGCCTGATCAGCGCCTTTTCCATTATCGCTGACGGTCAGGACAAGCTGTTTGTCCCGAACATCTGCAGTAATGATTACAACAGCGTCCTGCAGCATTTCATCGAGTCCATGAAGAATGGCATTTTCCACGATCGGCTGCAGGATGAGCCGCGGTACCGGAGCACCCTGCAGGGAGTCATCGACATCAATGTCCCAGGTGAGTCGGTCGCCGGTGATGATGCGCTGCATTTCCAGATAGCAGGAAACGTACTCAATCTCACCGGAAAGGGGGATTTCCTGTACGCCGCTGCTCAAAGAGCCACGCAGCAGCTGACTGAGCAGCCGGATGGCATTTACAATCTCTTCTTGTTCCCGCAGCCTTGCCATGGCACTGATGGATTCCAGAGAATTGTAGAGAAAATGAGGGTTCATCTGGGCAAGCAGCGCGCTGTATTCCGCTTTGTTAAGCAGTGTGTTGGTCAGAATCATCTGCTTAGCGTTCTCCTGCAGCTGATGATACATGGTTTCAAACTGTTCACAGAGATACGTTGTCTCATCATGAGAGTGCGGTTCGATCTTCAGAGGCATTGCCTGATTGTGGATGCGTTTGAAATTTTCTGTAAGAGCGGTAATGTTCCACAAGAAGCCTTTTGTGATCCGGTAGACGATAAAAATGGCCACAACGCCGAGCAGTACCTCTGCCAGGACAAGCATATGCATCAGGGCATCCAGATCGCGAAATGCGACGGCACGGGAAATATAGCTGACCATAGACCAGTCTTCGCGGTTTCGCCGGATCGGGGTTGAGACGGACAGATAATTTTTCTGATCTTCGAGCTGAGAGTGCGTAGCGGATTTTGAACTGCAGAAGAGAAAGTTCTGCTGCTCATCGTACAGTGCGATGTCAAAATTGTATTCACCGAGCAGCTCCTTGAAGTCGGCGTTGCTGATCGTAATGCAGACGATGCCATAGTAGTTAAGTGTAACCGGATCAATGTAGGACTTGATCATATAGAGCTCATCCGGTGAATCCTCACAGCCACGCCAGATCGTACATCCTCTGGCCGGAAACAGTTTTTCCTGTGTTTCCAGAATACGAGAATAGATTTCCTTTTTTTCAAAATCTGCAAAGGTGGATCCGGTTTTAGGATAGTTGCAGAAAAAAGTGCTGTCATTTCGGTCCAGAATAAAAATATTGGTGCATTCCAGGCCGCGAAAATGCATCAGGGTGCCGAGTGTGTGCATTTTTCGTTCCATATTGGGCGCAGACAGCTCCCAGTCATCCGTGAGATAACCAAACAGTTTGCTGCGCTGGATCTCGTACATCAAATCTTCCTCAAGGTTTCCAAGCAGGTTGTGGATGTTGTCTGAGAGAATCGCACCGGAATCCGTCATGGATGCAATTTCCTTCTGCTCAATATCGCTTTGGTAGATCTGATAAACCGCAACATTGATAAATGCCATTACGATTAGCAGCAGAAGGATAAAGCAGATGCTCAGCTTGCCGCGGATCCCGATGAAAAAACGTTCTTTTTTCTTTTTTTGCAATTGCATCATTTGTTTACCGGAATGGTGCGGTCATGCTCAGAAGTAAGCTGCGGAGTGATCACCGTTGTTTTTCCTTTGACGTAGTAATCCAGGAATTCCTGAACGATCTGGTCGATCAGGGCACCGCTGAGCCCGTGGACACCGCCCGGTACCAGGTACATATGAACCGGTACGCCGGCAGCCTCAAGCGCGTTGCGCAGTGCACGGGACTGATCAGGGCTTACCGTCGGATCGACGGAGCCATGGAGGATCAGAAACGGAGGTTCCGTTCCGTTAATGTAGGTGGTTGGGGAAGCAGAGGCAGCGCGGCCGCGGAATGCTTTACTGTCGCTTCCGGTTCCGAGAAGCTGCTCTAAAACAAAGCAGTCCTCACGCGTGTCGGAAAGTCCGCCAAGCTGGCACGGACCGCAGAAATCGACAACGGCCTGCACTGTGTAATCCTTTCCCGGCTGTTCCCAGTCGCGGTTGCCTGCGGAAACACCGAGCAGCGAGCAGAGATGGCCGCCTGCCGAGTCGCCGGAGAGGATGACCTTGCTTCCGTCATAACCGTATTTTTCACCGTTTTCCTTTACAAAGAGGAGTGCATCCTTCAGATCGAGCATCTGTGCCGGGAAAATATCCTCATCTGAGTAACGGTAGTCGACACTGCAGATTGCATAGCCGCGTTCAAGCTGGGGCATTACAAGGCACCATTTGCGGTTCAGATCCTTCCAGCCGCCGCCGTGGATCCACAGAATCACAGGTGGATTAATGACATCCTCCGGGATATAAAAATCGGCGCACAGGTCGTGGCCAGCTATGTGTTTGAATGGAATGTTTAGATACTGTTTCATGGTTATTTCTCCTTTCTTATAGCCTTTTTTTGAGCATCTCCGGATTGGTACAGTAGCAAAGCGCAGTATCTGCTGTAATGCGGCGGGCTTTGTAGAGCTGCAGCAGGCTGCTGTCCATGGAGAGCATATCGTCTTTTGCAGAGGTATAGATCATTCCTTCAATCTGGTGTGTCTTGTTGTCACGGATCAGATTGCTGATCGCGGGCGTCATGATCATAATCTCAAAGGCGGGCACCATGGTTCCATCGATGGTCGGCACGAGCTGTTGGGAGACAACGGCTCGCAGGATCATGGAAAGCTGGATCGCAATCTGCCGCTGCTGGGACGGATCGAATGCATCGATGATACGGCTGATCGTGTTGGCGGCGCCGATCGTATGCAGGCTGGACAGAACAAGGTGTCCTGTCTCAGCTGCGGTCATCGCAGTCTGGATCGTCTCGTGGTCGCGCATTTCGCCAAGCAGGATCACGTCGGGGCTCTGGCGCAGTGCGGCGCGCAGTGCAGTAAGATAATTACTTGTATCCGTTGAGATCTCACGCTGGCTTACGATACTTTTTTTGTGACGGTGCAGAAATTCCAGAGGATCCTCCAGGGTGATGATATGATCCTGACGTGTGGAATTGATCCGTTCAACGAGACAGGCGAGCGTTGTGGATTTTCCGCTTCCGGCAGGCCCCGTGACGAGGATCATTCCTTTGGTAAAGGAGGTCAGGTTCAGAACGGACTGCGGAATGCCAAGCTGGTTCGGATCCGGCAGCTCAAAGGCAATGATACGGATGACAGCGGCAAGAGAACCACGCTGCTTGTAGGTGCTGACACGGTATCTGGAAAGTCCGGGCAGAGCAAAAGAAAAATCGTCGTCTCCGCTTGCAAGGAACGGTTCGATCGGACGACCGTCTGTAAGTGCATAGATTTCACGAATCAGCAGTTCTGTTGTATTAGGCATCAGACGTTCTCCCACACTGTGGAGAACTCCATTTACCTTGTAGGTCAGTGGAAGTCCGGCAACGATAAAAATATCAGAAGCCTTTGCATTGGTGGCGGTGGTGAGGACTGCCACAGCTTTTTCAGTGGATGGTTCCATGAAAATCTCCTTCTCTCAAGAGTATTTTAACCGGGCAAGCAGCGAAGCGGATTGCGAATATCCGCTTTGGCCAGACAGTTGTACTATTTTGGCTGGTAGAGCTTTTGGCTCGTATCAGGGGTCCAGTCGGAAGTATTGACGGCCTGCTGCCTGGTGACCTCGTACAGTGTATCATCTGCAGTACTCGGCCAGCGCACGGCCAGCTCGCACTGCAGGCGCTGCCTGTCTGTAATCGTAGTCTGAAAAGAAATCATCCCGGTGTCAGGATCGGTGCGTTTCCACGAAACATCAGGGAGCAGATCTGTGATGGAAGCGCAGGCTTCCAGATAGGTTTTCGCCGGTGTATCCGATGAGGCGGTGTCTTTCAGATATCCGGACAGGACATCGTCGATTTTCGCCAGAATTTCATTTGCCTCTGACAGGGCATGATAATAATCGGTCGTATGCTGCGCTGCTTTTTCACTAAGTTTTCGATCTGCCGAAGATTCTGAGACAGACAGAAGGGAAAACGTCACGAGACATAAGGATAAAAAGATCAGCAGCAGAAGTGACAATCCGGAGGTTTTTCGCATGGTGGCAGCTCCTGGGTTCAATAGTAAACGCAGTCAAAATTGACAGCGGATGAATCGTTTCTTATTCTTTATCATATTTCTCAATGATACAGGTGTGCTGTTTTGTTAAAACATTTATACATTTCCTTATTCGGGATTGTTACGGTTCGATCCGGCCAGTGATAACTCAGATAACCAAGGTGAACCAGCAGGGTCAGTACATCATCCATTCCTTGAAATGTGGTCATATCGTTGGAAAAAGTTCCGGTATTGATCTGAACTTTATCTCCGGCCAGCATTCGAATCACAGCATCTTTCAGTCCGTCGAAATTCAAATGGATATATACTTTTAACGCTTCGTATGTCTCTGTCTGATTCCAGTAATTGTCAAATACGCCGCTTAACATGGCATCTACTACAGATTTTGGACTGTACATGGAATAGACTTTCTGCTGGCTGTTTTCTATTGCGACGAGTTCATATCCGTCATACCATGCCTGTGTTTCCTGAAAATTTCTGTTATATTGTGTGCAGAGAATTTTTACCTCATTTTCTGTAAAGCCAAAGAATTCAGCCATTTCTCTTGGGTTGGTCATGGAATATTCTGTGAACATATTCAGTGCGGAATGAGAACCATATTTTTTGATAGGGAGGATTCCAGTCATATAGGCGAGTGCTACATATTCCTGATCTTTCAGCCATGCACGCAGAAAATCCAGGTACTTTTTCTGGGCATCCGTATTTTGTTTGAATTCTCGGAAAACGCAGTCCCATTCATCGATCAATATGACAAAAGGATGTCTGGTATGAGAGAAAACATCCTTCATTGCGAAGACGAGATAATCGTCATCGATGTAATCCGGATATTGAGATTTTAATTCATGGAGTAGTCGTTTTTGAAGCATGGAGAGCATCTCATCCATACTTTCGGAAGCACTCAAAAACTCCTGCACATTGATCCGGATTACATCGTACTGGTTTAGATGTGTCCGGAAGTCGGGATCAGCGCTGATTTTCAGATCGACAAACAAATTTTCTGCATTTTCATCCCGACCATAATAGGCGGCCAGCATATTTGCAGCCATGGATTTTCCGAAACGCCGCGGCCTGCTGACGCATACAAAACGCTGTTCTGTGCCAAGCACTTCATTTGTTTTTGTGATCAGATTGCTCTTGTCTACATAGATTTTAGAACGTCGACAGGCTCGGAATAATCCACCGCCCGGATTCAGATAACTTCCCATGCAATACACCCCTTAAGTGTCAAAAAAGGTTTCGCAGTACCTGTTTTTATACTATTGTTATGATAACACGAAAGTATTTTTCTGTAAATTGGAGATTAAAGAGGCAGAAACAATTGGAATGCATAATCAGACAACTGTTTGTTTACGATCCAATGGTCTCTTTTTTTGTTGTGGGCACATGAAAGCTCACCGGCAGTTCATAGATGACTGTGCCGTCAGCATCCTTTGTCACGATCGATACCTGTTTCTGGCTGCCGGATATGGTGAGTACAGCAGTCACAGTGTAGAAGGCGCTGCCGCCGGAGCAGGGGGTAAAGTCCTGATCGTAGTAAAAGGCGACAGAGGTTGTGGAAGAAGCATCTGCGCTGGCGGCAGTGCTTTCAGAATCGGCAGATGTGGCTGCAGTTTCTGAAGGAACAGAATCCGGTGAGGTCTCGTACACAGAATCCGGAAAATATTGCGGCAGTTCATCGGCGCGGGTCACACCGCCCTCCACCAGCTCTGCGATCGAGGAGGCCATCTGCTGTGCATGCGAGAGCGCACTGGCTTTCCGGGTCGTCAGGTGTGCTGCAGCAAAGAGACGGAGGCAGACAGTGCTTATGATCAAAAAGAAGAAGATCACAATCAGAAATTCGATGAAGAACAGGCGCGAACCCATCCGGGGATTTTTTTTCATAGAATTACAGGCCGGGCGCAGGACGCGCGGCATCCTCCTTTCGAAAGCGAGCGGTGAAAATAAGTAAAGCAAGTCACTTGTGAAGATAGATCGATGCGGGTATTTATAAGTAATTGCAGGAATGCTTTATAATATCAGTATCGCATGAAATTCGTCAGGCAGACAAAGAAATTGCAGACAATGTCAGCTCCCGCACGAAGTATGTACGATGACGGACTGTGTGGCACCTGCATGATCCGTGGCTGAAAGACGCAGCAGATGTCCGTTGTCTTCGGATGGTGAAGAAAGCTCCTCAAAGGTAAAGGCGGACAGCTCTGTGAGCTTGCTTCCTGCATCCGGAGACGGCGTGACAGAGACAGAGGTGAAAAGCTCACGCAGGGCTCCCTCATAATAATAGATGTAGGTGATGTAGGTTCCGTCGTCTTTTGTTTCAGTAAGTGCAAGCGCAGGCTGGTCACCAACCGTGGTTTCGGTAAAGGCGCCGGTTTCGTCATGCTGCCGGAGCTTTTCCTGAAGATAGGCAAGGGCGGTTCTGGTCGTATAGTTTTCATTGAGGCTGTCGGTGCCTTTCTGATAGATTACAGAGCCGACACCGGAGAGCAGCAGGGAAAACAGCAGAAATGCGATCAGCAGAAGAAATGCAAAGAGCGTGTCAAATACATGAGATGATTTTTTCTGTGTCATGAAGCCCTCCCGTTAATCTATTTATATCTGTTTTGACCCAAGTCAGGCAGGTAGTGAAGCGGATTGCACATATCTGTTTTAATGTCTTGTTTTTTATGAAGGTTCAGTTTATAGGGATTACCGTCACCGATGGCATCAGATTTGCACCGATGATCTCGTAGTCAACCACATATTTGTCTTCGTTCCAGGTCACGCCATAATGTTCTTTCAAATAAGAAAGGCTTTCCGGGTAAGTACCTTCAAAGGCATAGCAGCTGACGGCGCTGCGCAGGATTGCATTTTTGAGGCTTTCTGCCTGGCTTTTTGAGGAGGTTGTAAGTACGGAATGTGTACCGGCCAGAAGAAGCGCGATCCCGCAGCCTGTTACGGCGACGGAAGAAAGGGCGCGTCGCAAAAGATGCGGTCTGGGATTATCTGTTTGAAATCGATTCCTCATAAGGAGCCTCCTTTACCCGATATTCGCCATTACACCGAGCAGCGGAAGCATAACAGAGATCAGAATAAGCCCGGTCAGGATAGAAAGTATTGCAGTCAGGGTTGGTTCAAGTGCGCCGATGGCAGACTGTATGCGGTCATCTGCCATGGCCTGGCTGTCGACGGCGATTTTTTTCAGGGCATCCTCGGCGGAGCCGGTCCGAAAACCGATGGATACCATCCGTGCGTTCATACCTGTGAAGATCCCGCAGTCGCGAAGTGCCTGTGCCATATCAATGCCTTCATCCATCTGTGCTTTGGCCTGTGTAAGGCGGTCAGTGAACTCCGGCTGGTCGGCAAGACCTGCGGCAAGTTCAAAGCTTTCCCCCATATCCAGACCGCTGTGGAGTGCGAGCGAAAGGGTATCCGCAAAACGGGAGCAGGAGAGCAGGCCGCGGATCTTCACGACGAGAGGGATATGAGCAGCGAGTTTCTGGATAAACGCGCGGCCCCTGTCGGTACGCAGGGCAAAGAAGCAGGCGGCAGCAAGCCCGATAACAAGAACGAGAAGCACGGCAGAACCGTGCTGCAAAAAGAAGCTGACAGCAAAGACTGTGCCGGAGACACCTGTCAGCTCGATACCGAGCTGGTCAAATACTTCACGGAAGACCGGCATGACCTGTGTCATGAGCACAAGCAGAACGCTAAACAGCATGGCAAGCAGGATGAGCGGATACGTCAGTGCATCACGGATGCTGCGGGCGAGGCTGTCCTGACGGCTGTAATAGCTGCTAAGTCCATTCATGACATCCTCCAGCGTGCCGGAGCGTTCACCGATCTCTGTCATTTTTATAAAATATTCCGGAAAGACGCCGCTGGTGCGAAATGCTTCAGCAAGATCACCGGTTTGCTCCAGTGCTTCATTGATGGAGCCAAGAATTTCGCCGGCCTCCTTTGAGACGGCATCTTCTTTTAAAATTTCAATGCCTTCCAGTGTCGAAATGCCGGAATGCAAAATCATGGCGAGCTGTCCGGAAAAGACGGAGAGTTCGCCGTCTGTCATCAGCTGTTTCATAATAATCCTTTCTGGTCAAAACGGATGGTTCTGATCCGATTTTCCCCTTGCTTGATTTTGTTAAAGCTGTTGCGAATATCCGCTTTACCGCAGAATAATTCATCGAATCTGCATTCTGCGTGATTGAGTCAGTTATTTAACCGAGTCAAGCAAGTCCCCTGCTTCAATTGCGCGGAGCAATAAGCAGTGGGTAGGGACTT
>ERZ894186.187-NODE-187-length-32110-cov-11.732803_pt1 | contig 32110 bp, 33 predicted proteins | sample MGYA00380280_ERZ894186 | MGnify/ENA primary metagenome ERZ894186 (study PRJEB32331, sample SAMN06328449) | human gut metagenome | biome: human gut microbiome; feature: stool | host: Homo sapiens | collected 2013-02-13 ... | reverse complement strand
CGGGAATGGCAGAGGAAAAAGAACTGGAAGAAAACATGAAAGCCTGTCTGGATCCATCTCCTTTAAGTGAGGAAGAGCTTGGGGAGATGGCAGCAGTAAGAGAACAGCTGGGAACCAATTTCTGCCGCAGATGTAATTACTGTGCACCATGCAGTGTGGGAATCAATATTCCGAGTGTATTCCTTTTTGCAGGTTATCTGAATCGTTATGATCTGGGGGACTGGGCGAGAGACCGTTACAGTACGCTGACAGCAAAAGCATCTGCCTGCATCGAGTGTGGTGCCTGTGAAGGCAGATGTCCATATCATCTTCCAATCCGAAAGATGATGAAAGAATGCGCAGAGCAGTTCGGAGAATAAAAATAGATAGAATCGAAAAACGGAAAGATCAACACAACAAAAATGATTCTGGTCGGAATGGCACTGTCCTCATTCTTTTCTGCGCTGACGAATATCATCATTTTCCTGACGCCGGATTCAAGGCGGGTACAGACGGCGACCTTCTGGCTGAGCGGATCCTTTGCCGGAACAGACTGGGGCGATGTGCCGCTTGCAGTCGGTGTGCTTGTGGTGGGGTTTGTTCTGACACTTCCGCTGACGCGCGAGCTTGATGCACTTTTGATCGGAGAGGATATTGCAAGGAATACGGGAGTCAACACCGTGCGTGTCAAATGGGTTCTGATTCTGACAAGTACGCTCCTGACGGCGATCCTTGTTTCCATGAGCGGAGCGATCGGATTTGTCGGATTTGTGATCCCGCATATCAGCCGCAGTATTGTCGGTGCGGCACACAAGCGTCTGATCTGGTTTTCTGTTCTGCTTGGAGCAATTTTTGTCGTATGGGCAGATTTATTTGCGCGTATTATGTTTTCCCCGCAGGAGCTTCCGGTTGGTGTCATTACCTCCCTTTGCGGAACGCCGGCATTTTTGTGGATGCTGCGGAAAAGCAGATATTCATTCAGTAAGTAGGAGGGGGATGTATGAAAGAGAATGAAGTGATCCGGGTGGAAGACCTGGATTTTACAATCGAAACCTCGAAGATCCTCTCTCAGGTGTCACTTTCCGTCTCCAAAAATGAATTTGTCGGTCTGATCGGTCCGAACGGGAGCGGCAAATCAACGATTCTGAAAAACATTTACCGTCAGTATTCCCCGTCCTCCGGGGCGGTTTATCTGAACGGAAAAGATATTTACCGGATGAAGTCGAAGGAGGTTGCGCAGCAGATGGCTGTCGTGGCACAGGAAAATCAGCCGGATTTTGATTTTTCCGTCCGTGAGATGGTTATGATGGGACGGTATTCCAGAAAGAAAATGTTTGAGCAGGATGATGAGAGGGATCTGGAGATTACCGAAAAAGCGCTTTCCATGGTTGGAATGCAGGGCACGGAGGAGCGCAGCTTTTTGAGCCTCTCCGGCGGAGAAAAGCAGAGGATCTATCTTGCAATGGCATTTGCCCAGGAAAGTTCCCTGATTATTCTGGATGAGCCGACGAATCATCTCGATATCGGATATCAGCTCTATATTATGGAAATCATGCGGCAGTTTGAGGATAAGACTATTTTTACTTCCGTACATGATATGAATCTGGCTGCCCGCTACTGTGACCGCGTTATTTTGCTGCAAAAGGGAAAGATCATTGCGAACGGGACACCGGAAGAGGTGCTGACTGTGGAACAGATCCGGTCGGTATTCCATGTGAACACGGAGATCGAAAAGAAGAACGGAGTGCTGAATATCACGTATCTTGGATGGACGAAGTGAAATGTGTGGATAATTCGAAGATAAAAATGTATGCCATGTGGATATCATGTCAACGCTGCACGGCGCAAAGAGTTTTTGTAAATGAGTTTGAGTTAAAGTGAATATCTGCACTTGGCTTTACACAGAAAGAAATGGGAAGAAACGCTGCTTTGGTGCAGTGGTCTTCCCATTTTTTAGTGTTCATGAAAGATCACAAGGAGAGCCGGCCTGCGGGAGAATTTTTTATGATCCTGCAGTGAAGCAGATTGCGAATGTCCGTTTTATACTACAGAAAAAGTATTGTTCGCTTACAGGACGTGCATTCCTCACGGCATCAGCTTTGCGGTTCTTCCCACCACAAATTTTTCAATGATCCAGAAGAAGACCATATAGAAGATGCACAGGATGAGGTAAATGATCAGCGCATCGGTGTAGACTTCAAGATAGCGGAAGCCGATAGAGGCAGTGACCGCTGCCTTTGCCATAATATCCATGACGGAGATCGTATACAGAAGTGATGTGTTTTTCAGGATGTCGACCGAGGAGTTTGCCAGGTTTGGAACCGCGGAAACGGCAGCCTGCGGCACGATGATGCGTATCATGGATGCGAAGCGCGGCAGTGAGAACGATTCATGGCGCGCAATCCTGCTAAGGCTCACTTCATACTGCTCAAGCTTCTCGGCGATCAGCTTGAGTACCTCAAAATCATAACCGGTGTAGTTGCCGTCATCGTCTACGTAAGTGTACGGCTTTTTGCCGGTTACACCGGCGATATTTACATTTGTCTCTGGTGGGAGCTTGCGAAATCATTTTGCGGGGCTTGTTTTTTTAATCGGAAATGGTATAATAACTTTTACAAAAATTTGTAAAAGGGCAAAACAACCGAAAGGTTGTGACGCAAAGCTAAAGGACCTGTAAAATGGCAGCCAGCTGCACAGTGTGAAGAAGAGCATTGTTAAAGTCCGACAATGCTTTTTTCTTTGAAGCAGGAGGAGCCTGTCTTCTGGCATGGAATTCTCTTCTGTTTTGCGTCTACTGCCTTACGGACAGGTTATGAACAGCAGGAGGAGAGCCGATGAATATTCAGGAAGTGGCAAAGCAGACCGTGGATATTGTGATGCGCTACTATAATAATGACATACAGCCGTTTTTGGATGCATGTGATGAGGATGTATTGTGGATCGGACCGGCAGAGAATCAGATCATACGGACAAGAGAGGCGTTGGTAGCAGCTTTTGCAGCAGAAAAAAATGATCTGAGGTTTGTGGTTCACGACCTCAAAGTGATTCCGATCCCCACGACAAACAGTCATGTATGTGAAATTATACTGGTATTTACAGTGGATACGATCTGGCCGGATGGCAGTGTGAACCGGGTCAGACAGCGTATCCAGCTGACGGTCACGGAGCGGAGAGGAACAATCCGGCTTCGGGTGTGCCATATTTCAAATGCGATCGTATACGATGAACGGGATACCATTTACCCGATCCATTATGAATCCAATTATAAAAAATTTATGCTTGCAGGAGAACAGCGTTCAGAACGGGTGCAGATCAAAAGCATCAGTAAGGCGCTCCTGTTTCTGAACAGCAGCCAGATTCTGTATGTGGAGACGGCCAGAAGCCATACCGTGATTCACACAGTAGAAGAAGATTATGAGTCGGTGGAAAGTCTGCAGACCCTGATGAACCGTTATCCGGATCTGTTTGTACGCTGCCACGCCAGCTATCTGGTAAATCCGCAGTATGTAAGTGAGATTCGCCGCTTTCGGATCCGGCTTCAGAACGGGATCGAGCTTCCGGTGCCGGAAAAGAAATATATGGCGGTAAAGACAGAACTCCAAAAACGCTGCAGCGAGGCGAAGACAGAAAATGTATCGCTTTTTGCGCGGGAAGGAGAAAATTTGGAAGAATGAACACAAAAAATGAATACAATAAGACGATTCGTTCCTGCTTTGTCGCGTATATTGTGCAGGCGATCGTCAACAATTTCGTACCGCTTCTGTTTCTGACCTTTCAGCGGACGTACGATATCCCGCTTTCCCAGATTACGATGCTGATCACGTTCAATTTCGGTGTGCAGCTGCTCGTGGATCTTCTGTCAGTTAGTTTTGTGGACCGGCTCGGATACCGGTTCTGTATGGTACTCGCACATATCCTGTCCGCAGCCGGATTGATTTTTCTTACGGTATTGCCGGAAATTCTGCCATCCGCATTTGCAGGCATCCTGATTGCAGTCATGATTTACGCGATTGGCGGCGGACTTCTGGAGGTGCTCGTCAGCCCGGTTGTTGAGTCGTGTCCGTCGGACAATAAGGAAAAGGCGATGAGCATGCTCCACTCGTTTTACTGCTGGGGCCATGTAGGAGTCGTACTGATCTCTACGGTTTTCTTTTCAGCCTTTGGCATCACAAACTGGAAGATTCTTGCGGTGCTGTGGGCAATCGTACCGCTTGTGAATGCCGCTGCATTTACGAAAGTACCGCTCCGGTCTCTAATGGAAGAGGGCGAGACAGGGCTGAGCTTAAAAGAACTGCTTACAATGAAAACATTCTGGATCCTGCTCGTCATGATGATCTGTGCCGGAGCAAGTGAGCAGGGCGTCAGCCAGTGGGCTTCGACACTTGCAGAAAAAGGCCTTGGCATCACAAAGACGGCAGGTGACCTTGCAGGCCCGATGGCGTTTGCGGTTTTGATGGGAGCGTCGCGGGCATTTTATGGAAAATACGGGGACAGGATCTCGCTGGACCGTTTTATGGTGCTGAGCAGTCTGCTGTGTATTGCTTCCTACCTGGGTATTTCTCTGCTTGGGATGCCTCAGTTAAGCCTGGTCTGCTGTGCGTTGTGCGGACTTTCTGTTGGTATCATGTGGCCGGGAACGTTCAGCAAGGCAGCGGCTGCGCTTCCAAAGGGTGGTACTGCGATGTTTGCGCTTCTGGCGCTTGGCGGTGATGTCGGCTGTTCCGGCGGTCCGACTCTGGTCGGATTTGTATCGGAGTTTTTTGGCGGCGATCTGAAAAAGGGCATTCTTGCAGGGGGTGTTTTTCCGGTGTTGTTGCTGCTCGGAGTGGCGCTGTGCAGACAGGGAAAAGAAGAGTAAAACAGTATCATGATTTGTGTAATTCATGCAAAAGAGGGGAGAATTTTTTCTCCCCTCTTGTACTTTCCGTCAGAGTGTGCTATCATACTGCCAGAAGCGCCGGAATGCAGGCGTTCCGAAATAAAACTGAATAAGGAAACTTCGGGTGCCGTTTTCTCTGCAAAAGACCGAAGCAGAGAAACGGGTAAAAGAGAAGCAGGTGAAAGTCCTGCGCGATCTCGTCACTGTAAGCAGGGAGCAAGGCCATTATGTCACTGGGAAACCGGGAAGGCGGCTGATGCGTTGATCTGCAAGCCAGGAAACCTGCCTGTTGTTGGTACTGGGCATGTTCCGGATCACGAGTAATTGATTGTACCATTTTTCATTTTCGCGCGATCCTTTTACCATGAGTAGAAGGTTCTTTTTTTGCCATTTTACCGAGTGGTCTTCATGTCTTAGTATCGTCCTTAGCGTTTATTCCCGCGAGCAATGCGTCGCATGAATCAAGTGTTGGCGACTGCCGCGAGGGTCAGATTCCCCGTTTTTTACAGAGGGGTGTTTGATTAATCGGAGAACAAATGCATAATTTGTCTGTCAGGCGCTGCATCGGATAATAGAAAATCCGAAATGTGCAGCGAAGATTAAGGAGGAAAAAGACATGAAAAACAGAGTAGTAAAAGCACTTGTAATGATGATGGCAGCATCCACACTTACGATGGTAAGCCCGGTTGGCATCTATGCAGAGGAGACAGAGGCTGTTACAGAGGCAGCATCTGAGGCCGGCACAGAAGATGCAGATCAGGCAGCTGCTGACAATGTTGCAGCTTTGATCGATAAAATTTACGTACAGGAAAGAACCGATACAACGGATGCAGACTGCACCGCTGCAAAGGAAGCATGGGATGCACTGACCGATGCACAGAAGGAGCTGGTAGAGGGCGAAGAGGCAAGCCCGGAGTACTTCGGACGCGATACAGGTGATGCTTCCAAGGATGATCCGCGGAATGCAGATGAGATTGGTGACAATGAGATCCTGGTTGTAAGCTTTGGTACTTCCTTCAATGACAGCCGTGCCGAGGATATCAAGGGCATCGAGGATGCACTGCAGACAGCTTATCCGGACTGGGCAGTAAGAAGAGCATTTACTGCACAGATCATCATCAACCATGTACAGGCAAGAGACGATGAGAAGATCGACAATATGGATCAGGCACTTCAGCGTGCAGTTGATAATGGCGTAAAGAACCTTGTTGTACAGCCGACCCATCTGATGCATGGAGCTGAGTACGATGAGATGGTAGAGGCAATTGACAGCTACAAGGATAAATTTGAGTCCGTAGCGATCGCTGAGCCGATGCTTGGCGAGGTTGGCGACGACGCTACCGTAATCAACGATGACAAGAAGGCCGTTGCACAGGCAATTACAGATGCAGCTGTAAAAGAGGCAGGATACGATGACATGGCAGCAGCTGCTGCAGATGGCGTAGCATTCGTATTCATGGGTCATGGTACCTCTCATACCGCAAATGTAACCTACGATCAGATGCAGACACAGATGGAGAATCTCGGATTCACAAACGCATTCATCGGAACCGTTGAAGGTGAGCCGGAAGATACTGCATGCGAGGCAGTAATCGAGAAGGTTAAGGATGCAGGATTCAAGAAAGTAATTCTTCGTCCGCTGATGGTAGTAGCAGGTGATCATGCAAACAACGATATGGCAGGCGATGACGAGGATTCCTGGAAAACTCAGTTTGTAGGATCAGGCGCATTTGACAGCGTAGATGTTCAGATTGAAGGACTTGGAAGAATCGAAGCAGTTGAGCAGCTGTATGTTGCACATACAAAGGACGCAATCGACTCCATCGCAAAATAAGCAAGTTAGCTTTTGTCCTGAAGCTTTCATAAAAAGGCCGCCCGGAATGTTGAAAGACATCCGGGCTGCTTTTGGTAGCAGCAAAATATCTGCAGAGAATTTTGGAAAAATGCGGAAAACAAAATACAGAAAACAAAATACAGGAGGAATTATTATGAAACGCTCTACAGCATTTTTTTTATCACTGGTTACATCGGCATCTCTTTTAATGAGTGGCTGCCCGGCAGTATTTGCGGAAGAAAGCACGACGGAGGTTACTTCTGAGGCAGGCACCGAGGCTGCCGTGGAGGCATCGGAGGACAGCACGGAGGCCACAACAGGAGAGGTTCTTGAGGATGGTGTTTATACCGCTGAGTTTGATACAGACAGCTCAATGTTCCATGTCAATGAGGCAAACGACGGCAAGGGTGTGCTGACGGTAAAAGATGGCAAGATGACGATTCATGTAAGCCTCAGCGGAAAAGGCTTCCTGAACCTTTTCGCCGGAACCTCCGAGGATGCAAAAAAGGACGGAGCAGAGCTTCTTGAGCCGACCACAGATACCGTAACGTATAAAGATGGAATGTCGGAGGAGGTTTATGGCTTTGATATCCCGGTACCGGCGATCGGTGAAGAGTTTACCGTGGCAGCCATCGGCAAAAAGGGCAAATGGTATGACCACAAGGTCAGCGTCAAAAATCCGGTAAAAGATGAGGGTGCGCAGGCAGGTGAGGGTGAAAAGGTAACGGCAGAGGAGCTTGGTCTGGAGGACGGCGAATATACGGCTGATGTGACACTTGAAGGCGGAAGCGGAAGAGCGACTGTGGATTCACCGGCGAACCTGGTGGTAAAGGACGGCGAAGTGACAGCAACGATCGTATGGAGCAGCCCAAATTATGACTATATGCTTGTTGGCGGTGAAAAATACGAGCCGGTCAATACAGAAGGAAATTCTACGTTTGAAATTCCGGTAGACGGTTTTGATTATCCGATGGAGGTTGTTGCGGATACAGTTGCAATGAGCGAGCCGCACGAGATCGAGTATACACTGACTTTCAATCTGAATGAGTAAAATAGCAGAAAAGGTGGAGAAAGATGAAACGATACATAGTGATGCTGCTGTGTGGAGTATTGAGCACGGCGACGGCGGGATCTCTTCTGACCGTTTCCGGGGGACAGACGGCGCTGGCACAGGAAGTACAGACAGATAAGAATGAGCAGACACAGGAAACTGCCGGCAATGATGAATCACAGGCAGATATCGATGAGGCTGAGCATGCTCAGGAATCGGCCTCCGAAGCACCGGCGCTTCCGGGGCTTACCTGGGATCATGCGCTGGAGCTTTCCTATGCGGATCAGTTTTCCGTGAATTACTACGAAGGCGGCTATAAGCTTTTTACAATCGAGGGTGATGGGGAGTTCCTGCTGGTACCGGATGGGGAAGAGGCGCCGGAGGATCTGCCGGACGACATCACAGTGCTTTCGCACACGCCGAAGAGCATTTATCTGGTGGCAACCTCTGCGATGGACTTTTTCTGCGGACTGGATGCGCTGGATCATATCAGTTTGTCCGGAACGAATGCAGATGGCTGGTATATCGATAAGGCGAAGACGGCGCTTGAAGACGGAAGTATTGCGTTTGCAGGAAAGTACAGCGCACCGGATTATGAGCAGATTCTGGCTGCAGGCTGCGATCTTGCGATTGAGTCCACGATGATCTATCATAAGCCGGAGGTGAAGGAAAAGCTGGAGGAGCTTGGAATTCCAGTGCTGGTGGAGCATTCCAGCTATGAAAGCCATCCGCTTGGCCGCACCGAATGGGTGAAGCTTTACGGTGCGCTGCTCGGAAAAGAGGATGAGGCAGAGGCACTTTTTGAGGAACAGGCATCACAGCTGAAATCTCTGGAAAACACGGAGAATACCGGAAAAACCGTGGCTTTCTTCTATATTAATTCAATGGGAGCGGCGAACGTGCGCAAGGCTGGCGATTATGTATCGAAAATGATCGATATTGCCGGCGGCCAGTACATTTTTAAGGATCTTGGCGCGGACGAGGAAGGGCAGTCCACGATGAACATGGGCATGGAAGATTTTTATGCCGGAGCCAAAGATGCGGATTACATCATTTATAACAGCACGATCGACGGAGAGTTAAAGTCACTTGACGAGCTTCTGAAAAAAAGTGCACTTTTAAAGGATTTCAAGGCGGTAAAGGAAGGAAATGTCTGGTGTCTGACGAAGAGCATGTTTCAGGAGACCACGTGTCTGGGCGATGTGATCATGGATATGCATCAGATGCTGACAGAGGAGGATCCGCAGGGACTGACGTATCTGTACCGGCTTGAGTAAATGGATGCAGATAAGCATTCCTCCGTTTCAAGTGCGCAGAGCACTAAGTGGTGGGTAAGATGGATGCTTATTCTGCGTTTGGGTCGAACTGCGAAAATACCAATTGTGGATTGGAACGGTAGGAAAAATATGAAAAACAAAGCAAAAATACGTTACATCGCATCATTTCTGATGCTTACGGCATTTCTTCTTGTGCTCATTTTCTGGAATATCAATTCCGGAAGTGTATCGATGACAGTGCGCGAGGTGTTTCAGATCCTGTTTCAAAAAGGCGGCGACGAGACGGCCAGAAATATTGTGTGGTCGATCCGCCTGCCGCGTATTCTTGCGGCACTGATTCTGGGCGGTGCACTTTCGGTGTCTGGTTTTCTGCTGCAGACATTCTTTAATAACCCGATCGCGGGTCCGTTTGTGCTTGGTATTTCTTCCGGTGCAAAACTGACCGTAGCTCTGACGATGATCTTCCTTCTTGGGAAAGGAATGACAGCCGGTTCCGGTCTGATGATTGTATCTGCATTTGCGGGTTCCCTGATCTCAATGGGATTTGTGCTGCTTGTCTCGCGTAAGGTAAAAAATATGTCCATGCTGGTCATCAGCGGAGTTATGATTGGTTATATCTGTTCGGCGGTCACGGATTTTGTGGTAACGTTTGCAGAGGACTCCAATATCGTAAATCTGCATAACTGGTCGCAGGGAAGCTTTTCCGGTACCGACTGGAGCAATGTGGCGATGATGGCGGGCGTTGTGGCAGTTTCTGTGCTGCTGGCATTTCTGCTGTCCAAGCCGATGGGGGCGTATCAATTGGGCGAGGGCTATGCGCGCAACATGGGCGTGAATATCAAGCGGTTCCGCGTGGAGCTGATCCTGCTTTCGAGTATTCTGAGTGCCTGTGTGACAGCGTTTGCCGGGCCGATCTCATTTGTCGGAATTGCGGTGCCGCAGCTGATGAAAAGCCTGTTAAAAACGGCAAAGCCGATTCTGGTCATCCCGGCCTGCTTTCTGGGCGGTGCGGCATTCTGTCTGTTCTGCGATCTGATTGCCCGTACCGTGTTTGCACCGACAGAGCTTAGCATCAGCTCTGTGACAGCGATTTTCGGAGCGCCGGTAGTGATCTATGTTATGATAAACAGAAAAGGGAAACGATAAATGGAAAAGCAGAAAAGTTTTGTATACACAGAAAATCTGACCGTTGGCTACGACGGAAAACCACTGATCCGTGATATTCGTCTTTCCCTTGAAAAAGGGCAGATCCTTACGCTGATCGGTCCGAACGGCGCCGGAAAATCGACGATCTTAAAAAGCCTGATCCGGCAGCTGAAACTGGTGGGCGGCGCAGTCTGGCTCGACAATACCTCGATGGAGCGCATGACTGATAAAGAGATTTCGCGGAAAATGGCAGTCGTTATGACCGAGCGGATTCATCCGGAGCTGATGACCTGTGAGGATGTTGTTGCAACGGGAAGATATCCGTATACGGGGACACTTGGTATTCTTGGAGCCGAAGATCATGAAAAGGTGAAGAGTGCCATGCAGCTGGTGCATGCCTGGGAGCTGCGCGACCGCGATTTTTCAGCGATCAGCGACGGACAGAGACAGCGTATTCTGCTGGCAAGAGCCATCTGTCAGGAGCCGGAAGTAATCGTACTCGATGAGCCGACCTCTTTCCTTGATATCCGGCACAAGCTGGAGCTGCTGGCTATTTTGAAGCAGATGGTGCATGAAAAGCATGTCGCGGTACTTATGTCACTGCATGAACTGGATCTTGCACAGAAGGTGTCCGATCTTGTGATCTGCGTGCATGGTGATCGGATCGAGCGCATGGGCGTGCCGGAGGAGATCTTCACAGACGAATACATCCATCATCTCTATGGTGTGACGACCGGAAGCTACAACGCGGCATTTGGCTGTCTGGAGCTAGATGCGCCAAGAGGCGAACCGGAAGTCTTTGTGATTGCAGGCGGCGGGAGCGGTATCCCTGTTTTCCGTCAGCTGCAGCGCAAAGGGATCCCGTTTGCGGTCGGTGTCTTGCCGGAAAATGATGTGGATTATCAGGTGGCACGCGCACTGTCCGAACATGTCATTTCCGAGCAGGCCTTTGAGGAAATATCAGAAGAAAAGGTACAGGAGGCGCTTGCAGTGATGCGGCGCTGCAACCATGTGATCTGCTCAGTCAGTCGGTTCGGGACAATAAACCGAAGATGTGAAGAACTGAAAAAAGAAGCGGAGCAAATGGGGCTTCTGCAGTGAACAGGGGATAAGAGTTAGGCGTATCTGCACATAAAAAGAAGTGCAGATACGCCTTTTATATGTTGATACCGGAGAATTATCATGGTATAATAAATCCACTCTAACCGAATCAGTTGAGTTTCACGACGGTGCTGTGCAGAGTGATTAACAGTGTGTCGGAAGTGGCATATATCAGAAGCTGGAAAAGCTGCATGAATGGCTGTAAAGAAACTGTTCGGTTAAAATGCGGATTGTGAATATTCGTTTTAACAAAGGACAATAGATCAGAATATTAGCGGCATGTTTCCGAGAGGAATTAAAAGGGAATCCGGTGAAAATCCGGAACGAACCCGTCACTGTGATAGGGAGCGACTGTACAGATGTCATTGGAGTGATCTGAGAAGACGTACAGAAGTGGTGAACTTAAGTCAGGATATCTGCCTGCCGTGAGCCTGAGAATGAAGCTGCGGTGAATCAGCTCATTTCCGGAATGGATGAGGCAGATCCTGTTTTTATCTGTATATCCGTTAAAGAAGTGACAGAGCAGCTTATAGCTGCTTTTTTTGTGCTTTTTATTCATGATATCAAGGAATGTCCCCGAAGGCTTTGTGTATTTCTTCATATTGTTCAGACGGAAAAACAAAAGAAAAAAATGAAAAAAGAAAGGACAAAAAAATGAAAAAACTACTGAGCATGGCACTTGCAGCATCCCTGTGCGCAAGCCTTGCTGTTACCGGACCGGTAATGGCTGAAAGCACTGAGACAGAAGCGCAGACCGAAGCATCGGCAGCGAATGGCGAACACGTAAAGAACCTGGTGGTCGGAACCACCAGCACACTGGATACAAAGAGTATCCTGTCACAGGAAGGTTCTTTTGGAAAATTCAATTATAACAGTATTGTTTATGCGAACTTCTTTTATCCGGATGAGAACGGCAATATGCAGCCGTATTTTCTGAAGAGTTACGAGATCTCGGAGGATGGCTGTGAACTGAAAATGACATTTCCAACGACTGCGGTATGGCATGATGGCGAACCGGTGACAGCAGAGGATGTGAAGTTTACTTTTGAATTTCGGCGGGATGTCATGGGCAGCAGCTCCCTGGCAAATGTGACAGATGTGCGGATCGACAGTGATGATACTGTTACAGTGGTATTTTCTGAGCCGGATGCTTATTATTTTGTGGCAAATTCTATGCTGACGATGTTTATGCTTCCGAAGCATATCTGGGAAAATGTGGATGATTACGAGGCGTATGCGGAAGAAGACGCAGCGATTGGCTGCGGTCCGTATAAACTTGTGGATATTGATGAGGATGCCGGGACAATCACGTACGAAGCAGTTCCGGAGAATGCATATCTGGGCGAACTGACGGTAGATTCCATTACGCTGAAAAGCTATTCTTCTCAGGATGCGCTGCTGATGGCGATGGCAAACGGCGAAGTAGACGTTATGTATGACTACGCAAATCCGATAAGCTATACGCTGCTGGATGTGATTTCCGGAAACGAAGACATTGATATCGGAGAAAGTGATTATCAGGGAAACAATCAGGTAACCTTCGGAATGACAAGAGATGCAAACCAGGAGCATGATTTCCGCGAGGCTGCAATCAAGAGCCTGGACTGGAACCTGATCGCACAGCTGTGCAACGGAGAATACGGTGAAGTGCCGGGCAGCGGAATTATCGCGCCGGCAAACAGAGGATATGATGATTCCCTCTGGAAATTTTATCAGGATACAGAGGAGGCAAAGAAGCTCCTTGATGGAGTTGGATATGTAGACGCAGATGGAGACGGCTGGAGAGATCTGCCGGATGGCACTGCATTTACGTATAAAGTGGCATCTCAGTATACGACAAAGAAGCAGGAATTGTACAATCGGATTGGCGAAGTAATCGTTTCCAGCCTGCAGGAGGTTGGTATCAACGCATATTATGACCAGGAGTCCCTGGCAAGCTCAGAGGCAAATGATAAAATGCGAGATGAGAATGATTATGACATGTTTATTGGATATACAACTACGGGAGTTGCGTCCTACCGTACTGCATACTGGTATTTTGTCAGCGATGACGTACCGGGAGCAGGCGGAAGCTATGGTTATGGAAATTCCTACCGCAGTGAAGAGCTGAACAATGCATATATTGCGCTGACTAAGGCGAACAGTGATGAAGAGTACGTGGAAGCTGTAAAGAATCTGCAGAAACTTGGATCAGATGAACTTTTCGCATTTGCGCTTTGCTGGGAGAAGTGCTTCTTCCCATACAGAACTGACAAGTATCAGGGATTTGAGAATTATCCTTCGATCGGAGTGATACATGCAAAAACCTTCTATGAGCTGACAACGAAATAGGAAAGTCTTATAGCAGAAATGAGCCCGGGCTGTATTCACGGTCCGGGTGATTTTTTAACCGAGTAAAGCAAGTCCCCTGCGTTGTCAAAAATCAGGCAGGCGGAAAATGGAAGGAGACAAAAATGGGGAAGCGGATTGCAAAAAGGCTGGCTATCGCACTTTTTACGATGTATGCTGTGATCACCATAAGCTTTCTGATGGTACGATTTATGCCGGGAGACCCTCTGATACATCTGGTCGGGCAGGAAAATTATTATGATATGTTGAAGGATTCTCCGGCAGAGCTGGAGTTGATTGCACAGAAATACGGTCTTAGCGGAAGTATCGGAGAGCAGTACATTAATTATCTGAGAAGCATTGTAACACTTGATTTTGGAATTGCATATTCCAATAAACAGCCGGTACTTAATAATGTGCTTTATCGCGCAGGGTGGACATTGATCCTGAGCATACCGACATTTTTGCTCGGCGGGCTGTTTGGCGCGATATTAGGAATGCTGGCCGGCTGGCGTCCCGGCGGGCGGTTTGACAAGATTATGACACCGATTATGCTGTTTTTGAATACTGTTCCGGACAATTGTATCGGAATCTTGTTTCTTGTAGTGTTTGCATACAGGCTTGGATGGTTTCCGGTAAATGGAATGACATCGGGAGGGCTTGATGGTGCAGCGAAAGTTGTGGACATTTTGTGGCACGCGATGCTTCCGCTGACGTTACTGATTTTGTTTCGGGTATCAGGGAATTTTCTGTTGATGAAGAGTAATGTGTCGCAGGTAAAGAATGAGGATTATGTAATCACGGCATATTCCAAAGGACTTCCGGATAAGCGTGTACTGTTCCGTCATGTCATGCGAAACGCGATGATCCCTTTTGTTACAAGTCTGTGTATGCAGCTTGGAAGTCTGCTCTCCGGCTCAATGCTGCTTGAAGTTATTTTCGGATGGAGAGGAATGGGGAATTTGTTTTACACGGCAATTACATCGCGTGATTTTCCAACCGCACAGCTGTGTTTTATTTTGTCTGCCGTCTGTGTCGTGACAGGTAATCTGCTTGGCGATGTGCTGATTGCGGTGATCGATCCGCGGATTAAGGAGGGCCTCATTGAGTATTGAAACAAAGAGAAAAAGAAAAAGTATATTAAAACGGATGAATCCGGCCATGCGTTGGGGCGCAGTGATTGTAGGCTTTTTTCTAATCGTGGCGATTGCAGCGCCGCTGATATCGCCATATGACCCTTATAAAATGGGGATTCCGTACATAAAACCGAATGCGGAGCACCTGCTTGGGACGAATGACGTTGGGCAGGATCTGTTCAGTGAGTTAATCTATGGAACGAGAGTATCGCTGTTTATTGGTGTTTTTACCTCCTTACTTGTGACTGTGACTGCGACTGCGCTTGCTCTGCTGTCTGGTTATTATCAGGGAAAAGTAGACAGAGGGATTACGATGGTTACAAATATCATGATGGGACTCCCGAGCCTGGCGCTCACAACACTTCTGATCGCATATCTGAATCCGGGAAAGCTGAGCATTATCATTTCTATCAGTTTGACAGCCTGGCCGGGCACCTGCCGGATTCTCCGAAGCCGTGTACTGCAGCTTTGTGAGATGCCATTTGTCAAGATCGAAAAATCGCTTGGTGCGAGAGATATCGTGATTATGGTCAAGCATCTGATCCCAAATCTGAAGGATATTATTTTATCCCGTGCGGCGCTGTCTGTTTCTTCTGCAATGATGACAGAAGCAGGACTTAGTTTCCTTGGGCTTGGTGAGTATGGAGAGAAGAGTTGGGGAAGTATCCTGCACTATGCGTTTTACCAAAACGGAGTGATTCGAGGCTATGTCTGGTGGTATTTGCCTCCGATCATTTGTACTTCGCTTGCGGTACTTGGATTCATGTTGCTTGGTTATTATGGTGTACAGAAAGCGGAGGTGATCGGACATGCTTGAGTTGCAACATGTGTCGGTGGAATTTGCTTCTGAGCACAGTGTACTTGCTGTGGACGATATCAGTATGCAGCTGGAGAAAGGTACGAGAACAGCGATTGTAGGGGAAACAGGAAGCGGGAAAAGCGTATTACTGCTTGCAATCCTGCGCTTGCTGCCGCCTAATGCGAAGGTACGCGGAAGCATTTTGCTGAATGGAGAAGAAATTTTGGAAGCGAACAGGAAACGAATGTATGAAATTCGGGGAGGCGAAATTTCCTATATCCCCCAGGGAGGCGGAGCGAGCATGAACCCGCTGATGCGGGTGGGCGATCAGGTCGGAGAGCCACTGAGAGAACATCGTGGATATGGAAGAAGGGCTGCTTTTTTGGCAGGAGTGGAGCTTTTGAAGAAGTTCAATCTTCTGCGGGAAGAGAGCATGGCAAAAGCATATCCACATACTTTCAGCGGTGGTATGCGTCAGAGGGCTATGGTTGCAATGGGTATTTCTGCCGGAGCACAAATTGTGCTGGCAGATGAACCAACGAAGGGGCTTGATGAGCGCAGGATTGCGCTTGTGACAGAAACGCTGAATCTTTTGAAGACAGAAACGCTTTTATGCGTTACGCATGATATGAATTTTGCCGGGACAATCAGTGAAAAAATATGTGTTATGTATGCGGCGCAGCAGGTAGAGTATGGGGATGCACAGGAAGTACTGCAAAATCCACTTCATCCTTATACACGCGACATGATCGCGGCGATGCCGGAAAATGGAATGAAATACGAGGACGGAGGATTTGCGCCGTCACATGGAAGTTATCTGAATTGCGACAGCGGATGTCGTTATCGTGCAAGATGCAGGGAGCAAAAGGAGTGCTGCCGGAAGACACCGCCGCTGGCAGATATCAATGGACATAAGGTGAGATGTTGGAATTATGTTGATAGAGACGAAAAAACTGACGAAAAAATATGAAAATGCAAAGAACCTGATTGCTGTTGATCAGGCAGAAATCTGCGTAGACCATGGAGAGACGGTAGGTCTGTTTGGGGAGAGCGGAAGTGGAAAATCGACACTCGGATTGATGCTGGCGGGTCTGGAACGGCCGACTTCCGGAGAGATTTTTTTTGAAGAGAAAACGCTTGCAATGCCTTATCGGGGTATGGTGCGCAGAAAGATACAGATTTTGTTTCAGCATCCGGAAATTTCATTTAATCCGGCATTGATCTTATTAAAAAGCATGATTGAACCGTATAAGATTTATCATCTGCCGTATTCTTATGATGGAATGCTGGAGTATCTGGCACAGTACGGATTGCATGAAGAGCACCTTCTAAGGACACCGTCACAGCTTTCCGGAGGAGAACTGCAGCGGGCGGCGCTTGCACGCGTACTGCTTCTGGAACCGGAGTTTTTGATCCTTGATGAACCGACGAGCATGCTTGATGTGATCACGCAGGCACAGATCATGCAGCTGCTTGCGCGGTATCAGAAAGAACATGGCACAGCATATCTTCTGATCTCGCATAACCGCATTTTGTGCAGACAAATCTGTGATCGAATTTACCAGGTGGAAAACGGAAGATTTACACCTGGCTGGGAGGAATAATATGTACTCAATTTTTTATGACGACCTTGCATCGCGGCTGTATCCGTCCTCAATTCTGCATGCATACGGGGTAAACGGAAAAATTTCCGGAAGTGTCGGTGCAATCGGAGAAATTGGAGGAAACGTGGTGGCGGTGCTTCATGCACCGGTCGGCTGCGGCTACCATTACCGTTATTCGGCACGCAGAAGGCATCAGCCGTTTTATCCGCTTCTTAGTACGAATCTGACAGAGCAGGAAATTATTTTCGGCGGAGAAGAAAAGCTTCTGAAGACAGTCAGAGAGGCCTGGAAACGGTATGAACCGGAGATGGTGTTTATTATTCCGAGTCCGGTCAGTGATATTTTGAACGAAGATATCCGGTCAGCAGCTGTGAAGCTGCGCCGGGAGGGGATTAAAGTGACGGCGATTCAGTCAGAGCTTTTCTCGCACAGAGATAAAAATTACTCAAGAAACCGGTTAAAGGAGATTGCGAAGCAGAAGATTACAGGGGATACCCGTCTGGAGATCGAACTGAAGGGCTGTGGTTTCACAGAGGCGCTGTATGCGATCGTAGAACAGGTGATGAAACCGCAGGAGATCATTTCGCGCAGCGTCAATATCGAAACGGTGGGCTGGGGAAGCGAAGGACGGCTTGTGCTGCGGGAGATGGAAGCCTTTCTGAATACTTGCGGAGTTACAGTGAACACCTGGATTCCGAGCGCCGGAGTCGCTGCGCTGGAGCATGCGCCTGCGGCTCAGCTGAATCTGGTGAAGCGGATTCGCTGGGCAAGAAGGATGAAGGAGCGGTTTGGAACTGATTATATGCAGCTAAACGGAAACGGACGGTATACGGGACTGGATGGAATTGCACTCTTTTACCGGGATATCGCGGAGAAGCTTTGTATCTTGCCGGAAATGGAAGAAAAGATAGAGAAAAAAACGGAAGAGATCAGAATGCTTGCAAAAGAGAGCCTTGCTTATCTCGGATCAAAGCACTGCGTACTGGTATGCCGCGGAATCTCCGATGCGCCATTTACCTTGAAGCTGTTTGCGAAGGAATTTGGTGTGGGAATCGGTGCGCTCTGTGTGATTCTGACAGAAGAACAGAGAAGAAGCCTGAACATTACGAAGGACATCGAAGAGCAGCTGGTGGAACGCATCCGGGAAGCAGCGAAGCTGTATGCGCCGCAGGTGCGGATTTTGCTTAATCCGGATCGGAAGCAGCTGCAAAACTGCTTTGATCAGGCAGATGCAGTTCTTGGTACCGGAGATTTTACGCTGGAAGGCTGTGGGGCGCCGCTGATCCCGATCGGAACAGAAATGACCTCCCTGAGCTTTGAGTCGTGGCATCGGAATATAAAACGCCTGGAACGCCGCATTCGCAATGCCGGAAGGAAGGATGCGCTTCTTTTGAACCGTATGCCGTTTCAGGAGGAGCGGTATGCAGATTATGACAGCGTAAGCGCTCGGGCAGCCAGAGAAATGTGGCAGAGGATGTGGCTGGAGAAGAAGGGAGAATAAAATGAAAGCACCATTTGGATGTAAGCTTCTCGGAGCACAGCAGGCACTTGGCGGAATCAGAGACGGGGTGATCCTGTTTCATTCCGTGGTAGGCTGTAATTTTGGTTCCATGGCATTCCATTTTGCATCGTGTGATATGACAGAGGTACGGCAGACGTGTACGGTGATCAGCGATAATGAGGTGGTATTCGGAGGGGAACATGCACTTGAAAAAGCGTTGTCATCTGCGGAGGAACTGTATCATCCGTCTGTTATTTTTATTGTGACGGGCTGTGTCAGTGATATTATTCAGGACGATGTGAAACGGATCGCGGCGGCTTTTGAACGGACCCATGGAAGAAAAGTCATTGCCGTGGAGGCGGCCGGATACAGGGGAAATTTTCAGGTCGGATATGAAGCGGGAATGAAAGCACTCGGGATGCTGATGGAAGGGCCACAGACTGAGAAAGAAATGTCCCCAATGCCGGAGAAAGGACAGGAAACAAAGAAAAAAGTTCCGGAAAAAGGAAACGAAGATGCAGAAAAATGCAAAGTTCCGCAAGTGAATATCCTTGGAATCGGCGCAGACGATCTACACCACGTTTTCGATCTTGAAGCACTTGAGGAACTATTTGGCGGAAAGGCCAGAATCTGCACGGCCTTTTCACAGACAGATCTCGCAGGCGTGCGCCGCGCACACGGGGCAGATCTGAATCTGGTATTTGGATACGGGGTCGAGCTTGCAAAGGACATGGAAAAGCGGTTTGGCATACCGTATGTCTGTCTTGATTATCCGTACGGCCTGACCGGAGCGCATCAGCTCTGGAAGGTACTGGAGACCAGATTTGGCCTGAATTTTGACGCAGAAGAAGCAGCATTTCAGGCGCGGACGGCAGAGGGAGCAAAAGGAATCTATTCGTATCTGCAGGCGCTTTATGGTCTTCCGGCAGCTGTGATCGGAAGCGGAGCCAGGGCAGCCGGACTTGCACGGTTTTTAAGTGCGGAGCTTGGAATGGAGATCGAGGTTTGTGCAAAAAGAGAAGCATTGCAAGACATAGAAGAAACGTATGATGAAGTGCGAAGGTCAGAGACGGCATTTTTGTTTGGTTCATCCTTTGAGCAGGAGCTTGCGGATGAGCTGGAAATTCCGCTTCTGCGGTTTGATTTTCCGGTGTTTGACCGGATCTGTCTGACGAAGCGTCCGTATATCGGAGCAGAGGGGACGCTTTGTCTGCTGGAGGATCTTTTTTGCGAGGCATTTGCAGCACGTACGTTAAAGGGAGCGATATATCAATGAGAAAAATCTGTATTTATGGAAAGGGCGGCATCGGAAAATCAACAACGGCCGCAAATGTGGCAGCGGCAATGGCCGAAAGCGGACTGAAAACGGCTGTGGTAGGCTGTGACCCAAAAGCAGACACGACGAGGTGTCTGGTTGGACGCAGGATTCCGACGGTGCTGCAGCAGCTTGGAAGCAGCACAGAAAACAACGAGATTGCAGTCACGGGATATCAGGGGATTCTGTGTGTTGAATCCGGCGGACCGGAGCCGGGGACAGGGTGCGCCGGCCGTGGAATCGCATCTGCACTGCGTGAGATCAAAGAGAGAGATCTTCTTGCAGACCGGGACGTTGTGTTGTATGATGTGCTTGGCGATGTGGTGTGCGGTGGCTTTAGCATGCCATTGCGGGAAGGTGTTGCGGACGATGTGTATCTTGTGACAACATCTGATTTTATGGCAATTTATGCAGCGAACAATATCTGCCGCGGAATTGCGAAGTATGCGCAGGAAAATGAAGTTCGTCTTGCCGGGATTATCTATAATGGAAGAAGCGGCTGCAGCGATCCAAAGCGGGTGGAGCGTTTTGCGGAGGCGATCGGGACGCAGGTGATTGGCTGTGTACCGATGAGCGGACAGATCGGTCAGGCAGAGATCGCGAGAAAAACAGTGGTCGAGATGGCGCCGGACTGCGAGGCGGCTCTGGCATTTCGGGCGATTGCTGACAAAATGATCGCAGGAAATCCGCGCTGTATTCCGCGTCCGCTTCTGGATGAGGAGGTGGAACAGCTGTGCGGTCTTCAGTAATACTGGAGCATCCGTGCTTTCAGGAAAAGTGTCACGGGCAGTTTGGGCGGATTCATCTTCCGGTAGCACCGAAATGCACCATTCAGTGTGCATTCTGTGACCGGAAGTATGACTGTGTGAACGAGTCCAGGCCTGGTGTCGCCTCAAAAATCATTACGCCAAAAGAAGCGCTGGAGCGAACTGCGCAGGCACTGCAGAAGGAACCGCGGATCCGCGTGGCAGGGATCGCAGGACCGGGAGATCCGCTCGTAAACAGAGAAACGTTTGAGACCTTATTTCTTTTGCGTAAGGCGTATCCGGACCTGATCCTGTGTACCAGCACGAACGGGCTTATGCTGGAAGAAAGCGTGGATGAGCTTAAGGAAGCAGGGCTTGATACACTGACGGTGACAGTCAATGCCGCTTCTGTGGGGACAGCAGAAAAAATTTATCTGCGGGTCGCTATTCCGGGCAGAGAGGAGAACTCAGACCCAAAGGAGCTGCTGGAGGAATTTCTGGAGCGTCAGCAGGCAGGCCTCTTTAAAAGCTGCGAAAAAGGGCTGACGGTAAAAGTAAATACCGTTCTGATCCCGGGCGTCAACGAAAAGGAGATCGACGCAATTGCCCGGATGGCACAAAGAGCAGGTGCTGCCGTAATGAATATTATGCCGATGATTCCGTGCGGAAAAATGAGCAGTCACAGAGCGCCGACACAGGAAGAGCTTGGCGCTGCGCGCATGCAGGCCGCGAGCTGGATGCGTCAGTTTACATTCTGCAGACAATGCCGGGCAGATGCCTGTGGAGTGATATGAATAATGTAATACAGGAAAAGAGGATCAATGGAATTAAGACAATTACAGTGCATGGTTGCGTGTGCACAGACAAAGTCCTTCAGTAAGGCAGCATCGATACTGTTTACTTCTCAGTCGAATGTAAGTAAGATGATTGCGTCGCTGGAAAAGGAGCTGGGGAAAAAAGTATTCGAAAGAAAGCAGCATGGCATCGAGCTGACAGATAAGGGAAAGCAAATCTACAAGTATGCATTGAGTATGGTAGAATGCAGCGCAAAAATTCTGGAGTGCGCGCAAGAGGATGCAACGGAGGAGCTCAGAGTATCCTTTCAGCCGGGCTCTTGGTTCGCTAACGCATTCTGCGAGTACTATATACAGGAGGGCGCAGAGGAGAAATATAATGTGATCAGTGCGCCGGCCGGAGAGATCGTGCGGAGAATTATTGCCAGTCAGGATCAGCTTGGCTTTGCTTATTTCGAAGAAACGCAGCTTGGAAAATTGAAAAAAATGTTTCAGGAAAATCATATCGGCTACTATACTTTAAAAAAGGCAAAGACAGTATTGTACTGCAGAAATAAGACGGACCATGAAAAGCGAAATGAAATTTTCCTGGTTCAGGGTGTGGAGGATTATTATTCAGGGATTTCTTTGTGGAAAGAGCAGAAGAAAAAGGATGAAGAAAAAAGGAAGCTGCAGGTGAAGGTCACGACCAACAGTGACTATATCATGCAGGCTATGCTGCAGAAAACAAATCTGTGCAATATCAGTCCGAATTGTCTCAGTCACAGTGAGAAATCGATTACACATGATACTATACAGCTGGAAAACGAGGAACAGTCGGTTCAGTTTGTCTGCCTTTTTCGCAATGATCAGAAAATGGAAAAAACAGCAAAGAAGTTTTTGACATTTATAAAAAAATATATGGAAGAGTAAGAAAAAGAGCAGAACAGGTAGATTGATTGGAATAGGATATTCCATTTATTCATATCAAACGCAGGAAAAATATCCCCCCGGGAGGCTTGTGGCGGAGGCCGGGATGGTTTATATTAACAGCAGTTAACTTAAAGCGTTCCCGTATGTTACCTCCGCAAATACATACAGGAAATAATGTCATTAACTCGAATCAAATAAAAAAAGAGCAGCTGGCTGGGCTGTTCTTTTTTTATTTTTTTCAGGAAAATTTCAAAGCGTAAGGAAGGCAGCTTCTTTACGGATAGATAGTCGGAAATGGAATAAAAAGAAGGAAATTTGTGTGATAATCGGAGAAAACGCTGTTCATGAAAAAATAGTAATAAGAGCTGTTTTTTATCTCCTGTGGCTTGTAGCGATACAGAAAAAAAGATATACTTATATTCAGAAAAAAACAAAGGAGGCCACAGGAAATGGGACAGTTTTTGAACAGTAAAGAACCGTATGACCTGCACACGCAGACCAGGCGTGCACCATATTCAAAATATAGCTTCTGTCTGCATCCGGGTCATCGCAGACTGCGATTTTGTACCTCATACTATCACTAACCACCTGTAAAAAGAATTCTATCGTAACCATTTCAGCCAGTTCCCCAAATTTTGTCTGTCGCTGAACGGCTACATCATATCATAAAAGAAAAAATCGTTCTGCGTTTTTCTTGGAGCAGATTTTTCATCTTTATATAATATTAATGCGGAATCAAAGACTCTTAATACTATCTTTGAAAGCAATTCTATATAATACAATGCATCACGAAGGTTTTGCTGTGAGATCATTAGTAAGGAGTTATGATTATTTATGCCGGAAAAATTATGTAAGAAAAAACATATGACCTCTTTTCAGTTAATTATTCTTGGATTTGCAGGTGTGATTCTTTTTGGAACCTTTTTGCTGATGCTGCCATTCTCATCTCTGGATAAAATGCCGACACCATTTCATGAGGCACTTTTTACAGCCACTTCAGCGGTATGCGTTACAGGGCTGGTGGTAAGGGATACAGGAAGCTACTGGTCTCCGACCGGACAGGCAGTTATTCTTGTACTTATACAAATAGGCGGGCTGGGAGTGGTAACTGTGGCGGCATCCGCACCACTTCTTTCAGGGAAAAAAATATCCCTTATGCAAAGAAGTACTATGCAGAATGCGATTTCGGCCCCCAAAGTAGGCGGAATTGTCAGGCTGACAAAGTTTATTTTAAAGGGAACCTTTTTACTTGAAGCTGCCGGGGCCTTATTATTACTACCGGTTTTTTTACCGGATTATGGTTTAAAGGGAATCTGGATGGCGGTTTTTCATTCAATCTCTGCTTTTTGTAATGCCGGATTTGATATCCTGGGGACAGCAGCCAATACCTTTCCATCTCTGACACGGTATTCCGGAAACATCCTTGTAAACGTGGTAATTATGCTGTTGATCATCATAGGGGGAATCGGCTTTCTTACCTGGGATGATATTTATACAAATAAACTGAATTTTAAACGTTACCGTATGCAAAGCAAGATTATTCTCATGGCGACAGGATGTCTGATTTTGTTTCCGGCAGTTTTTTTCTTCATCTGTGATCTGAAAAGCCTGCCTGCATGGAAACGTCTGTTAGCTGCTTTGTTTCAATCCGTAACTACGAGGACTGCCGGATTTAATACGGTAAATATTTCAGAGATGAGCGAAGCATCGAAAGCGATTATGATATTGTTGATGCTGATCGGTGGTTCGCCTGGTTCTACAGCAGGAGGTATGAAAACAACAACTTTTACTGTACTTATTTTAAATGCAATTGCTATATTTCGAAGCCAGGAGAATGCAGGAGCGTTTGGACGAAGACTGGAGTGTCATGTGATAAAAAATGCAGCAACGATAGCTATGCTTTATTTTACGTTGTTTTTTTGTGGCGGACTTGCAATAAGTGTATACGAAGACCTTCCTCTTTTAGACTGTCTGTATGAAGCTGCTTCAGCTGTTGGTACGGTAGGTCTGACTCTGGGAATTACACCGGGACTTCATACGTTTTCAAAAATTGTGTTGATTATACTGATGTACCTGGGGCGTGTGGGCGGCCTGACTTTGATTTATGCGGTATTTTCCGGGAAAAAAGGAGAAAACGCAAAGCTTCCCGTAGAAAAAATTACAGTTGGATGAGAAGGAGAAAAATAATATTATGAAAAGTATATTGCTTATTGGACTTGGAAGATTCGGAAGACATATTGCTACGCAGCTAAGCCAGCTGGGGCATGAAATTATGGCGGTTGACTGGAATGAAGAAAGGGTGGACAAGGTATTGCCGTTTGTGACCAGTGCCCAGATCGGGGACAGTACCAATGCTGAATTCTTACAGTCTCTTGGGATTGGAAACTACGATATCTGTTTCGTGACGATTGGGGGAAGCTTTCAAAATTCTCTTGAAACAACCTCCCTTCTAAAAGAACTGGGAGCAAAACTGGTGATATCCAGGGCTGAACGCGATGTTCAGGAAAAATTCCTTCTGCGCAATGGTGCCGATAAAGTAGTTTACCCGGAAAAGCAGGTTGCAAAATGGGCTTCGATCCGTTACACAGACGACCATATCCTCGACTATATGGAGGTGGATGCTTCCCATGCAATTTTTGAGGTTGAAATGCCGAAAGAATGGGTTGGAAAAACAGTAGGAGAACTGGATATCAGAAAACGCTACAAAATTAATATTCTGGCAGTAAAAAATGAAAGAGAGTTCAGTATTGCAATTTCGCCGGATACGCATTTTGAAGAAAATAGTAAATTACTGGTGTTAGGGGAATACAGGGCTCTTCAGAAGTGCTTCCGCATATAGCCTGGTTGTCATGAAGAGCGCAGTAAAGAGGTGATTGGAATGGGACAGGCAGTACTGGTAGCTGCAGTATTTTGTATGTTTGGATTTGGATTTTATGTTGCCAATAAAGCAGATCAGCTTTTGAACCTGATGCAGGAATCTATGAAAGACGAATCAGAAGAGAAACAGCATTCACCCAAGATGCTGTTTCTGGATACTCTTTCGGACGAAGAATTGTTAAGAAAGGTTCATGAGTGCAAAAAAGAATATAAAGAAGCCGAAATCATAATTATTGACGGGCGGTTCTTGGATGTAAAAAAGATTTTTGACCATAATACAGTCGCATGATATAATTTCCAAAACGGCAGGAAAGGGAGGCAGGCAGGATGAGTTTAAAAATGAACAATAAAAACACAGATGAACATATCCTTGTTTGTCTGTCTGCGGCGCCCTCAAATCAAAAAATAATAGATACAGCAGCGAAAATGGCAAATGTGCTGCAGGCACGTTTTACTGCTCTGTATGTACGGACCGGTACAAAGTCGGAAGACTCAGATAAAGAAAAGCTGGAAGAACATATTCGGTATGCAGAAATGCTGGGAGCGGAAATCGTGATGACTCACGGGGAAAATATCCCGGTGCAGATTGCAGAGTATGCCAGGTTATCCAACGTTACTAAAATAGTAATCGGACAAAGCAACGCCAGACGAAACCACTTTTTTGGAAAAGTAACTCTGACGGAAAAGCTGATTGAAATTGTACCGGATATTGATATTCATATTATTCCGGATGCGGTACAAACCAGACCCTACCGGAAACGGCCGCTTGCATGGTATTTGGAAAAACCGTCTGCAAAAGATTATTTCCTGACAGCTTTCATATTTGCAGCATGCACGTTAATCGGTCTGTTGTTTCAGAAACTGAATTTCACGGATACGAATATTGTAACGATATACATTCTGGGAGTTTTGGTTACTTCAATTGTGACAGATGGTTATCTTTGCAGTGTAGCCGGCTCTGTTTTAAGTGTATTCTTATTTTGTTTTTTCCTGACAGAACCAAAGATGTCTTTTCAGACGTATGCGGTGGGCTATCCGGTGACCTTTCTCATCATGCTTATTTCATCTGTACTTACGGGAGCGCTTGCAGCGAAGCTGAAAACACATGCAAAACTGTCTGCGCAGCTTGCGTTTCGTACGCAGATTCTGTTCGATACAGACCGTTTGATGCAAAAGGCAAAAGGAGAAACGGAGATCCTTGATGTTACCTGTACACAGCTTCTTCGCCTATTAAACCGCAATATTACAGCATATGTTGTGGAAAATGGAGCTTTATCAGCGGGAAAGCTTTTCTCCGGGGAAAAAGAGTGCACGGAAGATTTTTTGACACCGGAGGAACAGCAGACAGCCAGATGGGCATATGAAAACAGACAACGTGCCGGTGCATCCACACACCATTTTCCTAAGGCCAAATGTCTGTATCTGGCAATCAGAAGCGGCAATAATGTTTACGGTGTAATTGGGATACCGCTGCAAAAAGAAACACTGGACTCTTTTGAATACAGCATCCTGCTGTCTGTAATAAATGAATGCGCACTTGCAATGGAAAACGCACAAAATGCCATGGAAAAAGAGAAAAATGCAGTTTTGGCAAAAAATGAGCAGCTTCGGGCAGACCTTCTTCGGGCAATCTCTCACGATCTTCGGACTCCGCTTTGCTCCATTTCCGGTAATGCAGATATGTTGCTTGGCAACAGCAATCGTCTGGATGAAGTTACAAAACATCAGATTTATACAGACATTTATGATGATTCTGAATGGCTGATCGGAGTTGTGGAGAATTTGCTCTCTATTACCAGACTGAATGATGGAAGATTGAAATTCAAATTTACAGATCAGCTTTTAGACGAAGTGATTGCAGAATCCCTGAGGCATATCAGCCGGAAACATGATGATTATAAAATTATGGCAGACTGTGAAGAGCTTGTTCTTGCACGTATGGATGTACGTCTTATTATACAGGTTTTGGTAAATTTAATTGATAATGCGATAAAATATACGCCGGCAGGTTCTGTAATCTGTATTCGGGGAACCAAAACAGATGGAAAAGCACAGATCAGTGTGGAAGATAACGGACCTGGAATCCCGGAAGAAATGAAACAGCATATTTTTGAAATGTTTTATACAGGGAAAACAACAGTTGCGGATAGTCATCGAAGTCTGGGACTTGGACTGGCGCTTTGCCATTCTATTATAGAAGCGCATAATGGAACCCTGACCCTTACGGAGCACGAACCGCATGGCTGCAATTTTACTTTTACTTTACCATTAAGTGAGGTGACATTAAATGAATAAGACAGTAATTCTGGTGGTAGAGGATGACCGGCCCATACGTAACCTGATTGTTACTACATTAAAAACACATGATTATAAATATCTTGCAGCAGAAAACGGAGCTGCAGCTATTATGGAGACTTTATCTCATAATCCGGATATTGTTCTTCTGGATCTTGGGCTTCCTGATATGGAAGGCGTAGAGGTAATCAAGAAAATTCGTACCTGGTCGAATATGCCGATTATTGTGATTAGTGCCAGAAGTGAGGATACAGATAAAATAGAAGCTTTGGATGCAGGGGCAGATGATTATATTACAAAACCATTTTCGGTAGATGAATTGCTTGCACGTATCCGTGTCACGCAAAGGCGGCTGGCCATAATACAGACAGGGGAACATCTGGAAACCTCTGTTTTTGAAAATGGTGGATTAAAGATAGATTATACGGCAGGCTGCACATATCTGAAGGGAGAAGAATTACATTTGACACCTATTGAGTATAAGCTGCTCTGTCTTTTATCCCATAATGTGGGGAAGGTATTGACGCATACGTATATTACTCAGCAAATCTGGGGGCGATGTTCAGAAAACGATGTTGCGTCTCTCAGGGTTTTTATGGCAACATTGCGGAAAAAACTGGAACCTGAAAAAACCGGAGTGCAATATATTCAGACTCATATCGGTATCGGATATCGTATGCTCAGAATTGAGAAGGATAATTTCTGACAGTCATCCAAAATTCCACAGGTATTTTTGGTAAAAACTACTTTTGAAATTAAAATGAAACAGTTTTATAATAGAAATAACAGCGAGTAGTGTAATGGTGCCAAAAGTAACATATATGCTGCTCGCTTTTATAAAATGAATCTAACTGTTCAGAGCCAACCTCCAAAATGCTACGCATTTCGTCGGTGTAGCGTATCCGCCAAATAAAATTTCAAAAACAGGCTTAAAAATGCAAGCATTTTCCGCCTTTTTTATGAAATTTTGCTTGGCTCTGAACAGTTACAAATGAATCTTAGGAGGAACCGTATATGAATGAATATGAAATTTTTATTGAGGAAATAAATCCGTGTGGTGGAGACAAATACAGTAAAAAAACGTTAATCGAGGCAGAAGCAGACAGTCCGGAAGCATATGTAAAAGAGAATGGAAGATTTCCGATTCTTGAATCCACATGCAATGAGAGTGGAGATGTTGTAATAGTGACAGGAGATAATCAGGGTTCTTTTGTACGTTATACTTTTACGGAATAAGAATGCCAATCGGCAAGGAGAGAATTTTGTATAGTGGTTCAGCGATGGCACCGGCTATCTGTCCGATAACAGTTGCGATTGCTGGAAAGATATTGCTCAACGATGTTATAGAGTGACTGTACAAGCAAAGACAGCATCAGGGGAACTGCCATTGTGTACAGCAAAGGACGGATTGGCATTTCAGCCAGTTTGTTTCTGGAATTCATAAGACCTCCTTACGGCATTGCAAAAAAATAAGCGCGAAATCTGTAAGGACAAGCAAATCCTCATGATTTCACGCTTTTACAAGCCGGCTTTTGTTATGATTATTTTTTCTTCGGATTTATTATAAGCGAAGAAGAAGAGAAAATGCAAGAAAAATTTTGTTTGACTTTTTAGAAAACAGGCAATATAATTACGAGAAACGAGCAGCGGGTAAGCGTAAGACCAGTTTTCCCGCTGCTCGTTTTCGTTTGTTAAAATATAGTATTGCCATAAAAAAGTGTGTAGCCTGTCAGCGTAAGTCCAGCTTATATGCCAGGAGCACACTTTTTTATATGTACTCTCGAAGTCTTCTCACAAAATCAAGCACAAAAAGATTCCGAGAGTAGATTATGGCAAAAAAAGGAGGAGTAAAAACAAAATGGCAGAAAGTAATAAGATGAAGGATATGCCGGTGAATCGTCTGATGATCCAGATGGGGATTCCGATGATTTTATCCATGGCATTGCAGGCAGTCTATAATATTGTAGACAGTGCATTTGTAGGAAATATGAAGGTGGGCAGTGAAGCCGCCTTAAATGCCCTGACACTGGTATTCCCGGTGCAGATGCTTATGGTTGCGGTTGGAATCGGAACCGGTGTCGGCACTAATGCACTTCTTGCAAGGACGCTCGGACAGGGAAACTGTAAAAAAGCGGCAAAGGTAGCGGGAAACAGTCTGTTTCTTGGTGTGATCATTTATGTGGTTTGCCTGCTGTTTGGCATTTTTGGTGTGAGAGCATACATTTCATCTCAGACAGTAGATGCTGAAGTACTTGAGATGGGAGTCAGCTATCTGAGGATATGCTGCGTGATCTCTTTTGGTATTATCTTCTTTTCCTTATTTGAGAAATTACTTCAGGCAACAGGCCGGTCTCTTTATTCTACAATTGGACAGGTGGTTGGAGCCGTTGTGAATATTATTCTCGACCCAATCATGATTTATGGTATTGGGCCTTGTCCGGAAATGGGGGTAAAGGGTGCAGCCTACGCAACGGTAATCGGTCAGGTGGCATCCGCAGTATTGCTGCTTGTCTTTCATATGAAACTAAATAAGGAATTTGAGCATGGGGCGCAATATATGAAGCCAAATGCCGGTGTGATAAAAGAAATCTATGCGATCGGCCTTCCGGCGATTATTGCCCAGGCTTTGATGTCTATTATGGTTTATGTGATGAATCTGATCCTGAAATTCAATCCGTCGGCACAGACGGCCTATGGTTTGTTCTATAAAGTACAGCAGTTTGTTCTCTTCCTTGCTTTTGGTCTACGCGATGCGATTACTCCGATTATTGCATTTGCTTATGGAATGAGAGGCAAAAAGAGAATTCAGGAAGGAATCAAATATGGTCTGATCTATACCATCGCATTAATGATTGTTGGAATTGCAATCACCGAAATATTCCCAGGGGCATTTGCAACGCTGTTTAATGCGGGGCAGTCAAGAGTGTACTTTATCGGTGCAATGAGAGTAATTTCAATCAGCTTTTTATTTGCCGGAATAAATGTTGCTTATCAGGGTATTTATCAGGCACTGGACGGTGGTGTGGAATCGCTGGTTATTTCGCTTTTGAGACAGCTTATTATTATTCTGCCGCTGGCGGGAATCTTTTCAATATTTGTCAGAAGCGGTCAGATGGGAGTCTCACTGATCTGGTGGGCATTTCCGATTACGGAAGTGATCTCGTGTCTGGTGGGGTACGTATTTTTAAAGAGAATCAGAAAAAATAAAGTGGATGCTTTGAATTAAGGAGGAAGCAGGGATGGCAAAAAGAATTATTACGATCAGCAGAGAATTTGGAAGCGGGGGACGTTTTATCGGAGAAGAGGTCGCAAAGAAGCTTGGAATTGCTTATTATGACAAAAGCATTATCGGGCAGATTGCAGAAAAATCCGGCTTATCGCAGGAGTATATTCAGGAAAGTGCAGAATTAGCTCCGAAAAAGGGGTTGTTTGCATATGCGCTTGCCGGACGTGATATCACAGGAAGGTCAGTGGAAGATATGGTATATGAGGCACAGAGAAAGGTTATACTGGGATTGGCAGAGAAAGAGCCTTGTGTGATCATTGGAAGAAATGCAGATTATATCCTGAAAGACCGGGATGATGTGCTGAATGTATTTATTCATGGGGATATGCCGGAAAAGATACAGAGAATCAGTCATTTACACAATGTAGATGAGAAGGAAGCAGTCAAAATGATGGCAGACACGGATAAAAGAAGGATGACAAATTATAACTTTTATACGGAGCAGAAATGGGGAAAAGCCAGCAATTATACGCTGTGCCTGAACAGCTCGGAGCTTGGATACGACAGATGCGAGAAGATCATTATGGAATGCAGTAAATAACCTGCATTACAGTTCTTTTTTATAGATCTGCAGAAAGCAGGAGTATCTTTATAAAAAAAGAAAGGATAGATAATCCTGGATTGGATGTGATTCTCTCATGAACAATCCAGGATTTATTCATGAGCAGGTAGCGAAGCGGATTGCGAATGTCCGCTTTATAATAACAAGTGATAGTTGGTGGAAAAAGATATTTGAGAGGATATAATGTACGTAAGGGTGATATTTCATATCTGCTTATCAGAATCAAAAATAAGTTGCTGAACAAATATTACTTGTATTATAATGAGGGTATAGCAAGACTCGCTGAGAGGTGATAACATGTCATTACTGAAAGATGACTACACAAAAGAAGAGAAGATTAATGGTGTAGTCTATGATATGTCACCATCACCAAATTATCAGCATGGGATTGTGGATGGTAATATTTATCTGGTCCTATGTCAAGATTTAGTACAAGTTAAAATGAGAAATTTCTCCCCATTTTAACCTGCCAGAAGCTCAGCCTCAGTGTGCGTTCTTTCATACACTCGTTCGAATTCGTTTGGCGACATATAGTTGCAATGGCTATGAACTCGTTTCGTATTGTAGAAAGCTTCCAGATATTCAAAAATCAACTGATATGCCTGCTTATAGTCGCGAATTTTAAAGCGATTGAGCCATTCACGTTTGATAATAGAATGAAAGGATTCAATGCATGCATTATCCCACG
>ERZ894186.174-NODE-174-length-33305-cov-19.859098_pt1 | contig 33305 bp, 52 predicted proteins | sample MGYA00380280_ERZ894186 | MGnify/ENA primary metagenome ERZ894186 (study PRJEB32331, sample SAMN06328449) | human gut metagenome | biome: human gut microbiome; feature: stool | host: Homo sapiens | collected 2013-02-13 ... | reverse complement strand
ATCTGCAGCCGTCCGGAGACGATTGCCAGCTGTCCCTTGGTAAAATACTTGCTGACAAACTCCGCCGTGCCGCGCCAGGCAACGATGTCGACAAAGTCCGTTTCCCGTTCGCCGCCGTCCTTGCTGGTATAATCCCGGTCGACGGCCAGCGCGAAGGACGCAACCGCAGTCCCGTTTGTAGTGTGCCGAAGCTCCGGGTCTCGCGTCAGGCGGCCTTGAATTGTTATTACGTTTAGCATTTTGAAGCCCTCTTTTCCTTGTGTCGCTCTTTCATGTGCATTGACATATGGTCGTGAGCCGTCATAAGGCGGAGATTTTCAATTTGGTTATCATCTCGCACATGATTTATGTGATGAACAACTTCGCCGCTGTTCAAATGCCGACCAATTTTGCGCTCCATGACAAGGATATGTTTCATTACATACCCGTCCTTTGTGGCGTTTGGATGATCTGGAACATAGACTTTTATGTAACCATCACCGCGCTTTTTTTCATGGCCGCCAAATTCGTAATCATCTCTTCTTCGGCGCCCCTTGTTCGCCTTGCCAGACTTTTTCCCTGCCATGCGGGCCGCATCCGATGTTCCAAGTCTGTGTCCGTTCTCTTTCCATGCCTTGATCTGTTTTTTAGTTGGCGGATAATCATGCGGCGAACGGGCCTTGATCCCAGAAGATTTCATTCTCATACAGACGGCTGCGGGTGTACATCCAAGCACTGCGGCAATTTCTTTCCCTGACATATGCTGTGTCCAGTACATATCCATCAGCTCATAGTCGCTGATCTGATTAAGCATTGTCGATTACCTCCACAATTTTCCCAGACTCCAGCTTGTACCATGTGTTTTCTTTAATTGTTTCACCGTCCACTTTCACGGCGACAAAATCGAGCGTGTTGCCGTAATCATCCGTATCTACCAGCAGAAGGATCGCGCCGACCTTCCCGCTGACAGTCCCGCCGTTGCCGATCACAGCGGCGGTTCCGTTGCGTCCAACGGACGCTTTGCCTTCTTTCCGCGCTATGGCTGCGCCACGGTGCCCAGCGTTGGCTGCGCCAAAGTTCCCAGCGTTGGCTGCGCCATAGTCCCCGGCGTTGGCTGCGCCATAGTCCCCGGCGTTGGCTGCGCCGATCACTTTCGCAGTTTTCTCGATTCTGCCTGAGAAGTCTACGCTTTCAAAAAATACGCCAACACTAGCTTTCACCATATCGAATACGCTGATCCTAGCGCCGATGCGTAGCTTTTTGGTACAGTACTTAGTATTATCATCCGTCGACGAATCGTCCAGTGCTTCTACCTCGGCAAATTCGTGATTTTCACCCGGGGGATAATGCGCAAACACTTGATGCGGCAGGGCGCAGAAGTGCATCCCGCTTTTGCAGATTTCGGCATCATCTTCTTCGAATACGGTGTTTTCAGCGTACTGCTTGCCTCGGCACACCAGGCCTTTTTCAAATCCCTTGTAGCCTTTCATTCACTCACAACCTCCCCCGTATTCGCATCGACGTTGGGAATCTCCTCTGCATCCGCGTCAAAGATCGTCTCCGAAGGGACGGAATACATGTCATCCGAGATATCCCGTTTGATGGTCTCATCCTGTACTGCGGCCCGAACAAAGTCGGATTTCAGCGGGGCATATTTGAGGACGCGCTTTAATACGGTTTTCTTTGCCATTTCCTCGAAATTCGTTTTCCAGGGGGAATAGCTGCTGCTATATGCCTTGCTGTATTTCGCCGCGTGCTTGCGGACGTCTTCCATGCTCATGACTTCAAAGCCAAAGCCGCCGCTCTTCGTTTTGAATACGGCATAGACTTTGATCGGATCACCACGGTCATGGTCTGCAGGCAGGTGCGTCAGCTTCGGCTCCAGTCCATATTCACACGCAAATTCGTCGTTTTCGTAGACGACGTGAGCCTGGATTACCTCGACCTCCCCGGAGCGATACGCCAGGTCAATCAGCCCCTTATATCCAAGCTGGAATTGGGCCTCCAGAACGCCCTTATTGCTGTACGGCAGGACGTACGCCTGCCCCAGCGGGGTATTGACTTCCAGGCCAAGCTGGGCGCTCGTCATCATGGCCCCCAGGAAGCTTGCCGGGGTACAGCTGCCAAGCTTCGGATTGACGGAGAGTGCGGAAAGCACGATCCGCGTGAATCGCTCTGGCGTGATGACGGAAGGGAGCGCCTTTCTGATCTCGCCCTCCATGCTCTTGATGTACTGCTGCATCGTCTTCTGCTCTGGCGCTCGATTGGCCAGCTGATTTTGAATTTTTCCTGCCATGCGGCTCAGTCTCCTTTCGTTTCCATCACCCGAAACGCCCGGGCGGTCGATTCTTTGTAATAGCCGGATAGATCCATATCCGGATGGTCGCTTGCGAAGCGCTTGCTATCGAAGGTGCGCCGAGTCTGTGTTTTCCAGGAAACCTTGTACCGGTCACATGCCCCGGTTCCGGCGTCGCCCATAAATGCTTTGATGCGGTTCACGCATTCGTTCCGGTCGGTCTCCAAAGCTTTGATATTCTGGTCAATGTCTGCATACCGGTCCAGTTCCGCCGCCAGGCAGAACAGATCAACCGTGCTTTCGTTGCTGTCCGGATGCAGCGCCGTCAGGGCCGCCGTCGTGCCGCTGGAACCGTCGATTTCCGGCGGCGTGCCCGTTTTCACGTGCTCCCAAAAATCCGCTTCTGCGGTCATCAGCGCCGCAATCTCGGCTTCGTCGCGCTCGATCGTGAACCACCTGAATTCCCGGTTTCCGATAAGCACCGCCAAATACCAGCGCTGCCTTCCGGTGACGGCAAGATAATGCACGCTTTGGACATAGTAGTTTGCCGGATATTCGCCGCCCCGGAATTTCTTCAGGTTCATCGTGTCCGTCGTTTTAATCTCAAGCCCGGCGTCCTCGCCGATGATTTCCCGGTCGATGTTTGCAATGGCCCAGGGATAATCACTATTGAGAAAGCTCTGATTTGCCCGTCGTACCTTCTTCCCGGTAATCTCTGAAAATTTCCGTGCTACGAATTCCTCCAGGTACGCGCCGACCTCAGTTGCCAGGTTTCCTGAAAATCCCGGAAGACTCCCGGTTTTTTCCGCCCACAGGCTATACGGGGAGACATATGCGTTCATGCCAACAACGGCCGCGGCATCAGAGCCGCCGATATACCGGCTGCGCAGGGCCTTCCATTCTTCCCTGTTTGCGGTTCTTACTTTTGTGATCTCTGCCATTCGTTACACCCTCACGACGAAAAGCGGATGTGCAGCAACTCCGTGCATGCTGCGCAGTAGTTCTTTCCGGCAAACGTATAAAAGTATTCCTCTTGGATTGGCTCCTCGCAATCTGCGCAAATCGGCAATCCCTCAAGTCGCCGCTCCTGCGCATCATCGTGTGCGCGGAACGCATCGTGGTTATCTGGAATGGGCTGATTCATTCCGCCACCTCCTGGACCTTCTCGCGAATCTCCAGCCGCTTGCGCAGCCGTCCGCACTCCGCCTCCAGCTCCATGATTCGGATATCCCGGTCACTGTCTAGGAGAAACTGCGCGCCGTCAAGCCGGTTCTGCAGCCGCTTGATCTCTCTCCGCAGCTGCTTCGCCTGGGCAGCGCTGCGGTCCAGCTGGGCCATCAGGGTGGCATTGTCATGCTGGAGCTTCCGAAGCGACTGCCGGGATTCTGCGTTATCGCGAATCCAATCAAGCAGGAGAAACAGAACAAAGGCGATAACCAGGAAAAGCATGGTAAGTGCCATCACGCATTGCCTCCCGTCTTCTTATCCCGCAGCCGCCGGAACGGCCCGAAGACCGCCGCCCAGTTGACACGAAAGTAATATTTGAACATAGGGCACATGCACCTGCCGCATGGCGTGTTTCTGTTGCAGCCCTCGCACGGATTTGGCAACATCTCAATGCACCTCCCGCTCTGCAATCCACTGATCAAGCAGCCGCTTGAAGATCATCACGACGCGATTTTTTCCGTTTGCGCGGAAGGCTGTGCCGAATGCGAACACGCCTTGTTCCAGCCCCGCCGCGAGTGTTTCGTTGGAAATGGAAAGCCCCCGCTCACGCAGATAAGCCGCCGCCTCATTGAGCGTTAATGTTTGAATCATTGCTTTTTCCTTTCCCCTGTGCTATAATCAGCACAGGAACATAAGATTTTGTTTGGATTCTTGTTGTTTCGCTGCCCTGCTCGGTGTGTCAGACCGGGCGGGGCTTTTTCTTTCTTTTCCTTGTTCGCCTGCCGGTACGCCGCATTGCAAGCCGCGATCTTTTCCTTGTTCGCCTGGCAGTACGCCGCCTGATAGGCCGCGAGCTTGCTGCGTCCCTCCCGTTTGATGCTTCTCTCGCGTTCCATGCTGCCGCGCCATTACTCCGGGCTCATGTCCTCCTCATCCAGAATGCAGTCCGGGTATGGGCAGTGAAAGCAGTCCCGGTCGCAGGTCGGTTTATTTGGCGTGTGCATGTCGGTCCTCCTTTCGGCGTTGTAAAATTGCGTCAAGCGCTTTCTCCATTCGCTTCTGTACGCCCTCTGGCTTGCGCTTCCCGTTGAGAAGCATCGAAACATACGGCTTCGTTACGCCCATCTCTTTCGCGAGCTCGTCGAAGGTGACGCGCTCGTTGTGCATCTTACCAACGAGCCTCCCCGTCCATTTTTCCGGCATCGTTTTGCCTCCTTTGCGTTTAATATGTTGACTGCTGCCCTAAAATCTGATATTCTGTCTGTAGCCCTATGAGGCATTTTTAAGGGGGTGGTCGCATTGACCAAACTTTTGAACTTGCCAGTTCCAGACCAAAGAAACGGCGCGATGCGTTAGGGCAAGGAGCAGAACCGGAACTGCTAAAGTGAGCGGCACATAAAGAAACGTGCTACGAACACGTATCTTTGGGCGCTGCCTCAGAAGCACTTGAGGCAACGATGAATCGCGCCTCCCGAGGCAATGTGGAGGTTGCGTGAAATCGGGCGCTCACGGGTTGTAATGTGTTCTGGTAAACAAATTCCGGTGGAGCCGTCGTCCGTGTTCGCAGCACGGGCGGCGGTTTCAAATTTTTCGGGCAGCAGTCGTTTTTTGCGGTTGCAAATGTTAACAATCCGTGCTATTATGGTCTTGCAAGGAACGAAATAGCTTGACGCAGGACTTTTGTCTTGGGTCTTGGTTTTGTTATCGTTTGCAACTCGTGCTTTCATTATAGCGATAACAAACGCAACTGTCAAGAATAAAGTGATAACAAATTAAACTTTTCCATATTGCACAAAACAGTGGTGTGTAAATTATGAATTTTTACGAAAACTATGTAAGGCTATGTAATTCTGTTGGAAAGTCGCCGTCGGCGGTGGCGATTGAGCTTAAACTCGGCAAGCCGTCTGTCTCTCGTTGGAAAAGTGGATCGAATCCGAGAACAGCTACTTTGTTAAAGATTGCAGACTATTTCGGCGTAACCGTCGAATACCTCAAGGGCGAAGAAGCAAAAAAAGACCCCGCCGGAACCGGCGAGGTCGGGAGTTCAGACGCTCAGGAGATATTGAATTTCATCCGCTCTGCTTCCGTAGAGGACTTGCGGGAGGTCAGTCGTTATATCGGTTATCTGAAAAGCAAGAGGGAAACAAAATGAGCGTATCAAAGAAGGACAGGGACGCCGCTATGCGCATCATCCTCGAACATAACAGAGAAAATGTCCGCGGGCATATGATCGGCTCTGTTTACATCGACCGCCGAGGATTGCCGGACAGCGCAGCGGGGTGCGACGCTCTCGAGGTGCTCCGCTCAATGGGTTTTGTGGAATACGAAAAAGACAAGGACGGAGAAATTTACAATGTATACCCCACGGATAGCGGAATCCATTACTTTGAAGCGGAAGAGGATGCGAAGCAAGCACAGTCTGCGATATTCCGCCACGAATGGAAAATTGCCTTATTCTCCGCACTTGTCGGAGCGTTAGCGTCGGAACCTTTGTGGTATTGCATTAAGCTTCTCTGGCGATTGGTTCGTTCTTAAACTCGAAATCTCGACAGGCTGCTGCAAGCTCCTTGCCACATAGAATCTTGTATTCTCCATTGCCGAGAGGATAGATCACAACGTGTTTGCAGTATCTGCAAACCTCGTTATACATTTTCCCGTTTTCCATATAGCCCTCCTTTGATGAAGCGCAGCAATGCCGCCTGCTCATCAGCCGACAAGTGCATCACGGATTCCGCAAGTGCGGATGCCATCTCTACGCGTTTTTCTTCCACCGTTACTATATGCGAGGATTGTTCTTTTGTCAACGGCGTAACTTTTTCTCTCACGCTCCTACCCCTTTCGTTGAATTGTGACAAAAATAGATCATTAAAATTGTGGAGTATTACGGTTTGTAAAAAACGTATGAAGTGGTAATATGGATATGTAAATGAAACTAAGCAAAACACGGAGGTACTACAATGGTTTGTCCAGATTGTGGAAGCGAAAATGTAACAATTTCTATGGAACAGGTTGCAAGCAAAACAAAGAAGCATGGAAACGGATTTGGTGGTCATATGAATAACGCTGCAAGGGGCGTCACTGCTATGTGTACCCTCGGTATGTCCAACCTTTTTTGGAAAAAGAGCAAAGGAACCGAAAAAACGAAAATCAGGAGCGCAAAAATATGCCTGTGCCAAAACTGCGGAAATTCCTGGGAAATCGAATGAGGCGCACAAAATATACCATATTGCCGCTAATGTAAGATTTTTTGCTGCTCCTGCGTCCCGCCGACATTCGCGACGCAGGAAAACAGCAGCGGGCAGCCCTTCACGTAGTCAAGTGAGAAACTATGCAGATCGGTAAAAGTTACGCCGTCAACGACGATCTTCACTTTATTTCCGTCGGCGATAATATGGATGCTTTGCATGTCGTCACCTCCTAGCATCATTACGTTTCTGTCATGAGACTACTACTGAAACGCGACAATCTCAATACGCAAGTATGCAAAAGGCAAACTAAATGTACGCCGTACAGTCGCCATAAAAAATGCTGCACAAAAGGGAGTGTTTGTTACGACGGTTCAGGACATTATTTTTGGCATTATTACACAAAAAGAGGCGACCGGCATGACGAACCAGCAGATTGCGGATTCGGCGAAGGTATCAAAGACAACCGTTGACCGATTGCTGCGAAACGACCCAGGAACCAGCCCAAATGCGCAGACGCTTATCGATGTAGCAAATGCAGTTGGGTATCAAATCGGAGGCACCGAACCGCACAGTGAGGTGCGGGAAATCTACGAGGAGCAAATCAAGCAAACGGAAGCGCATTACAACAGAATGCTTACACTGCAAAATCGGTGGCTGCGCTTTGCTGTTCTTCTCTGCCTGATTTTACTCGTCTTTGTCATAGCAATGCTTCTATTTGATGTGACGCACCCAGACACAGGCTGGATAACAGACAAGAGTTGATAGTGCGGGGGTATCAGCGAAAGCCGATATCCCTTTTTTGCAGGAGGGAAAACATGGGATGTATCAAATGCGGTCGAGACATTCCCGACGGGGCCATGTTCTGCCCGTGGTGCGGAAAAAAACAGGTGCAAGAAAAGCGGAAGGCACTCAAACGGGCAAACGGGACAGGCACGGTTTACAAGCTGTCAGGCCGTCGCAGCCGTCCGTGGGTCGCGGCTAAAAACAAGATGGTCATTGGGTATTACGCGAAGAAAACAGAGGCCATGGAAGCCATAGAGCGACTGGCTGGTAGATCAATCTCAGAGCGGTACAATATGACATTCGAAGAGGTATTTCAGGAATGGAAAGCGGAACACTTCCGGGAAATTGGAGAAAAGAGCATTGCCGCATATGAAAACGCTTACGCAAAAAGCAAGGAGCTCTATGGTAGGCAGTTTCGCTCCCTGCGCGTAAAGGACTTCCAGTCAATTATTGATAACAACAAAGCTGCCAAGTCACGCTCTGCACAAGCCAAATACAAGCATCTGTTTGTGCAACTATCAGAGTGGGCCGTGCGCGAGGAGGCTGCTACGACAAACTACGCCAGATTTGTGAAGCTAGACGGTGAAAAGCCGAAAGAAAAAGCTGTGTTTACAGATTCAGATATCAAAAAAATGGAAGCAGCCGGAACACCCGCAGCAAAACTCACCCTCATGCTGATTTACACCGGGATGCGCATCGGCGAAATGTTTTCCCTGCCGCTTTCCGGATATCATGAAACCTATGTTATCGGCGGCGAAAAAACAGAAGCGGGCCGAAATCGAATCATACCGATCCGCCCAGAGGGGCGTGCCTACTTTGCAGAGATCGCAGCTAGAGCAGACGGTGATCTTCTGATTTCCGGGTATGACGGGCAAAAAGTAGCTGAAAACTTCCGGAAGCGAGATTATTACCCGATGTTGGAGCAGCTCGGTATTGAAAAAAAGCCACCGCACGCAACGCGTCACACCTTCGCAAGCTGGGCCGTCTCCGCCGGGATCAGACCGGAAATGCTGCAGAAAATTCTTGGTCACTCAAACTATGATACAACAGCAGATATATACGTCCACGCAAATATTGATCAGCTTGTGGAAGCGGTAGAAGCGCACTGACGCAGACATTTTTTCATATATGCAACCGCATTGTTAGCAACGTGTTAGTAACCGAAGTAGAACGTCGTGCACTCTGGAAACTTTTTAAATGTGCACAATCAGTAAATTCCGCTAAATTCTATTGCATTTCAAACTATAATGTTTATTTTTTTAATCTCGTCAAATTCGTAATCAGCAGGTCGCCGGTTCGAGTCCGGCCAGTAGCTCCAAAAAATCCTTGAAAACATCGCGTTTTCAAGGATTTTTTTATGTGGTCTCGCCTATTTTGTTAGTAACGTGTTAGTAACTAAGGGTTAATCGTTGCCAAGCCTGACAAGAACAGAATTATACGCCGCAGGGTTCACAACTCGAAGCACATCCATTAACTCATCAATAATGGACCATGCCTTTACGCTGTCTACCCCAGATACAGCAAGCAAAAACTCGCTTTCTCCATCAATAGACACCGGCTGTGGTTCGTAAACCTCCGAGTTTGAACAGAGCCGTTTGTAAATCATCGCAGCATAGAGAGGGGCAAGCCGTTCCATCGTCGCATAAGATGTGTCGCGGTTTGCTTCCATGTTGATGATTTCTTTTTCAATCTCGTCAAAGTCGATCATGGGCGTCACCCGCGATACATCGCCTGATAGTCTTTGACCTCTTTTGCTTTTTCGATCTGCTTCTCGTGCAGGTAGTCATATACGGCCAGCATCGCGGTAGGTGGCTCGCCGTTTTCCTTGCGGTACTGGGCGATGATGCGCGCGACCTCATCATGCAGCAGTGTCATGTGCCGCATTTCGTCGGTCGACAGGTCATAAAAAGTTTTCGAGAGCGCGGGGTTCTCTTCCTTATATTTCAGCGCGCACTTGGCATACTTCCCCGCGTCCTCAATCTCTTCGTCGATCATCTCGGAGAGTTTTTCAATCAACTTCATGGCCGTTCTCCTTTCAGACGCGCTGCACGCGCAAATCGACGTTGCTGACGGTCGATGCCGCGCCGGTCAGCACCAGCGTCAGCGCAGCGCCGGACGCGCAGCACACCTGACGCACTAACGCAGGGAATGCCAGCACAACGGGCGCACCGGCAGCGCCAGCAGCAGAAGCGGTTGCGCCGGGAACGGCAACGCCGTCCTTGTAGAGCGTCGCCGTGACCGTTCCCGCAGCCGTCGGTGCGACGGTGATAGACGTGTCGACGTCGTAGTAGCCCTTGCCGACGATGTTGACGGCGTTGCCGTTGAGTGTGATGTCGCAGCCGTAGCGACGGATCAGGCTTCCGAGTGGGATAACGCCATTGACGGAAACCTCAGTCGGCGTCTGCATGGCGGTATAAAGAGCGGATTTACAAGACATAGCAAAGTCTCCTTTCAAAATATTAAGGGCGAGGGGATAAGCCCTCGCCCATTCACCCGGCCAAAGAGGGCCTACCATATTCTCCGCACGGGGAAAATGGTTTCAGATATTTCCGTTGCAGCAGCCGCTGTTGCAGCCGCAGAAGGGGGACGAGCCCGCGTTGTACGTGTAGCCGCTCGGATAGCGGACGACGCCGCACATACGGTTGTCCATCTCAAGCCCAGCGACCTTGTCGCGCAGGGCCTGAATCTCGTTGGCCTGCATCAGCGCGCGCGTAGCTTCTCCCTCGGCGTGGATAGCCGTGGTGATATCGCAGGTCTGGCGATCCATCTGTGCGGACAAGTTGGCCGTCGCAAGGCGCTGCTCGCAGCAGCAAGACGCGATCTGGCTCTGGATGCTGTTGCCGGTCTGCATGATGGTGGTGTTGGTGCCTGCCTGCGCAAGCGCAACCTCCTTGCCAAGCTGACCGATGTTGCCCTGCATCTCGTAGCCGAGATTGCAGATGCCGTTGCCGATGTTAGTCAGTCGGTCGTTGATCTGGCCAAACTGCTGGCCAAACAGGATTTCTTGCTGGCTCGCAGCCGTGGCGTACTGCCCAAACTCGCCCTGGCGGTTGAAGCCACCCCATCCGCCGCCCATAAAGACGAACAAGAAAAGGATGATAATCCACCATGCGCCACCGCCGCCCCAACCGTCGTTGTCTTTGCTAACTGCAGCGAGATCGGAAAGGCTATAGTTGTCCAAGTTAAACACCTCTTTCAAATTAAAATTATAAACCGTGTCGACCCGGCTTATTTCAAAAATTGCATGAAGTCCTTTGCTTGTTTTTGAAGCTGCTGAAATTGATCCTGCGTCATCTGCCCGGACGACAGCAACTGTTCAATCTGCTGCTTCGCATTCTGCGGCGTCATACCGGCTGCAAATTTTCTAAACTCAGATATCATTGCAAGCGGGTTATTCTGCTTTCTGGCCCCGTTTCCCATCAACATTTGCATCATCGGATTTGCCATTGATCAAGTCCTCCAATCTCTTCACGCGCTCCTCTAAACTGTTGACATCCACCGGCAAGGCCGTCTGATATGGTGCAATGCTATACGGTGTGGTCGTCGCATAGCCAGCACCATCCGTCACTTTTAGCCATACAATAGGATCGTTTTCATCCATCAGCAGGACAGAGCTATTTGGGGCCAGCCTGAGCGCGTCTGCGCCGTTTTTTCCGTTCACGCGGATAATTTGGCCGTTGAAAACTTGCTGCGCTCCTGCGGCGTTCTGCGGCCCGGTAGGCATGTAATTACTGTATGGGTTATACGGTTGATAAGTATTTCCATAGTACGGGTATGCCATCGCTACACATTCCTTTCTCCTAGCATTGTATTGAATAGAATCACACTTTTTTATTTTCCATGTAAATCATACAACACATCGATGCGCGCTGTGCCTCAAAAGCGCATCATCTTTGCGCAAATAAAAAACGCCGCCCCGAAGGGCGGCGTAAGCTCAACTCTTAAAATATTTTGATGCAATTTCCATTTTCTTTTGAATCTCTGGGAGCCTGCGCTGTATTGTTGCCCTTCCGAGATATAGCTCAGAAGCGACGTCAACTTGAGGAAGGCGATCCACGAAATATAGTCGTGCGATTCGTTCATTCTCCAAGCCAATACCAGCCTCATCAATCACTTGCAAAAGCTCCGGCTTTGTAAGGGTCTCTAGGCCAAGCGGCAGCCTTCCACGCGCCTGCGGGCTCATTTCCCCCGCAGCACCATCGCTGCGACTTCCTCGCGCTTGGCGTACCCGCCCGGCCGCGTTCCATCGGTGATTCCCGCAGCGACGGCCCGGGCAAATTCCTCCTTTGCCCAATCGCTTGCCGTCGTGTTCTTTCCCTCTAGGGCCACTTGGATGCGCTCGTCGATCAGTGCAATCGCTTCTGCTTTCGTCATGTTGATCTCCTCCTTTGGTTTCATCGCATTTGCCACATCTTGCCGGAACCCCGCCATCGTATACGGCAGGCCCAGCCCGCGCCACAGGTGCTCCGGGTCGACGTGCCCGCTGGCAATGCCCCGCTTGCCCGCCTCATTATGGCTCAGAATCACGCCGTCCTGCAGCGGGTTCTTGCCGTGGAAGCTGCACAGCCGTGCAAAGAGCTGCACAGCGTTCTGGTACGTCTTGCGGCAATACGCCTGGGCCGCAGCCTTGTCCCGCACGGTAAAGCTTGCGCTGACCGTGTAATGGATCTGTGCCGGTTCGCACATCTCAAACCCAATGTACCCATTGTTCCCGGCAGGCTTCCCCGCATGGGGCATACGCTTCACCCTGCCCGGCGTCTCCAAACATGGGGCCGTCAGATAGACCGCATCGGCTCCAATGAATCCGTTGATCCCCGCATAGGTGAAGCTTGCCTTGTCCCACTGCCGGATAAAAACCAGTGGGTCCGGCTGACCGACGCCGACGGAGTGGAGGAAGAACCCCCGGAAGGCGGGGCCCGTGATCCACCGCCCGTCCCGGAAATACGGATTCTGCGTCAGGTATTTAGCTATGATCTGCATTTGCGCCACCTTCAATCATCTGTTTATACGCCTGGTGCATCCCGGTCGACGCCAGACCGGACGCTATGCCACCAAGCAAAATTTCCGGCGACAGGGTAAAATCATGCAGCCACACGTTGACGATTGCGCCCAGCACCAACATCAGCAGCGGGATAAAGCGGTTAATTTTGTCCGACGGGATTGCGTGCTTCAGAACGTAGCCGATACACAAGCAAATACCAACCACGACCGCGACCAGATAATCATTCAGAAATTCCATAAATACCTCCCTTTCACTGTACCGTGTGCTCTTTGAGCAGCTGTTTATAGTATTTTTTCACGTCTCCGTTGCCGCCGAGTTTTATATACTTCCGTCCGGCAGTAATTCGCTCAGAAATTGGCATATCCCGGGACATAGTAGTAAGCCGCAGAATTGCCAAGTATTGCTCCCGGTCATGCTTTGTCAGCACCTTTACCTCGTTCAGCAGCTCAACAATTGGCTTTCCCACCTTCTGCGCGATCAGCCCAACCGCGCTGACCAACGCCCCGGCGGTAATCAGCATCTCGTACCATTCCAACCCATCACCCCCTTAAACACTGCCAATGGCAACCCAGGCCATCTGGCGGGTCGAGAGCGTCGCGGAGCCGACGGCGGGGACATTAACCGTGAATTTTGTCGTTGTAACTGCATCGTTGAAGACGGTACAAATTACGCCATTGAACGGCTGACCGATAATCACAATCGGCTTTGCGGTGAACGTCGTCCCAAAATTGATGGTTGTATTCGTCTGGCCCGTGCTTTTGAAGCTGACGGCGGACCAGCCGCAGACGATTTTCTTGCCGCCTAGCAGCGTCGTTTCGGCTCTGTTTGCCAGGTCGTATGCTTTTTTTACGGCGCCGGGCGTCGCGGCAGTGCCGCCGTCGGTGTCGGCGGTACTGAGGATGGAGTCCGATAGCTTGACGTGGCCGTAGTTCGTCAATGTGCCCTTGCCGTAGGTCGTCGCCGTGCTGGCGTGATTCGTCGGGGCCTTTCCACCGACGGCGGCCTGTGCAGCCTCTGCCGCGCTCTGCGCGTCTGCGGCCGTCTGCGCCGCGTCCGTCGCAACCTGCCCCGCCTCATTGGCTAGGTCGTACGCGCTGCCCGCTGCGCTGGAAGCCTGACTTGCCAGATCATAGGCGGTTTTTACAGCCTTCGGTGTCGCCGCCACGCCGCCCGTGACGCTGGACGTGCTGGTGTGGGAATCCGAAAGCTTTACGTGCCCGTACTTGCTCCCGTCTCCCACTCCGTATGACGTCGCGGTGCTGGCGTGAGCCTTGGGAGCCTTGTCAGCGGCAGCGGAGGCCGCTGCTTCGGCCGCCGCCAATGCGTCAGCGGCAGTGCTCTGCGCCGCTTCGGCGGTGGCCTGCGCGCTGGCTGCGTCGGCGACAGCGTTTCCCGCGTCGGACAGTGCCTTGTTTGCAACGCCGGAAACAGATGCGGCAGCAGCAACGCTGCTGCGGATTGCGGCATCGCCGTTTTTTACAGCCGACGTCAGCGTCTTCGTCTTTGGGCCGATGGTTATCCTCGTGCTTGCCGGATCTGCAAGGTCTGTCGTTTTGGCTGTGCAGAGCAGTGTCTTGTTGATACCGTGTGGCGTAGAGATAATGCGGACATAATCTCCGACATAGATAGGCTTTATGTCCGCATCGACAGCGCTGAGGTCCAGCGCCTCCGCCGATACGGTATTCAGTGCCTTTTTCTGCGCATTGAGATACGACCGCGCCGCCAGGAGAAGCTGACCCGGGTCCGTGATCTCGTCCCAGGTCTGCGTCCCCCAGATATTCCGGTATTTTGCGATTGTTTCTGCGTCTGCCTTGATATACGATTTGCCATTGTTTACGCTTTCAATCGTTGTGCGAGTATCAACACCATCCGGCTTGCCACCATAGGGCAGCAGCACAGTGATGATATCGCCGCCGACAATTCCATCCTCAAGGCTCAGAAGATTTTTCCCGTACTCCACCGTCTGCTGCGCCCTACCGGTATAATCGGCCAGGTAGTCGATGTATGTTACATCATTGACGTGCCGGGTGCGGAGATAGCCCCCCACCTGATTGATCAGCCCGTCGATCAGAAGGTCCCACGTGCTCTTGGCCGTATCTGCAGAATAGGTGTACCCTTTTTGGCCTTTTACAGTAACCTGCCCGATGGTAAACAGTTTCTCCCGGTTGGAGTTGTCCACGCTGGTGGTATACGCGTTGTGATTGGCAATCAGCCGCCGGAACAGATCCCCCGGTGTCGCAGTGCTGCCGCCGTACACAAAGGGCGTGTGGACCGAGTCGCACAAGAAAGCAAGCTCCCCCTCGCAATAGACAGAGATAATACCATAAATGTCCTGTGTTGTCTCAATAACACGCCCCCGGAAGATGAGATCGTCTCCGTTGTAAACAGTCACGATGGTCATCAGTGCCCGGATATTGTTATACTCCGGATGCGTCGGCAGAATCTTAAAACTCAAGCTCCCGTGTGCATTGACCGCCTGGTCCAGGGTCGGCTCCTCAACGTGCAGGTTTGGGTCGATCGCATTAGAGGAATGTACAAGGTGCTCCTCTGTGCTGTCCGGATTTCGCCAATAGATTTTGTAATTCACAGCACGCCCTCCTGATAAGTGATCGTGATAACGCCGTTGCCGTCTGGGTAGGTGTCGGGCGTAATCATAAGCTCAAGCATATCCTGAAGCACAATATCATTATTCGACTTCGTCTCCCCAGCAGCGACATGAAGCGAAGCACCGAGAACCAGAGGCGGGCGCACAGACTTAACAACGGCGATTGTTGCGCCGTCGTTCGTGCAAGCGAATTTCGGCACAGTTGGGCGTGTGCATGACGTGAGCGTAGAAAGCGATGACTGACCGTTGTAGATTCTCTCGGCTCGCTCCGGCTTCATCCCGTTCATTTCAGTCGGATCGTACTTCGATGTTTCAACCGTGAGCGCAAAAACAGCACTTGGATTTATAGTACTGATATCGGAAATAGGGATGATGATTTCCGCTTGTTCCCCGACAGCATACTGATACGAAAACCCCTTTCTTCCGTTTTGGCTGATAAAGGTGATATTAAACGCACTCGAAGACAGCACCTCTCCCAAAAAGCGCAGCTTTGCATATCCATCGAGTCCGACGCTCTGAAGCGTGTACGTTGTGACTCCGTCCTGCGTCGATACATCGGAGAATTCAAGATCGTACTCAAGCAAATCGTCATTTGTCATCGTCACAGTCTTTACCGTCGGCGTCGCAGTCGTCCTGTACGGCCGCGCTACCGCCGTCACATCGACGTCCCAAGCATCCCCAGATGCGGACATCTGGCCGACCGTCAGGCGGCAGTCAAAGCAGAATTTATCCGCTTCGTCCAGATACAATTTGCATCGCAGACCCTGCAGACAGGCCGCAAAGTGCAGATAGTCCTCCAGGCGCTTGTCTTGCGCCCCGTCAAGGCTCGGCATAACACGCCGAAAATGCAAGACAATCTCGCGATCCTCATACACCACATACCCCGTCAGCGCTTCCGATAGGTCAATGCTGCCATTCGCCCCGGGGACATCGACGTAATTTGTTTTTGGCACCGGAGGGGTTACCTCCGGTGCGCTTTTCTGGATGAGTCCGAAGTCAGCATAGGACTTTAGGACCCGGTCCCCAAAATCAAAAACCACATTTCTTGTAAGATTCATTGTTTAATTTCCCCTCGCTTTCCGCCGCAGCGTTGTACCATAAAGCTCATCCAGGGCGCGCCCGCTCACTTGGGACGCACCAGTGACAAGCACCGGTTGATTTTCCGCAATCTTCGGCAGATATGCATCCAGCCGGTTCAGCACACGGGCAAGCTTTGCGTTCAGCGCGTCATATCCCCCCCGGGAGGTATCGCTGCGCGTTGTTTCCCAGGAAAAATACTTCACCCCGCCGACGACAGACTTTTTACCCGCACTGCTTTCCAACTGCGCGGCGCTGGTTTGTACCCGCCATTTGGCAGAGGATAGGCCATCCGCAAACGCCTGCCCCGCATTGGCGCCGAGCTGATACAGGCGCTCCTTGAGATTTAGCGTCGTGGTAACAGTTGCCGATAGAATCGATGCAGCGACACGAACCGAGCTCTGACTGCCACGCAGGCCGTTTTCAAGCCCCTCGCCTGCATACTGGCCCATCTGACGCAGCACCTTCGACGGGCTTGCAATACCCAGATAGGATTTGATCGCATCGACGATAGACTGTGCAGACATTTCTGACGTGTCCTCCAGTCCTGGGATTGTGTCGTCCAAGCCCGCTGTGAGCCCAAGCAGGGCATCTTTACCGGTGCCCTCCATCTCGTCTGGTAATCCATCAAAAGCGGCTAACATGTTTTCTACAGACGTCTTAGCGGAATCCGATAGCTGACCGCCGCCCTCGACAAGCATAGACAGCGTTGTCAGCGTTGCATTGCCCGCCTCCAGCTGACCTTCCGTCAGTCCAGCTGCAGCTAGCGCGTACTCGTTCGCGACCGCCTGTCCAGATTGATAGAGCTCCAGCAACTCAGCCTGGCTCTTTCCTGCTGTGTTGTTCCGCTCGGCATAGTACTGGGAAACGATCCCATGGAGCTCACCATAGGTGCTCTGCTCAGAAGAGATAGTCGCAGCCGCGTTGTCCGACAGCGCCGCCAGTGCTTCCTGCTGGTATTGGTCATTCTGAGCCTGCATCGCGTCGTGGTGGGCCTTTGCCTCCTCCAGGCGTTTCTGGTATTCCTGCTCCGTAAGGGAGCCCTCGACCTGGTACTGATTCTGAATCAGGGCCAGCTCGTTTAGATAATTGGTTTTCTCCAGCTCCGTTGCCTGCTCATAGGCAGCTTGGATATTGGAGATATACTGGGCCATTCCCTCCTGTGTGATTTGGTTCTTTTCCAGCTGGATTGCCTGCACGAGTGCCGCCTGCTGCTGCTGTGCAATGCCGAGCTTCTCGGCTTCTAGCTCCCGCAGATTGTCATAGTGCTGAGCGATCTCGTCGAGCTCCGTCTGCCGCAAAGCCCGGCCTTCTTCCAGTGCCGCCGCAAAGATGCGGTTGATTGCATTAGCCTCTGTCTCGATCTGGGAATCCAGGTCGCTGACGGTCTTGCCGGTGCTGGAAAGCAGAGTGTTGAGATCTGAAATATTGGGCTGCGCATCTTTGATTTTGTCAGAAAACGCGGTCACGCCCACCGCTGCCTCTTCCAGTTTCAGCCGAGCCTCATGCGCTGCGTCGCTAATTGGGCCGATGATCCCGCCTGTGATATCCGACATCACATTTAGAACGGGCGCCAGCAAGTCGCTCGTCGCATGAACAATAGAGCTGACGCCGCCAATCAGCGAGTTGCTGATTGCTTTTATAATACTCGGCATCTGCTTTACAAGGCTCTTTACAATGCCCGGAATCACGCGCACGATCTCCCCGAAAAGTTCACCAGCCGCATCAATAATAACCGGCGACATCTGCAGCAGCGAATCCGCGACGCTTTTTACCATCTTCGACGTCGACCGCATGAAAGACGGCAGGCTTTTGCTGAGAAGCCCCGGGCTTTTCGCGGAAAGCCGGGACACCAGTTCCGAAATCCCCTGCGTCAGCCTGGGCAGCAGTTTTTGAATACGCGGGATGACATTATCCGCGACCGTGTCGACGGAGTCCACGACGTTGTCTACCAGGGTGTCAAAATCCTGCGTGTCATCCGCCATGCCAGTTATAAAATTCTTCCAGGCCGCACGCATAGCGATGACGCTGCCCTTGATCGTCTCGCTGGCCTCCTTTGCCGTTGTGCCGGTAATGCCCATGTTAGTTTGCACAACATGGATTGCCTCGATAATCTTGTCGAAGGACACCTCATTCACCGTCTGTTCGGTGACCTTCATCGTATCGCCGAGCACGCCGGAGTCGTTGATAAGGCGGGCCATTTCGCCCGCCGTGCCGCCATACCCTAACTTGAGGTTGTCGAGCATGGTGTAATTCTGCTTTGCAAAGCCCTGATAGGCATTCTGGATCATCTCCATATCCGTGCCCATCTTGTTTGCGTTGTCCGACATGTCGGTGATTGCCTGATCCGCAATCACCGCCGCCGCCTCGGTATCGCCGCCAAGGCCCTGCAGCAGGGACGCGGAAAAGCTTGTCACGGTCTCCATGTACTTGTTTGCAGACATGCCCGCGGTTTTATACGCATTATTGGCGTACGATACCACTTTGTCGGAGTTGTTCTTAAACAGCGTCTCGACACCGCCAACGAGCTGCTCATAGTCGGAGTAATCCTCAACACTTTGCTTCACCACAGCTCCGAACGCCGCAGCTGCAGCGGCCGTGACAGCTGCAAGCGCCTTTACGGCAGCTGCCGCTGCAGGCTTAAGTTTGGTAAGCGACTTTTTCCACGCACTACCAAAGCCGTCTGCCTTTTTCTTCGCCTTCTCCGCATCGTCTCCAGTGTCGCCCAGAGATTTTCCCAGACGGTCCATCTCCTTTTTGAGACTTCCGGCCTCCTTTTCCGCTTCGGCAAGCTTCGCAGCCAGCTCCTGTGTCTCTTTCGATGTTTCGCCGGTCTCCTGCACAGATCGATTAAACTGCTTCGTCAGGTCGTCGACTTCTTTACTCGCAGACTCGTACTGTTCGCCCAGGCTATTGATTTTGTTTCGCAGGGTCTCTGAATCCTTCCCGGTCGTTTTCATATCGCCGCCAAGGGATTTACAGGCTTTCGACACCCGATCAACGCCGCTGTCAAAGTCGCCGGTGTCCACAGAGATTTTGACGAACAGATCAAATAGATTCATCTTTTACTCACCTGCCTTTTCCACTGCGATCCGCCTGACAAGGTCTGCCGCAACCTCCTCCGCGTCGCATGGTTCCTCCGGCTTACCGCCCGGCAGGACAATCTCCATCCAGTCCGTCAGCCGCTTACCGCTGACGGTGTCCATAACGCTGTTTAGGCACTCCGCCACATAGCACTGAAACGCCAGTCCCAGCGACAGGTCGTCAAACCGCGCCGCGCAAAACGTGAGGAAAGCGTTTACTGTGCTTGGGCCGTGGTATTCTCCGATGCAGAGCCAGAGACAGCGGCGTCCGTTTCTGTCTCCGCAGAGGGAAAAAGCCCGAGAAACTCCTGGTCCGTCATAAGGTCGACAATGTCGGAAGTGAGTTTAAACAGATTCAAACTCTCCGCGTATGCCTCCGGCGTAACGCCAGCCAGCGCCGCCAGAAGCTGCACAATATCCTCCCGGTGCCCCTTGATGAGAGCTGGAGCGGATTTTTTCACCCGCTCCAGCATAAACTCCTTCGGTTTCTTTCCCTTCGGGCAGCGCTGCCGCTGGAACAGCGCCGCTGCGGTCTGATCTGCGGCGATATTGGCAATAGGTTCGATGATTTCTGCGATCACGTCCAGCGTACGCTCGCCTTTGATATCAGAAAGCTTCATGCCCCAACCTCCGCCGTACCGGCTTTGACAAAGACCTCATAGGGCACCTTGTTCTGGTCGACAATGGAATAATGGCCGGTAAATTCAAAGGCAAACTGTCCCTTGCCCTTATTGGTGCTCTGGAGCTGGAAACCGCCGGTAGACAGGGAGTTAAGCATATGGATCGCGACAAAGCCGCCGTTTGTCGCGCCGTTTTTGTCGGAGTAATCGCCGACCCACCAGATATCCTTGAAGTCCGTGTCCGCAACATCGTTGCGCGGCGTGATCTTCGTTGTGTCGGCCTTGTCCGCATCCGCAGCACCCGCCATAAGCGCCGCGGAGGTCGGCGTGACCGTGATAAAATTGCCGGACATTTTGACCTCCCAGCCGGTCAGTTTTTTCAGTTCTTTAACGTTAGTCGGCGCGTTATCGATATCGGCACCGTAGTCCTCGTAGGTCGGCGTTGCGGTGAAGTTGACGCCGCCGCTGGTCGCGCCGATCATGACACCAAGGAGCTCCTGCTCCGTCATGCCGTCCGTCGTGTCGAAGTCAGTGAGCAAAACGCCTGCGTTCAGCTGCAGCTCCTTAAATGCGTTTTCTGGAATCTTCGTATATTTCATGTTGTCGTTCCTCCATTCAGTCCTGCGACAGGTATTCTACTGTAATATTCAAATACCGCCGCTTGATGTTTTTGTCGTCGTCCTGTGCAATATTCTGGCACCATGGAGAGCCGCGCTTGAACCACATCGCGCCGCCGTCATAAGGAACCATGCAGCCGCCAAGTCCGATTGCATCTGCAATTTCCTGGGCCTTCGCATTAGGGCCAGCTTCGCTTTCCGTGTAAAACCAGAGGTTGACCGTCAGGCCGATTTCCCCGCTGTCCCACGCGCCGGTGACCAGCTCATAAGTCAGCCACGGGAAAATCGCGTCCTCCGGCACATTCGAGGCCGGATAAGCCGGCAGAAATTGGGAAAACCACGCATGAAGCGCCTTGTCCTTTGTCATTTTGGAAGGTCCTTTCGTTCTGCGGTGAAGAATTTTAGCCCGCGAATTGTCGCCCCCGCAGACTTCGGTGCTTCCCGTTCCTCCGGGTTCGACGTTACGCGGTATGTGACGCCGGATGCAACGTCGCGGAAATAGTCCATGTATTCAATGGGGACAGTCTTGTTCACCAGCGCGGAATATACCGAGGTAACGCCCTCTTTTTCCGCTCTGCGGGCCTCCATCGAAGTATCGAGGGCCTGGTAATTGAGAAATTCCGCCCCCTCCGTCCATGTGACTTCATAGCCGCCCGCGCCATCCGGGACGCGCTTTTTCTCCATCAGCACACACTGTTGGGAAAAATCATCTAACAGACTCATATCGGGATTTGCACCTCCATTTTCAGGGCTCCACGCCCTTTATTTTTCTCCATGGATTGAGCCGCGCCCGGAAAGCCGCCTGCCAGCCGCCAGCCGCCCCGTTGCCGGTATTTTCTGCGGATTTGCTGTAACTGTACCCGCCGAAGCTTTCGCTTGTATACGGGCTTGCAGCGGCTTCCCCGTACTTCCCCAGCCATGCGGAAATCTCATCCGCCAGGGAAAAGATTGCCTTCGGAATCGCCAGCGCCCAGATGTAGCCGGTGAAAGATTCGTCCATCAGATCTGTCGCCGGGTATTGATGCAGCCCGTCATTGAACACCGAGCCGATGATCCGGAAGTACTGCCCGGACGCGACAAAGGGCAGCGTGATGCTGCCCTTTTCTACGCTATAATCGCCCGGCTGAACGTCCACAACGAACCAGTTATTTAGGTGCCGCAGGATCTGTTCCAGCATCGCCGCGCCCTCCAATTAAGCCACGGAGGCAATGAGTGCGGCAATCTGGCTGCCGTCGGTGACCTTCGCGCCGTAGACGTGCAATCCCTTGACGCCGTCGGCAAAGCGCTTTTCGATGCGGTAAGCCTCGGTCTTGATGATCTGCTCGGCGTAGGTCGTCGCGGTGTTGACCTGGGCCGTAATCACGAAATACGGCGTCTTCCCAGTGTCCGTTCCGGTGCCGGTGTGGACGTTGTTGGACATGTAAACCGTAAAGCCAGCCACGCGGCCAACCTCGCCGTTGAGCAGGGCACTCTGACCGGCGGCGGCGTCGCTCTTGGCAAAGCGGTCGTCCATCAGCAGCAGCGCATAGACCTCAGGCGGGACAACGATGGTCCGGCCCGGGTTGGGGACGTTGGCCTTGTCCAGTTTCGTACGCAGCTTCACGATGTTCTCATACACGTTTGCCGCCGTCAGTGCAATCGGGGCACTGGCCGCGCCGACCGTGTTGCCGGAAGCAGCGCCCGCAGCGATCGTTTTAAGCAGGTAAGCGTCCGCGACATCTGCCAGGCTATAGGCAGCGCGGCTCATCGCAGTGTCGACCAGGTCGCCCGCCGCCTGCACGTTGTCCACGTCGTCGACCTGGAAGTTGAAGTATTTGCACTGGTCGATAACAAGTGTCTGCTCCGTCGTAGTCAGCGCATCTGGATCAGCAATGTCGGTGTTTTTGGTGTAATCCTTGACGGTGATCGCGCCGATGGAGTTGATGTGAACGGTGTCGCCCTGGTTGGCAATAATGCCCTGGTACTCCCGGTTGACCAGGTTCGTTGCGACGTGCGCCTTGTCCAGCGCGTAGAGGAGCCGTGCGCTCCAAAGTTCAGGGATAAAAGTAGTAACAGCCATGTTTATTCTCCTTTCTGGCCAATGGACGCCTTAATCGCGTCCCAGTTTGCATTGATTTCCGCAGCGCTCATGCTGCGAATCTCGTCTGTGGTGTAAGTTTTCGCCGGTGTCCCCGCCGGAGGATTGGCAGGATTCGCCCCTTGCTGCTGCATGGTAGAAACCAGGCCCTTGTAAGCCCCGCTGAGCAGCGCGTCAAGGCCCTTCGTGTCCTTGATCTTGTCGCCGTCCAGCTCCAGCGCAGCCATTTCCTCGCCGCAGCCCCGCATGGCAAGGTCGAGATTCGCACCGGTGATGTTTTTGCTTTCGAAGAAAGCCCGGACAGCCTTTTCCTTTGCTGCCTTCGTTTCCTTCGCGGTGATATTGGACTTAAAAGCCTCAAAATCCGAGTGCTCTTTCTCGTATTTCGCCTTATAGTCGCCATCGCCTGCCGCCTTTAGATCGCCCAATTCCTTCTGAACGCCCGCCAGTTTTCCCGCGTCGGCCTTATATCGGCTGACATCAGCTTTCAGACCGTCCACGGTTTCGGTGTGTGCCTCAATGATGGTGTCGACCTGTTCGTCGGTCAGACCCATGCCCTTCAGCAATTTTCTGGTAATGCTCATTGTGTTACTCTCCTTTTCTTCGGGGGTCGGTTCTTCGCCCTTTGAGTTTTATAAAAACCGCTGTCCTTCGCGGGTTTTACCAAAGCAAAAGCCAACCGCTGACATTTGTCAGCAGCTGGCTTTGCGTTTCCTATTCTGTTATCCGTCCTTGAGGGCGTCCTCAAGGATCGCGCGGTATTGGGCCGCGTGATCCGCGACGGCAGGCTTGAGATACGGCTGCGCACGGTTACCGTGGGTGTAATGCCAATTTCCGTGCGCGTCCTGGTATACCCAGGGCGTCGGCCTACCACCGGGGTAGTATTTGCCGGTGCCAAGCTCTACGTACGGGGCATATTCGAGATTGGAGCCGATGAGCACATCGTTGTCATCCACCTGATGCGTTATGCTGTTGCGCAGGGTGCCATTATCCACAGGGCACAGCTTTTTTGCATACCCCTCCGCCGTCAGCCCGCACTTTTCAAGCCCGCGCATAATCGCCGCTTCAAACGCTTCCTTTACGGCGTCGCTATTGTCCGTAATCTCAACATCGCTCATGGAATCATCCTTTCATCTGTGGTATAATTGTTCTAAAAAAGGAGGGCCGCAGAATGGATTTTTCAGAAATCGCATTGACAGGGCCGGAGTATCGACTCCTAAAGTCACTGTATAAAATCGACGATAGCCGGGCCATTGTTTTTGATGCAAGCATCGCCCCTGCGGCAAACCGGTTAATCCGGCTTGAGTTCGCCGCTCTGTATTTCTTACCATTGGCAAAAGCAGGAAGAAATGTCTCCTCGAAGAGCATTGTGATTGCCGATCTCGGGGCGGATTATTACATTTATCTGCAAAAGAAAAAGCAAGCGAAGCGCCGCGCGTTTCGGCGTGACCTTCTCTGCGTCCTCATCGGCGCGGCGGCAACCCTCCTGTTGGAGCTTTTACTTCCGCTTCTTGCCGCAGCTTTGCACCGCCTCATTGAGTAGAGGCGCGAAATTGTCCCAAAACCGCAGAAACGGCGCGATATTCCAGCCGTCCCCGCTTGAGGTTTTTGGAACAAGCCCTGCCTCGATTGCTTCCACCATTGCCGCGCCTTTCAGTGTCGCGGCAAGCTCTGGCTGCTTCTGCGATTTCATGTGCGTCGCTCCCTTCACAAATCTTTGCTTGCCGCCGCCACGCCGCAGATCACGGCGCACAGCGGCCACCTCTGCGCTTTGGCAGGTGATCTCAACAATCATTGCAAAAACCTCCTCATCATACTTTGTGAGTAGCATCTCCTCTCCAATTCGACGACCGGGAGCTCGTGCGGGTTAAAAATGATGCGAATTTCCCACCCTGTCGGGTATTCCGCCGCTCCTATAAAGTCAGCTGCGTTGGCTTTTATATCGCCGCAAGCGTCCTGCAGCTGCTGTATGCGTTCTTCGCGTGTAAACATATGTGCGGGTGCGCTTCTCGTATTATCCGAAAAGGAAGTTGCCGTTTCCCGTCTGTGTCTTGCCTTAATGCGACCCGGAAGATCAAGCACGGTCGCAGCAATAATGCATAACGAAACCCCAAGCCAAAGCGCCGCCGTAAGCACCAAGAGCTTATCCGACACACTAAATTCTGCCATTGAATCCATGCCCCCCTAACGAATTGGAGCCGCATCTCTGCGGCTCCATGTGGTGTGATATGTGATTTAGCCCACTCCAATACTCTTTAAGTAGCTCTCGTATTCGTATGGGATACCTATATCGTAGTTCTCATAATAGTGGAGGAATTCATATGGAAAAACGAAATTTCCATCCTCAAATATACCGGCGCGGATTTTTTCGCCGGTAAATAATTCGATGGACGGTTCCGACGTGAGCCCAGCATCGAGGGAATGAATATGCGATATCACAGATTCTTTCGGGATAGAGTTTTTAAACTTCCTGTAATCAGAAAAATTCTCGTCGCTCCCGGTGTGCGGAAGCCCCTTAAAAAAGCCAAAATCCATATTATTTCCTCCTTCTTCTCTGATTTGGGAAAAACGTTATCATACGCCCTTCGCCTCTTGGGCCAACCTTTATACGTCCAGATTGATAGATATAAAGCAAATCATTCGGTGCTTTGACCTCAACGCCAAGCGCGTTTGCAAGTTCCTCAGCAAAGCAATAATCGCCATCGGTTTGCTTACCGGTGCTGCACGACAGCAGCCTAATATTCTGCCCATTCCAGCCGTCGCTGTGGCGGATGACAGAGGCCAGTAACCGAGGTGACATATTCGTTTCAGTCGTGCCAAACCCAACCGCCGACGGACCGCCGTGCAGCGCAACATCAAAGTACGTTTTCAGTGGCTTTACTCTTTTGACATAGTCGCCAAGAACGTCACCATCCGGAAAACAAGAAAAACCATTTTCTAGTTTTATTGTACGCCTTTTAACGATGGATTTCAAGTCATCTCGCGCGTCAGCACCCAGGAATTTTAGAGTAGCCGTATCATCCTTAGCATAACCGGCAACAACTTCTTTTGCTTTCCACGCCTCCCACTCTTTGTACGTCATATTCGGAATCAGAACGCTTTCGCCCGTCTCCGGGTCGCGTGCCCTGCGCTGCGCCCCCGACGTGTCCACGTCATCCAGCGCGGCGACCATCGTACAGCGGCAGTTATAGACCTCGCCGGGCCGCCCCTGTGGGTCGCCGGGGAAGCGGCAGCCGTTGGAAAATTTCTCGTCCGTGCCGACCTTCTCCCCGTCCAGCGCCGCGTGAGAATGCCGCGTGCGCCCGTCTAACGTCGCCAGCCACTCTTTTTTGAGCTTGATCCCCATCTTCTCCGCCGCCGCGTAACTGTCCATACGTCCGGCGTTCTGCGCCCCTGTAAATGCCGTGCGCGCCGTCCGGATTGCGCTGGTGCGGTCCATGGTCGTGATGCGCTGCTGCAGATCGTCCGCGATTCCCCGCAGGCTCCGGCCCTGCAGGATAGAGCTGGTCACGCTGGCCGTGATCTGCCGCCGCCCATACGCCAGGTCAATACCACGCCGCAGCGCCCGGGCAGGCGGATAGTTTGGCATCAGCTCCGGCTGCTCCACGATCAGCCGCCGGGCCGTCTGCTCGTCCCAGAGGTCAAAGCCGACATTCCCGGCAACCTGCTCAATCGTATACGCCGCATAGTTGCGGTTCAGACTGTAAATGCCCGGCGTCTCGTCGTTTATGTAAGAAATCGCCACGGCGTTTGCATTGGTCATTCGCTGCGCAATCCGCTCCCGCAGTGCCTGGTAGCGCTCTCCGCGTCCGATTTGTGCCAGCCGCCATTGCTTATAGTCCTGCTCCGTCCACTCCTTGCCGTTGACGATCTCGCCAATCAGTGCCCTCATTTCCTCGTCGCGCTTTGCAAACTGCTCAAAGTAAGCGTCGATGGTCTCTTGCAGCTCCCGCCCGGCCTGTGCATAAAGCCGCTCGATGCGTCGCTCCAGATCCCGGAGCTTTTTGTCAGTCAGCGTATGGCCGAGGTCATGCGTCGCCATTGTTATTCACCGGCGCTGGCGGCTCCTGCGGCTCACCAAAGCTGCGGCTCAGATCCTCAGCGGACCGTCTCTCCATCATGGCATCATACTGGTCAATGTCGCCGTTGAGATTCAGCAGTTTTTTTGTGATATACTCGTCATCGTAATACTGCGCCCCAAGCAAGATCGCCTGCGTCTCTTCGGTCTTGTTGATAATCTGATTCCGCGTGTAGCTTGGCTGATCGTCGATACCGGCCAGCCGCAGAATTTCCACAATGAAGCGCGTGACCTCCGCCTCAAACTTGTCCGTTTTCAGGTCAAGCGGCACATAGCTGGCCTTGATTGCCGTCGCCGTCTGGTTTCCCGCCGTGATAGCAGAAGCGTCGAAACACTGAAAATCTTCATACAGCTTCCGTTTCAGCATATCTATTGTCGTATTTGTCCCTTCGTACGGCGCTTCAATTGTCTGCGGTGTTGCCTTCGCACCGTCATCGCCGTCTGTGTGGGCCACATGCAGCGTTTTGAGCCGCTCCACAAATTTTACATCGTCAAGATCATCCATGCCGCCGCAGTTGGAGAGAACCCAATAAATCAGATTCCCCTCGTCCACATTGTTGACCATGTTTGACGTCGCCAAATCCAGCGCGTCGATTGTGTTGCGGCTCCCGGAAATCTCGGATAGGCACATGCGATTGTTTTTCAGCGGAACGACCGGGAAGCCGGGGTAATTGCCGCCGTCGTATATCTCGCTTCCGCCGACCGGAGCAGTACGAATTAAAAGCTTATAGCTGCGCTTCGGCTTCATCACGTCCATGCTTTTGTTTTTCTCCTGGAAATACTCCGTAAATCCGTCCGGTTCATAGAGTGTGGCCCGCATCGGCTTGTCCGGTGCAATCTGCCAGAAGCGAATGCCCGCCATCAGCGCACCGTTTTCCTCATCGTAGAGCGGCACAAACTCCAGCAGACTGAACACCCGCAGGTGATCCAGATCCCAGAAGCCGAAGGACACGCCCGCGACCTTTGCGCTGCGTGCGGCATCCATGATTTCCTGGTCAAAATCAGCGCACAGTTTCTTTCCGGTCGATTCATCGCCGAAGGTGACGCCATTGCCCAGAAGATAGCTGACAGCCTGGTCGACCGCGAAGCCAAAAAATTGGCTTGCAAGCTTATGATTTGCCGTCCACATGTCCTTGTGTGCCTTGCCCTGCAGGTCGTAGAGGACTTTTTCATAACGATTGATCGTCGGATTCAATCCGCTATAATACAGCTCCGCATCCGCTGCGGTCCGGTAAGCCGGAGACCCTCGATGCTCCATAATAGCCGCGCGGATAAATGCGATTCGGCTCTGTTCGCTCTTGCCAGCCGCAAGCAAATCTTGATACGTTTTGATAGTCGCTCACCTCTCTTGCAATAATGATTGATACGCCGTTTTCCCCGCCTTCTGGCGGAGGACGGTATAAGCAAAATAGCGGATATCGTCCATGGCGTGGTCATTCTCTTTTACGGGCCGGTCCGTCTCCGTCTTTTCATCCCATCGGTAGAGACCAAACTCCCGAATGCAGGCGCTGCAGCTGCGGTGGATTTTGATTGTCCCGTCCTGCAAAAACCGCGCCGTCGTGTTGATTCCGGCCAGGACATCATTTTTCGCCTTGCGTACCGGAAAGCGCTTGTGCCGCCGTATGACCTCGATAAACGACGCCGCCGACGGGTCGACGATCACTGCTTGCACAGGCTTGTCCCCGGCCAGCTGCTCCAGCGCGGTGTAATAATCCTCATCGGTTTTATGCCGCTGTTCCTGCCGCCCGGAATAGTAATATTCCGCAACGCGGGTCGCTGTTTTGCCGTCCCAGCACCACAGCCCGGCAGAGAACGGGTTCAGCGTTCCATAGTCGCAGGAGATATAATACCGACCGCCTTGCGGGGGCTTGTCCACGATGCAGCTATCGCCGAACATGGGGTAAATAAGCCCCTCCGCAACAACCCACAGGCCGCGAATGTAGCGATCATAAAAGACGCCGCTGTACATCTCCTTCGTCCGCTCGATCATCTGCGGAGTCAAAATCGGATTATCTTCCAACAGGAAGTGAATGTGCAGCGTGTTTTCCCGCTGGTTTTCAATCCATTCTTTGTAAAACCAGTGCTGCGGAGATTCGGGGTTGCAGTTAAAAAAATACTTTGGACGCTCAAACGATATCGCACGGGACAACGCCTGTTCCACGAAGCTGCGCGGCATCAGCGCCACCTCGTCAAATAATACACCGGCCAATGTAATGCCCTGGATGAGCATATAAGAGCTTTCATCCTTGCCGCCGAACAGGTAAAACCAATTCGTCACGTCCCCACAGCGAACCGTCAAAACCCGTGTGGAGACTTTGTATCGCATGGACAGCGCTGCACCCAAACCGTCAATTTCCATCAACGGCTTCAAAATGTTCCGCTCCGCCGCCTGCACGGTTTTTCCGCAAATGGCAAAATTGGTGTGGTTGTAATTTTCCATGGCCCACAGCACGAAGGCCATAGACATGATCGTCGTTTTGCCAGAGCGAACAGAGCCGTCACAAATCAGCGCCAGATCATCGGAGCCGATAAAGTCCATAATCTGGCGCTGCTTTGCGGATAGCGATTTAATCCGCATTTTCTTCACCCTTTAACGCCTGCACCAGCGCCGTCAGCGCCGCCGGATCGCCGCTCTTTTCGCTTTCAGCGTTCCACCCGAAGTTGCAGCCAAGGCTAAATTTCGCCCCGTTTGCACCATCCTTGTCATACAGACGCATTTCGGCATATTCCTCACATCTGGCCTTCGCGCGCGTAACCGTGTCCGCAAACTCTGGCCGCGCCTGATAGTCAAGCAGCGCTTGCCTGCCTGTAAAGCCAAGCGCAAGCGCAAGTCCCGTGATCGTCGGAGGCTTCGCGTTGATAACGATAGGAACACCATACTTGTCTCTCTGCTGTTCGCCGTCGATAATCAGCGGTTCGCCCTCACACTTTTTGAAGTAAGCGTCAACTGCCTTTTGCATCGCGCTTACACTTTTCCATTTTCTCGGCGCTCCGCCGGGCATACGCTCACCTCCTACTCAACTTTGAAAGGCAAGAGGCACCGTGAAAACTCACGATGCCTCTGCGTCAATATTCATGATACTAGTATAGCACAGATTTTTTCGCTTGTCACTGACAGAAAAGTGACATTTTCACATACTCAAGTTTCACTCACGCCGTACAGCGCAATCACGAACCGCCGCAACGCACGGTCCGCACGCCGGTAAACGCTGCGTTCGTCTAAGCCCAGCATTTCCGCTATGCGCGGCGTTCCGCCCGAGATGCGGTGTATGTACATGTCGTTCAATAAATCCCGTTCTGCGGCGTCCAGAGCCGCGAGGGACGTATTCACGACGTTACACGCAAGCTTCGCTCCGGCAATCATCCGCTTGATCTCGTCGCGGTGGATGATATTTGACAGCAGCTTGTCCTCCCGGGAGCTGCCGCCGCCCTGGACGGGCGTAGCGTCCGCCGTTGCGCTTCGGATGTTGGTAGCCTCCAACTCCAGCCGCTGCAGCTCCTCCTGTAGGCTCTGGATTGCAGCAGCCTTTAGCGGATAATCCCGCAGCTTGTCTATCGCCTTGAATTTCCAATATTCCATCTGGCCCTCCTATTTTGCGGGCGGCTCGTTCTCCCGCACCGCCCGGCTGCAATAATCCTCCGGCGTAATCGCGCCGCCGTACTCGTCGCACCAGCAGACGCCGTGTGCGTTCTGCCGGAAGTTAGCGCAGCTGCGGCAGTGGGTGATTTCTTCCGGCATCAGGCCGGTATCTTCGTATTCTTTCAGCCGCTCCCAAACCTTCCGCTGGGAGCAGGCCCCGTCCTCGCAGAAGCTTCCGCCGGGTATTTCTGTGCATTGCGCAATGTCGCAGAAGTTCCCTTCAAACGTCAGGCGCTTCATTGTCGCCACCGCTCCTTTCAAAACGTATTTTCATCTGCGCTGGCCAGAGATCAACTTCTGGCCGACGCTTTCCAGTCCAACGGAGGCCGCCAGTTTGTCCAACGCACTTCCAGCCTGCCGCCCGCAGGCTGGCCCCATTCTCGCTCTCCAGAATGTATGTCACAAGCCGCTTGTAGCCCATTGCCCGCGCCGCTCTCCAAGCGGTGGCGTAGAGCATAGAGCATGCGTTCCTTGTCCCGTCCGTACACAGCCGATTTACCTCCAGCGTCCAGCCATCATCCAAATGACGGGAAACAGGTCGGCCCACAATAGCAACACCCACAATCTTTTCACCGTCAGAGCAGCCGATAGAAAACTTATGCCCCACTACGGGCCCATGGTGCCGATGATGCTGTTCAACGTAGGCGTTGGCCTCCTTTAAGGTCATGGGGCAAATTTCAAGCATCATTGCCCACCTCCCAATATTCGTTAAATTTCTTCCCCGTGATAATTGGCCTGCACCACTCGCGCTGAAAGCGTCTCCATTTCGCATCTGTACGCCCTTCCTCGTTCCGGAAAAGCATTGCATACGGAACAAAGCCAGCTTGCATCGTTTGATGCATCCGTTTTTCCGCCTCCTCAAAGCTATCCTCCTCATAGCCACACAGCACATAGCAGCACATCGTATGGCTCATCGGCTTGAAGCCAGCTGATCGAAGTTTTTTCCCGGCCTCTATAAGCGGCTCAAGATCATCCTTCGTATCATAAGCCGTGTAAATTCGCTTTGGTTTTACCTCCTGCAACAAATCCGCCTGCCATTGCTGAAGCAAAGACGGTTCCAAACCTCCTGTGAAGATCGCAGGATGATCCTGTCGCTTGAGCATTTCGCATACCGCCCGAAAGTGCTGCTCTGACGTTCCGAGAATGTTGTCGTCGAGGATGTTCCAGCCATCCACGATCGGCAGCTCCCGAATCACGCCATGTGCGCAGCGCGGAACCGAGCAGAACCAACATTCCTTCGTACATCCGCGCGACGTGAAGATATAGCCGTCCCGAAGATACAGCCCCGGCGTGAAATCACCCATGCGGTCATCAAATGCCGGGCCTCCAACTTCAACCGGAACACCGAGAATTTGCCACGCATAATAGATATCTTCCGCGCGCGGAATGTCCCATGTGAAGGTTGTAGAGATATGCACAGCCTCAACGCCAGCCTTGATGCAGTCCGCGATATTTTCAATCGTCGGCGCACCGAAAAACGCAAGCGCATCCGTAGGAGACGCAGCCGTCTTTCTTGGGAATACCCGCGCAATCCGATTCATTTCAGCAACCCCAATCTTTTCATTCTCGCTACGCCCCTTGCACCGCTTCTTTGCGCCCGCAGTGTCTCAAATGCGCTCTGTTCCTGATCCATTGCTTCCTCCCAGTTCTTCCGCCAATGCCTTAAAAATCGGATATGCCTGCTGCGGCACTACGGCGTTTCCGAGGCATTTAATTCTGTCCACCCGATGGGGAATCCCATGAGCCACTCGCACCACGTCGGGTTCAACTGCCCAGCAACGTCCGTGCGCAAACTCCTGCAATTGTTCCCTCCGTGCGAACCCTGCGCATCCGCCGCGCATGGCGTCGTAAACAGCTTCACTGCATTCGCCAGCTGGCACACGTGGTGACTGTTCCCCGGCATCTTCGGTTGTGTCAGGTGCTCCATGCTGTTCGCGCCCTTGCAGTCCCTTGCCGTCGGCGTCGGCCACATCTGCGATGCCGACGAAGAATACCCTTGATCTTCTGTGCCAAGCTCCGACAGCCGCAGCTTCAAAATTGAACACGACGACGTGATAGCCTGCACGCTCCAGATCCTTAACCACCTGCCCGGCGGCAACGCGGAGGATTCCAGGTACGTTTTCACCGATGACGCAACGCGGGCGCAGCTCGCAGATAACTCGGAGCATCTCCGGCCAGAGGTAACGATCGTCCCCTTTCCCCTTTTGCTTTCCAGCCACACTGAAGGGCTGGCAGGGGAATCCGCCGGAAATAACATCAACTGTTTGTAGCCCTGTTCGCTCATAAAAACTCTCCTTTGTCAGCGTTCGGATATCCCGCCAACGCGGCACGTCCGGCCAGTGCTTTTCCAGCACCTGTGTGGGATAATCCGCAAATTCACATTGCCCGACGGTCTCGAATCCCGCCCACTCTGCTGCAAGGTCCAGGCCGCCGATTCCAGAAAATAGGCTAAGATGCGTCATCGCCCACCTCCACTGGCCTTGTCCGGCATTCCAGATAATCAACCTCCAGCAGCAACTGATCCAGCCGCAAATCAGTCCGATCCTCCATGTGGTATTTCCACCGCATGAATCGATCGAAGGAAGCCAGCGGGTCTGGACGGATCAAATCGAAAATTTCTTTTGCATCTGGAAAATATTTTCCACCGTACGCGCCGACGTACATTTCTGCTGCGCCCATCACTTCCGAGAAACTGTATTTTGCAAAAAACTTTTGCCATTGCTTCAAAATCGAATTCATCATTCTTTTTTTCTCGGCGGCGGTGCTTTTGCTTTCGAATTTGCGTGGGAAGCATTCTCGCAAATAGCAAAGCACCTTCCGCGTCTCGTCTGTTGTCACGATATCAGCTCCTTTTTGCATCAGCCCTCTTACGTCTTAGTAAGTCTTACATAGAGCCGCCGAAGTAAGTATAGAGGGATAAGCTATAATTTTCTGAGCACTAAGTACATTTGTACTCTACCTTACACTTGTACTCTTACTTATTCTCTTACTCCTCCTCTCTCTTGTTGCGGCTATCTTTCCGGTATCTTATCGGTATCTTGCGGCTATCTTTCCGGTATCTTATCGGTATCTTGCGGCTATCTTTCCGGTATC